>Ga0208787_1000117_pt1 | contig 38303 bp, 28 predicted proteins | sample Wag4_2014_7_11_FD_187362 | JGI IMG/M metagenome (GOLD analysis project Ga0208787, IMG submission 187362) | Fresh water microbial communities from Ohio, USA - Utica-2 Time Series HT 2014_7_11 (SPAdes) (version 2) | ecosystem: Environmental > Aquatic > Freshwater > Water tank | place: USA: Ohio...
TATCCGTTTTATGACATCAAAAAGGATGTCAGAATCGGGGGTATATGGTAAATTGTTAATCAGGGCTTTTTATTAAAATGGACAGTAATGGGTGTAATCCAATCTGCCAGGAAATTAATAGGGTTATAATTACATAAATAAAATATTGAATATCAAATATTTAATTCATTTAATTTTATTTTGCATTTTTTTAAAAACGCTGGTGTCTCATGGAGTGTCCCTTGCAAGGCAGATTAAAATAGGTGTAATTGCGTCTTAAACCGGGCCGGTAATTTATCATCTTTTTAATTTATTGCAAATGAAACAAATTGTATTTACCCTATTGTTGATGGCAGCAGCTTTCCAGGGGTACAGTAAAAACACTTTATTGGAAGAAGCCGCATTGGAAACGAAAGAGACGGTTTTGATGGATCATTTTTCGACGCCTTCTTTAGATGATTGTCGTATTACCCTGCGCGCCAGCATTGGATTTGTAATGATGGAAGTTTCCGTATCGGCACCAACCTGTCGCGGTGCTTTTAACGAGGCTATGGCAGCATTGCGCGAAGCAGCAACTTCGGCAAGAGATGCCTTAAAGTAGTGGTTTAATAATCATCATGATCGGGAGGGAATCTACAAAAATTTCCCCTAATGTTTTTGTATTGCTATCTGTTTGATTTTCAAAGGAAAATACAGATGCCCCTCCCGATGTATAAACTGTAAACAATGAAAAAATTATCTTTTTCTATCTTTTCATGGATTCTTCCCATTTTTATTTTTTCCCAATCTTATGAAATTCAATATGCGCAACCTCAAGGTTTTGCGAAATCCATCGAGGAGGGTTTTTCAAGATATTCCACATTGAAATTAAAGCAGGACAAATCCTTATTTATTTTGCATGGAACAGCAGGTTTTGATTCTGCAAATGAAGAGAGGCAGGAATTAACGGTGGTTACTGCTGAACCAGATCGTTGGTATTTTATGGACAGTAGGGTGGGATTACTTCATTCCTTTGAACAAACAATGATTGGTAATACCTTTCAAATATCAGAAGAGATACCCAAACTGGTATGGAATTTATCTGAAAATGAAAAAATTATAGGTGGGTTTGCCTGTAAGCAGGCATTCACTTCCTTTAGAGGGCGGGAATATGAAGCCTGGTATGCGCCTTCATTACCTTTCCCAAACGGTCCATGGAAGTTAAATGGTTTACCTGGTTTAATTCTGGAGGCGAAGGATAAGGAATCTGAGGTCGTTTTTAACTTTTATTCATTCCAGGTTATTCTTGATACTTCGTTAAGAATTGACGCTCCACCTTGTGAAGCACGCAAAGTTCCTTTCATTACTTTTTTTGAAGCCCAATATAAGGATGGTGAAAAATTCTATCAGTTCATAGCCGATAAAATGAAACGTAATTTAGAGAGATCTGGCAATATTCATGTTGAAATGAAACAATCAGGCGCTCCAAGATTTTGGGAGCGGAAATTGCCTTAACTATGCAAAATAAGTTTTTTTTGCTGTCGCTCTTCCTATTTATATGCACTAATCTTTCCTCCCAATCGGGCATGTCCTTGTCAGGAAGAATAGTAGATGATTCATTATCGGAAATTCCTTTTGTGCAAGTACAATTATATCAAAAACTAATTGGAAACAATAAGCTTTTAAGCTATAGCTGGGCGGACTCCTCAGGGCATTTTCAACTTTTTATTCAAGAACCTCTAATAGCTGGATTTCTTAGTTTTAATGCAATAGGCTGGCAAACAGATACCTTCTATTTAAAGCCATTAGTATCAACCTCAACCTTTCTGGGATTAATTAAACTAAAGGAAGTTTCTTTTCAGCTCGATGAAGTTATTATAAAAGAAAAGTCGCTTTCTTATTACGATAGAGAAGACTCCACTGTTTTTAAACCTGTATTTTTTCAGGATGGTTCGGAGCGGGTTTTGGAGGATCTTTTAGCTAAATTACCAGGGGTGAGGGTTGCAGAAGATGGCTTTCTTTATTTTAGAGGTAAAAGAGTGAGTAAGGTGCTTTGGGACGGTGACGACTTGTTGGGAAATGATTATTCGAAAGCAACAAAGAGAATGCCCGCCGGTATGGCGAACGAATTTAGGTTCATAAATAAATTTGAGGGAAATCCCTTGTTGAAATCTTTAAATCAAAGTAATCAACTGGTTTTAGATATCGAAGTTAAAAACACGTTTAAAGGCAAATGGATTGGAGATGCTTTTGTTGGCCTTGGTTTATCTCCCATGGGGATAGCGGGCTTTACGGGTTATCGTATTAAGAAAAAAATAAAGTTTTTATCCTTTGCAGAAGCGAGTACGTTTAATGATATGTCGCCAGGAAAAAAAATGATTATTGATTATTCTAATGATTTGAATAGTGCTTTCCAGCCCGTCAATCTACTTAGTTGGTTTGTTTTCCCCTCCTTTTTCCCTGGAATTCTCTCCCAATCTCGTTTCAATCAGGGTGAAAGTATCACATTTGCAGGGGGACCTCACTGGAAACTTGGGAAAGAGAGTTTCATAAATTTGCAGGTTGATGGCTTGCTGTCAACAGATTATTTTCAAAATAGTAACTTTACCAATCAACTTCTGTCACAAAGAACCTGGCGACAACAATGGACACAGAATGATAATGTCAACAGATTTAAAGTGAACTCAGACGGAAGGATTAACCTTACCGAGAAATCAAATATAAGTTTTCGCTTTTATGGGGTGAAAGAATTACTCACTGTGAGCAAAATGGATTCTTTAAGTAGTAATGAATTTTCACCATTAACGTCAAAAGAGACCTTATTAAATGAAAGATTATTAGGAGATTTGCATGTAGATTGGATTCTAAAGCCAAATAAATCAATGGTTTGGAGGGTAAAATCATGGAATCATTTTGAGAAAATGCAAGATACTTACGATTGGCAGGTTGACAACGGGCAGTCTTTTAACACTCAATATGTAGGGCAATCAAATTATTTTTCCAGACTTCAGGGTTTGCTTTTACATCCAACATATCAATGGGAGATTGGATCTCATGTTCAACAAAATCAGTTTAATGCCTATTTACAGGGAGAAGAACAGGCATTGCGAAAGGTGAATTTATGGTATCATTTAATATGGATTGGGGGAAAAAGGGAATGGATAAAAAAATCGCACCTTCTCTCTGTTTCTGGAAGTGCAGGTCCTGCATCATTCAGGTATATACGCTCTTTTGTAGAAACCAGGAAAAACACTTTTCTTTTGGAAGGGAACATAAGGTATAAACTTGGGTTGTCTAAAAAGTTTGCATTTGAATCTGTCTTACAACTAAACCCTGTTTTACCCGATGCAGGGCAGATTTTTAAGGGTCAAATCAGAACAGGCATTTTACAGAGGGAGACTGGAATGGACCAGTTAATCGTACCCAGAAGCACCCAATTTAAAAACAGATTGATATATTCTGACAACAAAAAACAGTGGGAATCACAGACAAGTTTTACATTGAACTATAAATCTCCCTATTTGGGGAATAGAACGATTTCTGGTATGGAACCTGATTGGTTAATCGAAAAATATGCCTTTAGGCTCTCGAAAGGAATGATTATACAATGGAATATTGATAAATATTTCATTCAACAGTCTGCTTCTTTTGGTTTTAACATAAATGCATCGAGGCAAAACTTTTTCTTTGGATTGAATGAATGGGTGGGAGAAAATGTGTTTTATCATTTATCGGGGAAACTGGATGTAAGGCTTAAGGTTGGTAAATTCGGTATGGTGCTTTCCCCTGGTCTTTATCACAGGCAAACCACAACAGACAGAGGAGACGTATCTGTTTTAACCCAATTTATGTCTTCGGGAAACCTTCATTGGAATATTTGGAAAAAAAGTAGTGTAAATATCAGTGTAGAGTACTTACCGAGAAAATTGACGGGCAATAAACCTTGGTTTTGGGCCAAAGTGGAAGGTAAATTTCCTATAAATGAGAAGTATTTTCTGGTTCTTGAGGTCAAAAATATTTTTAATCAAAGAAACTTGACTTTAGGTGATTTATGGGCTGATAATCAGCTAATTCAACAGTTTCAAGTTAATCCTTCCTTATTAATGGTAAGGATTTACAAAAATTTTTAATCCTGGAAATAGAAAAAAATAAGATTGAAATTAGTCAGGTTAAATAATTCACATTATCGTTTTACAGGTCAATTTAACGCTTTAAAAATGATACCTTTGCAACAAATTTGAAAAAATGCGTAAAGAGATAAAGGAGACATTGTATCTGGGATGGCCAATTATATTAGGTAATTTATCGCAAATGTTCCTTGGTGTTATTGACACAGCTATGGTCGGCGCCATACATAGCAGCCAGTTGGCATCGGCTAGTTTTGTAAATAATTTATTGACGATACCTTTAGTGTTGGGATTTGGTTTAACAATGGCTATCTCTCCATTAGTTGCCCATTCGATAGGAAATGGGTTTATGAATAAACCATTAGTCATAGCCATAAATGGTTTATTTGTCGCTTTTTTTATGATGATATTTTTAGCAGTTGGCATTGAATATTCCCAACATTTTTTACTAAATAATATGGGACAGGATAAAATTGTGGTGGAATTATCGGGAACCTATTTAAGATGGATGACCTGGAGCATGTTACCAATGATCCTATTTATGGTGTTAAAGCAGTTTTCTGATGGATTAGGGGAGACTAAATGGCCAATGTATCTCTCTTTAGCCTCTTTGCCTGTAAATGGATTCCTGAATTACCTCTTCATTTTTGGGAAGTTTGGGTTTCCCAGAATGGAACTTGAAGGGGCAGGATTAGCCACTTTTATTTCCAGACTTTTATTATTTATTGCTATCATCATATTAATTATTTATAAATCGGCCTATAAACCATATTTACAGGATGTTAAACATGCTTTTTCATTAAAAATTTCTGGAATTAAAGAAATACTCAGAATGGGCATACCCAGTGCTGTTCAGTATGGCATGGAAGCAGGTGCGTTTGCCGTATCAGGAGTGATGTCAGGATGGCTAGGTTATGTACAACAAGCCGCACACCAGATTGCTTTAAATATGGCCGCAATAACCTATATGGTATCTTTGGGTATCAGCTCAGCAGGCAGTATAAGGGTAGCTAATGCAAGGGGGCAGGGGAATATAGACCAGGTCAGGAAAATTGGCTACAGTAATTTTTCCATGGCGGTGGTGTATGGATTGATTTGCGCCGTTTTACTTTTCATAGGAAGAAGTGGCCTACCTAAACTTTTCAATGATGAAATAGAGGTTTTAAAATATGCTACAGGTTTGATGATATTGGCGGGTGTTTTTCAAATTTCCGATTCAACTCAAGCGGTAGGCATTGGTCTTCTGAGAGGCGTACAGGATATGAAAATTCCTACGCTCATTGTGCTGGTGGCCTATTGGATAGTGGGTTTACCTGTTGGTTATTTTTTAGCCTTCAATCTAAAATGGGAGGTTTATGGACTCTGGGTTGGTTTTATTGTGGCCTTAAGTGCAAGTGCGTTGTTACTCTTTTTTAGATTTAAGCACAAGGCAAATCAATAAGTAAAGTGTCATTCTCTAGATTATTTATTTTTTACGACAACGTTTTCGTAAATATTTTCGGCATTACGCTAAGATCAAGCAGTATAAGTGCTAAATTTTCAAACTTAATCTATTATATTTAGAAATTATTAGGCTCCTAAACGGCCTAAATTCTTAAATGTAAACGGTATGAGTAGTGGAACAACGGAATCTTTTTCTTTAAAAGAGAAAGTAATCATAGTCACCGGGGGTTATGGAATCCTTGGAAAATCTTTTAGTGAAGCCATAGCACTGGCTGGTGGAAATGTAGTTATTTTGGGAAGAGACGAGCCTAAAGGCCTGTCAGCAGTAAAGGATATTGAAGCAAAAGGAGGGGTTGCTTTTTTTGTGCAGGCTGATGTCATGGATGAAGATTCATTGAAACGTGCGAAGGATTTGATTTTGCAACGTTTTGGAAAAATAAGCGGATTAGTAAATGCTGCAGGAGGTAACGTACCCGAGGCAGTTTTACAACCCGAGGCCGATATATTTTCCCTTAGTATGAGCGGAATGAAAAAAGCGCTCGATTTAAATGTTTGGGGAACCCTTTTACCTACCCAGATTTTTGGTGCCGAACTGGTCAATGAAGAAACGGGAAGCATTGTAAATATTTCATCGGTAAGTACCGTCAGACCATTAACTAAAGTCCTGGGTTACAGTATGGCCAAGTCAGCCATTGATGCCTACACAAAATGGTTTGCCATTGAAGTGGCTAATCGTCACGGCGACAAGATAAGAGTGAATGCCTTAGTACCAGGGTTTTTTCTAACGGATCAAAACAGAGCATTGCTCACCCAGCCTGATGGTTCGCTGACCCCACGCGGACAATCTATCATAAAACAAACGCCATTTAAAAGATTTGGAAGTCCAGATGAATTAAATGGAGCCTTGATATGGCTTCTCAGCGATGCCTCAAAGTTTGTTACAGGAACAAATGTTAGAGTCGATGGTGGCTTTATGTCCTCCAGTGGGGTATAATTTAACAATCTAATCATACAACTATGTTTACGGGGCTTTCGCCAAATAAAAAAACGATGATACCAACCATGCGTTGGTATGGACCAAATGATCCTGTTTCCCTTTCCGACATTCGTCAATCGGGCTGTACTGGCATTGTTAGCGCGCTTCATCATGTTCCCAATGGCGCAGTATGGACAAAAGAGGAAATCCTTATCCGAAAAGCGATCATTGAAGCTGCTGGATTAACCTGGGATGTAGTAGAAAGTCTTCCCGTTAACGAGGCAATTAAAACGCAGCGTGCTGGTTTCGAAAATTATATAGAAAATTATAAGGAATCGATGCGAAACTTAGCGGCCTGCGATGTTCGGGTGATTACTTATAATTTCATGCCTATTTTAGATTGGACAAGAACTGATCTGGTTTTTAAACAGCCTGATGGTTCTTTAGCTTTATTATACGAAAGAGCCGCTTTTGTTGCTTTTGATTTATTTATACTCAAGAGAAACGGAGCTACTGCTGACTATAGCCCGGAGGAAATACTCAGGGCTACAGAGAGGTTTAACAAAATGTCTTCCGAGGAAAAGGTTATTTTGGAAAGTAATATGCTAAAAGGCCTTCCTGGCAGCGAGGAAAGTTTTACCCTGGAGCAGTTTCAGGCTGCCCTCGATACCTACGCTAACATTGATAGCAAAAAATTAAAGGCGAACCTGCAACATTTTCTTAAGGAAATTATTCCGGTTGCTCAGGAATGTGGGGTCGTTATGGCTATTCATCCTGATGATCCGCCTTTTCATTTGCTGGGTTTACCCAGAATCATGAGCTGTGCGGATGATGTAAGGGATATGATAAAGGCTGTTCCGGCAAAGGAAAATGGATTGTGTTTTTGCACAGGGTCTTATGGTGTTAGAGCTGATAATAATTTACCGGAAATGGTAAAAGAATTTGGAGAAAGAATTCATTTCATCCATCTTCGAAGCACTACCCGAAATGACCATGGTGACTTTTTTGAAGACAATCATTTAGAGGGCGATGTGGATATGTATGAGGTCATAACAGAGATTGTTCATTGGATGCGTACTCGAAACGTTTCTATTCCCATGAGACCTGATCATGGGCATCAAATGCTGGATGATTTGAAGAAAACAACATATCCAGGATATTCTGCTATCGGTCGTTTGCGCGGTTTAGCTGAATTGAGAGGAACTGAATATGCCATTCAACGATTTATCGATTAATTTTAATAACCCAAACAAATAAATTATAAGTTATGAAAAAAGTAGTGACTTTCGGTGAAATCATGCTCAGATTAGCATCTCCGGGATATCTTCGGTTTTCTCAATCTACCCAGCTGGAGGCAACTTTTGGTGGTGGAGAAGCAAATGTTGCCGTTTCTTTGGCAAATTACGGTATTCCAGCTTCTTTCGTTTCCCGATTGCCCAAGAATGATATTGGCGACTGGGCTATTCAAAACTTAAGAAAATATAATGTTCAGACACAGGATATTTTAAGGGGTGGTGAGAGAGTAGGTATCTATTTCCTGGAAACGGGCGCTGTGGCTCGTGCAAGTAAAGTGGTCTATGATCGTGCCGGGTCCGCAATAGCTGATATTCAACCTGGTATGCTCGATTGGGAAGCTATTTTTAAAGATGCCAATTGGTTTCATTGGACGGGTATTACACCAGCACTTTCTGAAGGCGCCGCCGCTACTTGTCTGGAAGGAATTAAAATGGCTAATAAACTGGGAATTACCGTTTCTACAGATTTGAATTTTAGGAAAAATTTATGGAAATATGGAAAAACAGCTGATGAGGTAATGCCAGAATTAGTGGCAGGTTGTGATGTCATCTTGGGAAATGAGGAGGATGCCGAAAAGGTTTTTCATATTCAACCAGAAGGGGTCGATGTGACTGCAGGTCATGTGGAAGCAGCCGCTTATGAATCGGTTTGCCGTCAATTGGTGAAGAAATTTCCAAGAGCAAAAAAGGTAATCATTACCTTGAGAGGTTCTATTAACGCTAATCATAATACCTGGGCAGGTACCTTGTTTAACGGCGAACAAATATTCTTTTCGCCTCAATATGATATTACACATATTGTCGATAGAGTAGGTGGTGGTGATTCCTTTATGGGAGGCCTGATTTGTGGTCTTTTAACCTATCCCGATGATGATCAGCAAGCCCTAAATTTTGCTGTAGCTGCTTCTTGTTTAAAACACACCATTTATGGCGATTTTAATCTGGTCACCGTAGATGAAGTAAAAAATCTTATGAAAGGGGACGGGTCAGGCCGCGTTTCCAGATAATTAAACGAACTTTAAATTTTGAGAATATGAGTAAATCACCTATTGGAAATCAACGCTGGATAGTCGTTGCGCTTCTTTTCTTTGCTACTACCATTAATTACATTGACCGACAGGTTATTGGTTTGTTGAAACCTACCCTCGAGGTGGAATTTGGTTGGTCAGAAAAAGATTATGCCAATATTGTCATGGCATTTACTGCCGCTTATGCCTTGGGATTGCTTGTATTTGGCAGAATTATTGATAAAATAGGTACTAAAATGGGCTTTAGTATCTCTATTATTTTTTGGAGTATTGCCGCTTGTTTACATGGGGTGGTAAAGACAACTTTTGGTTTTGGTGTTGCCAGAGCTGCCCTGGGATTGGGTGAATCCGGTAATTTTCCCGCAGCCATCAAAACGGTTGCTGAATGGTTTCCAAAAAAGGAAAGGGCCTTAGCCACTGGTATTTTTAACTCGGGTGCCAATATCGGTGCCGTTTTTGCTCCAATTTTAGTGCCAACCATCCTGGCTTTATATGGCTGGCAGGAAGCCTTTATTATAACAGGCGCCATCGGCTTTGTTTGGTTAATATTCTGGTTGTACTATTACGAAATTCCAACCAGACACAAAAAAGTAACCGAAGCTGAACTTGCTCATATTCACAGTGATAATGAGGAAGATACAGGCAATGAAAAACCTATTACCTGGGGAACATTATTTCGCGTGAGACAAACGTATGTTTTTATTGTCGGTAAATTATTAACTGACCCCATCTGGTGGTTCTTTTTATTCTGGTTGCCTTCTTATTTTTCAACCAGCTTCAATTTGGATCTCAAAAAACCAGGTTGGCCTTTGGTGATTATTTATATGGCCACATCTATTGGTAGTATTGGCGGAGGCTATCTTTCCTCCTACTTTATTCAAAAGGGCTGGCCCGTTTTTAAAGCCAGAAAAACAGCTATGTTCATTTTCGCTCTTTGCGTTTTGCCAATCATGTCGGCCAAATATGCTACAAATATGTGGGTGGCCGTTGCTCTTATCAGTATTGCTGCTGCAGCACATCAAGCCTGGAGCGCCAATATTTTTACCGTTGCTTCTGATATGTTTCCTAAAAGGGCCATCAGTTCAGTCGTAGGTATTGGTGGTATGGCCGGATCTTTAGGAGGTGTTTTATTTCCAATTTTTGTTGGTTACATTCTTGAAACTTACAGACAATTGGGAGATTCCACAGCAGGTTATAATATCATTTTCTTCGTTTGCGGCCTAATGTATATGGTGGCATGGGCCATTATGCACTTTATTAGCCCTAAAATGACTCCTTATAAAGAGTAGCATTATGTGTTACGAAATAGTTGAAAGAGCAAAAAAATATAAGGATCAGGTAGCTGTTTATTCAGAAGGTGAAGCATGGAAATATGGATTGATTATTAATCGTGCCCAACATTTTGCTACCTTACTTTTAGGACAAAAGGAAGATCTTGCAGAAACCAGAGTTGCTTTTATGGTAAATCCTGGCGTCGATTATGTTTCTGTTCAATGGGCTATTTGGATTGCCGGTGGAATAGCCGTTCCACTCTGTTTAACCTATCCGCCTCCGTCTCTTGATTATGTTATTCAAGACACGGCGGTGGATTTGATTGTCGCCGCTGATGAATATTTGCCATTATTAGAACCCCTTAGTCGAGGAAAAAGACCTGTTCGCTTATTATCAATTTCTGGGATGATGCAATCCAGAATGTTTCTGGAAAAGTCACTTCCCATTTTGAATTTGTCGCGAAAAGCAATGATTTTATATACCAGTGGAACGACAAATTTGCCCAAAGGTGTGGTGACAACTCATGCAAATATAAAGGCTCAAATTGAAATGCTGCAAAAGGCATGGAGTTGGGAAAGTGAAGATAGAACCCTTTGTGTACTGCCATTGCATCATGTTCATGGAATTATTAATGTCGTTTGTTGTTCCCTTTGGGAAGGTGCAATCTGTATTTTTCTTCCCCGGTTTGAGCCTGAAGAAGTGTTAGAATTACTGGAAATTCCCTCTCTTTCCGTCTTTATGGCGGTTCCAACAATATATTATAAATTAATTACATATATAGAGGGGCTTTCCGATCGACGGGCTGATGAAATAAAAGAGAATCTCCTCAAAAAAAGGTTGATGGTTTCCGGCTCAGCTGCTTTACCGGTATCTGTAATGGAAAAATGGTATAAAATCAGCGGACATTGGTTACTTGAACGTTATGGAATGACTGAAATAGGCATGGCTATTTCAAATCCATATCGCGGTAAAAGAAAACCAGGTTTTGTTGGTTTGCCGCTTCCTACAGTGGATATAAGACTGGTCGCGGAAGACGGTAAGGAAACTACGGACGAACCGGGTGAAATTCAAGTCAAAGGCCCGGCTGTTTTTCAGGAGTATTGGGGAAAGAAGGAAGCAACAGAGGAGAGTTTTACAGAGGACGGCTGGTTTAAAACGGGTGATACTGCCGTTTTACTGGACGGTTATTATAAAATATTAGGAAGAACCTCCATTGATATCCTTAAATCGGGGGGATATAAAATTTCTGCCATTGAAATAGAGGAAGTAATCAGGCAGTATGAAGACGTGGACGATTGTAGCGTATTAGGGGTTCCTGACGATGAATGGGGTGAGCTGGTTTGCGCTGCTATTATAATTAAGAAAAATAAATCGATTGACACCGATGTTTTTGTAAAATGGTTATTGGAAAGATTACCAAAATATAAAATTCCAAGGCGGATAAAATGGGTGGATAATCTTCCGAAAAATGCGATGGGAAAGGTTACAAAAAAGGATTTGATTCCTTTGTTTGATAATGAATGAACCATTTTTTTCTTCTTTTAATACATAAATATGGTCATTTACGGCGTAGGTTTATTAGCCTTCTGTTTTCTTGTGGGACAATTTATAGGGGAATCCTTAGGCAGATTCCTGGGTATTGAGGCCAATGTAGGAGGCGTAGGATTTTCCATGATTTTACTAATGATTTGTACCGATGGGCTGCAAAAAAGAGGATTATTACCTGTTCCGACAGAGCAGGGTATCTTATTTTGGAGTACCATGTATATTCCCATCATTATAGCCATGTCGGCCACTCAAAATGTATTTGCCGCATTTTCTCAGGGTTTCATGGCCCTCTTGGTTGGTATATTGCCAACATTATTGCTTTTTTTGTGCATACCAGTTATCATCAGATTACTTTCAAAATAGATTTTAAAATGGAAATTCTTCCAAAGTTACTATCGGTAAATGCACTTATTGTCGCTTTTCTTGTTGTGGCAGTGGTCACGTGGATAAGTTCAGTAATAAGTGTTAAAATACTTAAAGGTAGAGTGCCTGGTGCTGCTATTGCTATCATTGCCGGATTAATTCTGGCCTTTTTCGGTGGCAAATGGACGGGGGGAAACAAAGGAATTTCGGATGTTTCGGGGTTAGCTGGATTTGCCCTTCTTGGAAGTGGTATGCTGCGTGATTTTGCCGTTGTGGCTACGGCAATGGGGTCAAGTCTCAGTGAAATGAAGAAAACGGGATGGATAAGCGCCATTTCATTATTGATGGGCGTGTTTATCTCCTTTTTCCCCGCAGTTATCATTGCCTTTGCCTTCGGTTATCGCGATGCTGTCAGCTTGTCTACTATCGGTGCCGGAGCATGCACTTTTATTGTAGGTCCAGTAACAGGTGCAGCCATAGGGGCTGATTCCTCGGTAATAGCTATTTCAATAGCCGCAGGCGTTTTCAAATCGGTCTTTGTCACTATTTTTACAGCTCCTCTTGCCAAATATATTGGACTGAATAATCCTCAAGCAGCCATGGCGTATGGTGGATTAATGGGAACCACCAGTGGTGTTACTGCCGGACTAGCGGCTACTGATCCAAAACTTGTTCCTTATGGTGCTATGACCTCCACTTTTGCCACCGGGGTAGGTTGCTTGTTATGTCCGAGTATTTGTTTTTTTATGGTTAAATTTATTTTTGGACAATAATCCTCAATGTGTCCAGTATTGCGGTCTGAGTTTATTTATTTATTGTACATTTAGTTTTTTATCATTTAAAATGTGTTGTATGAAAAATGGTTTTCTTTTTTTGTTGGTTGGATTTCTCATTATACAATTTTCTTGTGGTAGTCAATCCAATGCAGCGCTTAAAAAAGACAAGGAGACAGTTGTTCAAGTTGGGCGCAGTGCAGATCCATCTAATGAATTAAATGTAGGTAGCAATAATTCGCTCCAACTCGTCGATTATTTAAGAAGAATTCCAGGTTTACAGATAGATCAACGAGGAACAGAGGTAAGCATTATGATTAGAGGTGCCAATTCTATTTCGGGAGATAATAGTCCTTTATATGTTGTTAACAATCAGGCTATTGGAAATAATTATAATGAGGCAGTAAGTGCTGTGGACGTAAACGATATAAAATACGTAAATGTAATAAAAGGGTCAGAGAGTCAACAAATATATGGGATGAGAGCCTACAACGGCGTCATTCAGATCATCACCAAGAAAAAGTAAAAGGAAATTTATTTAGATAGCTTCAGTTTTAATGAACCTATAGATTCTAACAGGTTGCAAGATTTAAACTATCATTGAATCAGTTCATTTTTCTCAATATTGCTTTTTGAAGATTCAAGACACTATAGGATTTTACGCCATGGGTCGTTTCCAGCTCCTTTCCCGAGGTGACTTCAAAAATGATTTGATTTCCCAACCATTCATAGGTGGAGGTTAAAAGAATACCCTGGGTTTCAAATACACTGTACAACTTGTTTTCAAACAAATAATCCATTAGAATAATGCCATCTCCCTCATCTGTTATAAAAACCCCTTTTCCAGCATCTGAAATGACCAGTTTATAATCTTTCACCATGGGGAATTTCTCGGAAAGGTATTCCGTTTTCCAGACAAAGGTATCTGGCGCATTTGTTCTGGTTACATTTAATTTGATGGTGACACTGTCAACTAGTAAACCTCTATTATATATATGCATGGTACCTGTCCAAATGCCAAGGCATTTTTCAGGAAATGAAGTTTGAGCATTTAAGGATAACCAGGAAAACAGGATACAAAAGGCAATAAATGGTCTCATAATTAGCTAGTTTTACTAGGAAATAATGGCACTGACAATTAAGGTACCAATGAGGCCCATAACGGAGACAACGGTTTCCATCAGGCTCCACGATTTAATGGTATCCTTTATGGACAAATTAAAATATTCTTTGAAAAGCCAGAATCCGGAATCATTGACATGGGAAAATAAAAGGCTGCCGGAACCGACAGCAAGCACCATTAAATTGGGATCAACACCTAAAACGGGAATCATCGGTGCCATTATTCCTGCCGTCGTCAAGCCGGCAACCGTTGCCGAACCCATAGCTATCCTAATAATTCCTGCTACAAACCAACCTAAGATCAGGGGGGGCAGATTCATAGGTTGAACTATTTCAGCTAAAGATTGACTCACACCACTTTCAACTAATACCTGTTTTAATGCACCGGCACCTCCAACGATGAGTAAAATGAATAATATGTCCTTGACGGAATCACCATAAACAGCCATGATGTCGCCCATCTTCATTTTTCTAAAAACACCAAGGGAGAAAGTACCATATAGCAAAGAAATAAGGAGGAGCATACCCGGGTCAGAGACAAAAACCAACCCTTTTTTTAGTCCTTCCGGCATGTCTGAAATCATTCCTAAAAGAGAAGATGCTGCCAATAATATGACGGGTAAAAGGCAGGTAAACAAACTATTTCCAAATCCAGGCAGCTCGTTTTCAGGGATTTCCCTGGGCTTAAAAGTCTGAATAGGATTAGAAGGAATTTTCTTTAGGAATTCAGCTAGGACAGGACCCGCCACAATGACCGTTGGAATGGCAATGATGAAGCCATACAAAAGGGTCATTCCCATATCTGCTTGAAATTGAACCACTAAAGCAGCAGGAGAGGGATGAGGAGGCAGGAGGCCATGATTGGTTGATAATGCGGCACACATGGGAATTCCTAAATATACAGCGGGCATATTTACCCTATACATGATAGTAAAAACCAGAGGCATTAATAAAACAAATCCGACATTATAATAAAGGGGAATGCCCAGAACAAAGCCGGTCAGCATCAACGCCCAGGAAATGTATTTAGTACCTGAAATTCTTAATAAAACGGAGCTGATTTGCTGTGCAGCACCCGACTCAGCAATCAATTTACCCGACATGGCACCAAAAAGCAGCACCATAAGGATGGATCCGACCGTATCGCCTATGCCTTTTTGTATGGCTGTAGGTATATTTTCAATAGGAATGCCAAATAACAATCCTCCAAAAATGGAAACAATAATAAAAGCAATGAAAGGATGAAATTTTAATGCCGAGATTAAAAGAACAAGCAGTATGATGCAGGCAATGAGCAGAGCAAAAATCATGAGGAAGAAAATTATAGCGGGTTAATCTAACTTTTTTTCTATAGACTCCAACGATATTCCTTTTGTTTCGGGCATAACCTTCCAAACCCAAATCAGCTGTAAAAACATGAGAAAAGCGAAGGAAGCGAAAATGAAACCTCCGCCAAATTTTCCTGCAAAGAAGGGGAAAAAGGCAGATATCAGAGCGGCAAAAACCCAGTGGGTTGAACTTCCAAAGGCATTTCCATAAGAGCGAACTTCATTAGGGAAAATTTCAGAAATAAAAACCCAAATTACTGCGCCCTGGCCTACAGCATGGGAAGCGATAAATACAAATAATAAAATGGGAACTAAGAGTGACCCACTGCCGGCTTGCGTAAAAAATACGTAGGAGACACAACTTAGAGAAATAATGTAACCAAAGGAACCTAAATACATTAATTTTTTCCTTCCCCAAGTGTCTATTAATACCAATCCTAACAAGGTGAATATTAAATTGATAATACCAATACCAACGGTTGATAACAAGGCAGATTCAGCCCCCATACCTGTATCTTCAAAAATCCTAGGCGCATAGTAAATAATAGCATTTATACCTGAAACCTGATTAAAAAAGGCAATCAGGAAGGCCAACAAAATTGGTTTTCTATATTTAGCCGTAAAAAAGGCCACTTTTTCCTTTTTCTCTTCTTCTTTTGCACTTTGAATGATTTCCTGTAGGGCATCCTCTGCTTTTTCTGGATTAATCATTTGTAAAACGGTTCTTGCTTCGTCAATCAACCCTTTTTTAACCACCAGCCAACGAGGACTGCGAGGTACTTTGGTTATCAAATAGGTGAATAAAGCGGCGGGAATAATTTCAACGCCTAACATAATTCTCCATCCGCCATTATCTCCAGCACCGATGATATAGTTTGAAGCAAAAGCGATTAAAATACCGAAAACGATATTAAATTGAAACAAAGCGGCTAGTTGACCTCTTTTTTCAGCGGGGGCAATTTCAGAAATGTACATAGGGGCTGCCACAGATGAAGCACCAACGCCGATGCCACCAATAAAGCGGAAAAACATAAGAGAATAAATATCCCAGGCTAAAGCGGAACCAATAGCCGAGGAAAGATATAGTAGCGCCACCCAGAATAAAGTGGTTCTTCTGCCATATTTATCAGCGGGAATGCCTCCAAAAATGGCACCCAAAATAGTCCCGTATAAGGCCATTCCCACCATCTGCCCTAGCATGAAATCACTCAAATTCCATAATTCCTGAATGGCTTGCTCTCCACCGGAAATAACGGCGGTATCAAAGCCAAATAAAAAACCTCCCAATGCCACGGTGAGTGACCAAAAGTAAACCTTGCGTTGATTCATACATCGGTTAATAATAGGGTTAAATAAAAAAATCGTTTTTAAATGTAAGCAGAATATATCGAATTCTCATGTTATTAATTTGGTTTTTCAGATATTTATAAATCATAAACCTTAGATATAATGATTTAAAACATTTTTATCCTCAACGCATATTTTGAAGCTATGGAGGGTTTTCTCAAGTATCTTTTTCAAGAATATGAATTATCAGAAGAAAAATTTTAACATTAAGAAAAGTTTCTTTTGGTTAAATATACAAGGACATTCATAACAAAAATTGATGTTTATTTAATGATTATTTTAACAAAAGGTAACAATAATTTTTTTTTTCGTTCTTTTGCATAAGTTTTGTGTATCATAATTTTAAAATGGATGTCCATTTTAATTGAATTAGCCATTGCTCATTTATTTTGCATTATTTACGAATTCTTAATTTTAAATCTATGTTTAGAAATTTATCCACCGTATTTCTGTTGCTATTCGGACTTTTTCAAAGTTTGAACGCGCAACAAACGGTAAAGGGAACCATCCTTGATGAAAAGGGAAATCCAATTATTGCCGTCAATGTAATCCTCAAAGGAACTGGAACAGGTACTGTTTCTGACCTTGATGGAAAATACAGTCTTCAAGTGCCTAATGAAAACGCAGTGTTAGAGTTTTCATTCATTGGGTATAAAAGTAAATCCGAATCAGTCGGAAATCGCACAACAATTGATGTTACCCTCGAAGAGGATGCAGAATTGTTAGATGAGGTGGTTGTCAGTGCTTTAGGTTTTGCACAGAAAAAAGACCAGATGGGTTCTACCTATGCAACGGTTGCTACGCAAGACGTGGTTCGTTCAGGTGAAACTGGATTGATTAATGGTCTGGCAGGGAAAGCGGCAGGTGTTCGGGTTGCTCGTTCCAATGGTGATCCGGGTGCAGGTTCTACCATTCAGATTCGTGGAGCCAATACCATCACGGGTTCTTCCAGTCCTTTGGTTATTGTAGATGGTGTGCCCATCAGTAATTCGACCATTTATGGCAACGGAAATGGTGGTACAGATGCCGGCGTTTCTCAACAGTCAAGATTAAATGACATTAATCCAGCTGATATTGAATCTATTCAAGTACTGAAAGGTGCGTCAGCTGCTTCTCTTTGGGGCTCAAGAGCTGCAAATGGGGTAATCGTTATTACCACAAAAAAGGGTAAATCAGGTAAGCCAACCATTATTTATTCAAGTTCCTATTCTTTTGATCAAATCAACAGGAAACATCCTTTGCAAGACAAATATGGTCAAGGCTTGAATGGTATTTGGAGTGCAACTGCAAGTCAATCGTGGGGAGATAAAATTTCTGCCCGTGCCGGTGGAGCCGATGTAGTGATTACAAACAGAGATCGTTTTGAGGCATTGGATGGTACAGTTTATTATCCGGTGAGTAAGAAAAATTCTCAGGAAACTTTTAACGAAAGTAATTTTGATGCCGTCTTTAATAATGGCCAGTTTTTCCAGAATGATCTTTCTATCAGTGGTGGAACCGATAAATCTACTTTTTTCTTCAGCCTTGGAAATCTTAACCAGGAGGGTATTATCAGAGGTTCTGATTACGACAGAACAACCCTGAGATTGAATAACCAGACTTTCTTCAATAACTGGTTAAGTATGAGTACCCGTGCAGCATATACCAGAACTACTTCTAATAGAGTTCAGCAGAGCTCAAATATTGATGGTTTGTACTTAGGTTTATTAAGAAATTCACCCGATTTTGATATTAGGGATTATAAAGGCACTTATTATAATACGGCTGGTCGGGCTTTTAATGCCCATCGTGCTTATCGCCGTCATTTAGGCTATCCTCAACCTGCTTACGGTAACCCTATCTGGATTACCGATGATCAGAAGAATACCTCAGAGGTTAATCGTTTTTTAATGAATGCAGAATTAAATGTAGATCCTCTTTCTTGGTTGAAATTTACCTTTAGAGGTGGACTCGATGCCTCAACGGACGATCGTGTTTATTTCTTTCCAAAGCTAAGCGCCGGTGCCGTAAATGGTGAATTATTCCAGGATGATATCACTGAAAATGAATTCAATTTCGATGCCATCGCAAAGGGGTCTTTTAATCTGGCTGATGGTGTGTCGATGCTGGCTACTGTAGGATGGAACTATAATAATCAAAACAGAGATTTAAGTTACACTAAAATTGTAGGATTTTTAGTTGATTATCCTGAGCCTATCACCAGTCTTAATACCAGTAATGACGCTTCTTCCGTAGAGAGAATTAAACGATATGTAAGGTCAAACAGAGGATATAGTGTGCTGAATTTTAATATCAAAAATCAGTTCTTTTTAAATGCAACAGCAACCATGGAGGCAGCTTCCTCTGTTGCCGGAAGTTTCTTTTATCCTTCTTTTGATGGTGCATGGCAGTTTACGCAGTTAGAAGCATTTAAGGGTAATAAAGTACTTAGTTTTGGAAAATTAAGGGCTTCCTGGGGTAAAGTGGGTGTACAACCACAACCACATAGAGCGCAAACGCTGGCTGAAGGAGGTATCATTTATTCCTCTTATAGTGATCCTTTAAATTCTTCTCAATTTGGCGGTGGATTCCGTATTAATAATAACCAAGGTAATCCAAATTTGAGGCCTGAAATTAAAACGGAGACAGAAGTTGGTTTCGATTTAAGGTTTTTTAATAATAAACTGGGCTTAACGACTACTTATTATCAAAATAAAATCGTAGATCTTTTATTTAACGTTTCTACTGCCGCTTCAACAGGTTTTACGTCTATCTATACCAATGGAGGTCAGATGGAAAATAGAGGTATTGAATTTGATGTGGATTTTGATTTGATTAAAAAGAAAGATTTTAACCTTAATATTTTTGCCAACTGGAATAATAATCGTAATAAAGTGATTGATATTTTAGGAGTGCAATCTATCGATTTAACTTCTCAATCTATCAGTTCACGTGCGGTTCAAGGTCAGCCTTTGGGCGCACTTTGGGGAACGAGAGCTGTCAGAGATGAAAATGGTAAATTTGTTCTAGATAAAAATGGATTTCCACAACAAGCATCCACACAAGGGGTTATAGGTAATCCGAATGCAGATTGGAGAGGCGCACTTGGCTTAAGGGCAAATTGGAAAAGCTTATCCATTAATTTATTGTTTGAGCATTCTCAGGGTGGTGATTTTGCAGAAAGAACTCGCTTTATCCTGCGTAATTTTGGAACGCATGCCGATGTTGGAAATGAAGTTACTTTAACCCAAGATTTAAAAAATGTTACAGGTAAAGTGTTTCCTTCTGGAACTACGGTTAGAGGTAATATTTTTGATTATGGTGCTGGGCCTGTTCTTTTGGATCAAGCCTGGTACACTGGTCTTGGTGGTGGTTTAGGTGACGGTGTGATTAATGAATTGGCGATTGCAGACTTTACCTGGACCAGATTGAGAGAAGTGAGTCTTTCTTATACCTTAAATACCCCAACTTTCCGCCAAAAAACAAAGCTAAGCTCTGTGGTTTTCTCTCTTACAGGTAGAAATCTTTGGTTGAATACAGACATTGTTGGTATTGATCCTGACACCAATCAGTTTGGTGTGTCCAATGGTTTTGGTATTGAATATTTCACCAATCCTGGAACTCGTTCTATCTTATTTACCTTACAAATAACTTATTAATTAATGAAAATGTCGGTTTTCCCGAATAAAATCATAAATGATATGAAACAAATTAAATATCTTATTCTCGCTGCAACTGTCTTGTATAGCACTGCATGTCAGGATCTTGTGCAAGGCATAAATGATAATCCCAATGCTGTGCCAATTGAAGCTGTTTCAGCAGTAGGATTCTTAACAGGTGCTCAATTAGCCAATATTCAGGTTCAACTAGGTCATGAACAAAGAATTGTTTCTTCCTGGTCAGGTCATTATGTGGGCTACCAAAATCTTTATAAATCTCTTTATGAATATGCACTCACTTCAGGTGAGTCTAACGGCTTTTGGTCCTATACTTATCAGGGTGTGGTTAATCAAATGCGCTATATTCGCAAAACGGTTCCGACGGATAAGTTACTGGTAGGCATTGCCAAAGTGATGGAGGCTCATTCTGTAGGAACTTTAGCAGCTGCTTATGGAAATATTCCATATAGCGAAGCAGTTAATCCTGAAATTTCTGACCCGAAATTTGATAGTCAAAAAGCCGTTTTTGCCTCCCTTCAGATTTTACTCGATGAAGCTATCGTCGATTTAACTTCGGCGACTAAAAGAGTCATTGCTGAAGATATTCATTATGCAGGTGACAATGCAAAATGGCTGGAAGCTGCCCATACCTTAAAGGCTCGGTATTTCACATTGACAAAAGAGTATGATAAAGCTTTGGTTGCCGCTCAAAAGGGAATTTCAAGACCAGAAAATAACTTTTCTTTCAGGCCTTTAGCATCAAATAATCTACAAGATAAAAACTTACTTTTTACTTTGTTTTCAGGTAGTAGAACGGGAGACTTAGGTAATAGAACCAGTTATTTAATTACCACTTTTTTAAATCCTGCCGTAGCGACGTCTCGTAATAATGCTAAAACAAGAGAAGCAGCCAGAAGAAGTTTCTTATTGCTCGATGATAGAAATGCTAATAATAATCTGGGTTTTGCTGCCATTACGGAACCAATGCCAATGATTACCTATGCTGAAAATCAATTGACTTTGGCTGAAAGTGCTACCAGAACGCAAGGTTTAAGTGCAGGATTAACTTTCTTGAATGCTTACAGAGTCCAATTGAATGGGGGCAAATTATTCAGAAAATTAAATGCTGCTGATGAATTAAAATATGATCCATTATTAGCTGCTGATTTTGAAGCAGGTGGAATTGAAAATGCAGACAAAATTGATCCTGCCAGAGCTTTACTTCGCGAAGTCATTGAGGAAAGATATATTGCTTTCTTTAATACATGGATGACCTTCAATGATTTGAGGAGATTGCGTAAATCAGAATCAGATATTTCTGTGAAAATTCCTTTTAACAGGACAACGGCAACAAGGCATCCGGAGCGGATTATTTATCCGCAAAACGAATTAAATGCCAATTCTAATGCAGTTGAACCAGCAGAGGGATTATATTTTGTTCTTGAAGTGAACAAATAATTCTTTTAAGGTTAAATGAAAAAGGGAGGCTGTCTAAAAAGATAGCCTCCCTTTTTTTATGGTATTTTCCCCGACAGGTTTTGATTTGAAATTTACCTCCTTTCACCTGGTTTTGAATCAGGATTTACAGGATTTTGAGGATTATAGTGTACGTCTTCGTTTTTGAGTTATTGGTTATTCGTAGAGGATTACTTTTCACCCTTCTTTTCGCCGATGCGTTACGCATCGGCGAAAAACCTGGAAATGATAGCATCGTTTAAAAATAATCCTCTCGTGCCGTACAACGACGTATTAGTTAATCCTCAAAATCCAGTAAATCCTGATTCAAAACCATTTGCTGCAGCGCGTATAAATTCCACCGACGACTTGGGGTGTATGGGTTCCTGGTGTATTATATTAGGTTATTACACAAAATCATCGTAGAGACGCGATGCTTCGCGTCTTCTCCTCGAACGTTTTTTATTTAATATTTAACCCTTTCACCTGATTCAAAACCATTTGCTAATGCACATGTCATTTCCAAAGACGACTTGGTCTTATTCAATCTCAGCTTCCGCAGCTGCGTAACTTGCTTTGAACCAATTTATAAGCACCTTTTTTTCGGCATCAGTCAATTTTGCCTCTGGGTGCATCCAGGTATAAGAATCCATGGGCATTTCTCCATTTTCAATAACCTCAAAGCCTTCTTCTAATTTATGTGCTGCCTTTTTAGCTGGATAAGTTCCAAATTCAGACATATTGAAATGCTTCTTTCCATCGTCAATATGATGTTTTACCCAAAATGAAACAGGCGCAATATAGCTGTACCAGGGATACTTGGTTTTATTGGAATGACAATCCTGGCAAGCTCTTTCCAGTAAATCGGCTACCTCGGCACTGGCGGGAACAATGCTCAATAATTCCATATTAGGATCTGTTTCCTTATTCGTTTTATCTGTTTGGAAGAATTGTAGAATAACCAAAACGGCTAATAGTCCAAATCCGACCCATTTTAATTGATTTTTCATGGCTTTTTGTTTGTAATTTAACATTTATGTGAACATTTATAAAGTAATTTGAGTTTTAAGATGAATAAATTTTATGTGTATGATTGCGAAACTTTCGCAGGTTGGTAAATATTATCAAGTAGGCGATCAACGAATCACTGCGTTAGAACCCACAGACATGGTTTTAAACGAAGGAGAATTGCTGTTGATCATAGGACCCTCAGGTTCAGGAAAAACCACCTTGCTTTCTTTATTGGGTTGCGTTTTATATCCTTCTGTGGGGAAATTAGTGGTGGACGGAAATGAGGTAAATAATCTGAATGAAAAGGAATTGGCAAAATTAAGATTACATAAAATTGGCTTTGTGTTTCAAAATTTTAATTTATTAGCTCCTCTTTCTGCTGAGGACAATGTACTTATGCCTCTTAAATTACAGGGAATCAAACAAGTAGATGCAAAAAAAAGGGTAGAAAAGGCATTGGAGTTGGTGGAAATGACCGACAGGAGAAAAAATTTACCCAAACAATTATCTGGCGGTCAACAACAAAGAATTGCCATCGCCAGAGCTTTAGTAACCAATCCTAAAATGATTCTCTGTGATGAACCCACGGCTTCACTGGACAAGGATTCTCTGGAGGTAGTTATGAATGAATTGCGTGCCCTAGCCGCTCAGGGAAAAGCAGTGGCTGTGGTTACCCATGATCCCAGATTGAAAAAATATGCAGACCGAATAATTGAGGTCAAAAATGGTATTGTTTCTGAAATTCCAATCGATTAATTTTTTTACATCGCAAATAAATTTTTATGAAATATAATTTTCTTACGCTTGGTTCTCTGTTGCTAATATTGAATTTTTCTTGTGGAAATGATCCTGAACCTAAAAATGAAAAGAAAGAGGTGCTTAGGGATGAGATGGAGATTAATCAGATTGTTGGTATTGCAACCATCGAACCTTTAGAAAGGTTACGCACACTCAATGCTGAAGTAAATGGCGTGGTAGCTGATATTTTAGTAGTTGATGGTCAGCATGTTGAAAAAGGGGAATCTATTCTCGTGTTGGACAGTCAAATTGAAAATGCTCAATTAGCTCAAGCCACAAGTAAATTGGGTACGCAAAAAGCAGCCATTTCTTTTGCTAAAAAGTCTTTGCAAACCAAAGAAATCCAATTGAAAAAGGCCTATAATGATTTGAAAAGAGATAAAAAATTATTAGATGGGAATGCCATCACTTTGCAGGCTTATGAGAACACCCAATTTCAGGTGGAACAAAATGAAAAATTAGTTCAGGAGGCTATCGCCACAGTAGAACAACAGGAAATAAAAATAAATGAGTTAACGGCCGATGTTGCTTATTTTGGTACCCTGCAACAACGCAGAAATGTGAAAGCACCTATGTCGGGTACCTTTCTTTCGGTGAGCGTTCGCACTGGAACTTATCTCACAAATACTACTCCGCTAGGTGATTTTGCCCCAGATGGCGTTTTAATGGCGCTATCAGAGGTAGATGAATTATTTGCAGGTAAAGTTTCCGTTGGGCAGGATGCATGGATTCGTAATCAGGGTGATACAGAGATTATTGCAAAAGGTAAAATTGTTTTTGTTGGTAATTATTTAAAGAAAAAGTCGCTTTTTAGTGGAAAACCTGACGACCTGGAAGATCGCAGAGTCCGGGAGGTTAGGGTTGAACTGGGAGATAAGGCCAATGTGCTCATTGGTGCCCGGGTGGAATGCGTCATACAACTTAAATAATCCAACAAAATAGCTCGCAATGTTAAAAATCGCCTTACAATTTATATGGTATGATAAACCGAAATCGATTGGTGCCCTGGCAGGTACTATCTTATCGGTTTTTTTAATTGGTCAGCAAGCTGGCATTTTTATATTCCTGACCGATGCAATGGCTGCCTATGTTAGGTTGGCACCAGAATATATTTGGGTGGTGGACAGTAAAACAACTAATTCAGGGGCATTAACTCCTTTCGATATAAGAGTAGGGAAAGAACTGGAAAGTATAGAGGGCGTTTACAAAGCTTATCCCATTGTTCTGGCAGCCGGTTCTGCCAAGTTTTCTAATGGAAAATCTTCTGGTATGAATCTGTTTGGCGTTCAATATCCTGAATTTGCCGGATTTCCAAAATCCATTCCTTCTGATAATCCTGCCCTGATGATCCAAGATGGAGCTATTTTCACAGATTTTTTTGATAGTGAAGCCTTAGGCGGGGTCAAAAAGGGAGATTATTTTGAGTTGAATGGCAAAAAGGTTTTTATTGCAGGAAATACGAAGGGGTATCGGACCTTTGGCGGTGTAGTGGGTTTTACGAGTATCGAAAGGGCAAGAGCCATAGGAAATGTACCCAATTATAAAGTAAGTGCTTATCTGGTAAAGAAAAATCCTAATATTTCTGAAGCGCAAGTCATTCATTTTATTAATAATAATTTGAATGGGGTCAAAGCCTGGGGTAGTGCCGATTTTAGAAAGGAAACCGTTATAACGGTTCTTTCTTCCAGCGGAATCGCTATTTCTTTCGGCACACTCATCATTTTTGCTTTAATCGTCGGCTTCGTCATTATTGGTCTGACGCTCTATTCCGCAGCAGTAGACCGGATTAGAGACTATGGAACCCTTAAAGCCATTGGCGCAACTAACGGGTATATTGCCCGATTGATTATTACCCAGGCCATGATTTTTGGTGTAGTTGGATTTGCCATTGGATTTTTCCTCGTCAATGGTTTCAAGCAAGGGATTGCCAATGCTGGTACTATTTTTGAATTTCCATTTTGGTTGGAACTCAGCTTCTTCGCAATTACCCTTTTTATCGCCCTTTCTGGAAGCTTTTTTGCCGTTAAAAGAATAACAGGACTGGAACCATCTGCCGTTTTTCGTGGCTAATCCTTTAATTTAATTATCTATGAACCATTCTATATACCTTCTTTTCTTTCTTCTTTTTTGCTCTTCTATTCATGCGCAAGATGTTAAGTCCTTATCGTTAGCAGAGGCTCTTGATTTGGCTATAAAAAACAGAAAGGAACTTTCTATTCAACAAATTAAAATCGATCAAGCTCAGGCAGATATTAATATTTTAAATGTCAGAAGGTCTCCTCAGGTAAAAGCTAGTGGTGATGTCAGGTATAATCCTGTCCTACAGACGAGTATTATTCCCGGTGCTGCCTTTCAAACAGGTTCTACCCCAGGAGAGGATCGCGAAATTCAGTTTGGTACCCGTTTTAATGCGTTGGTTGGAGTAGAAGGCAGTTATCGCTTGGTAGATCCTACCTTTAAGACAGACGTTGATCTCGCGATTCAAAATAAAGAATTGTCTGTATCCAATGGGGAAAAGGAAAAAATAGAAATTCAATTTCAGGTTACTAAAAGCTTTTTCGAGGCATTGTTGCAAAGAGAAGCTGTTCAGATTAGTACGGAACAATTGAAAAAAGCAGAGTATTGGATGGAAATTGCTCAGGTACAGTCTGCAAATGGCGCTATTTTGCCAAATGATTTGTTGAAATTTAAAAGAGATTTGGCCGTGGCAAAAAGTACCCTGGAAATTTCGGAAAGGCAGTATCATCAGCGTTGTAGAGAAATAGCCTATTTTACGGGCCTTCCAGCGGGGAGTGAAGTTGCACCCTTAGGCGATTTGAAAAACCAAGGGTCGTCTAATAGCTCTGATGCCCTGCCTTTGGATGATATCATGAAAAGACCTGAACTGCTGCAAACAGGCATGGCTATGAAAATAGCTTCCTTAAATCAATTGAAACAAGAGCAAGTAAATAAACCTGCGATTGATTTTTATACCAACGTGAATGTCCAGCATTTAAGTAATGATTTTACCGTTTGGAATCGTTGGTTTCCATTCGTTTTTGGCGGCGTTCGCATGCAGTGGAATTTGATGGATGGAGGATTGAAAAAGAAAAATCAGGAAAAATATACACTTGAATACAAATGGCAATCTGTGCATTTGGAAAAATTACAAGCAGACTTTTCTTATGAATGGTTGACAGCGCAAAATGATTATTTACTGGCCTTAAAAAATATATCCATACAAGATGAAAACATTGCCCTTTCTAATCAAATTCTTCAAAATGATGAATTGAAATTCAAAGAAGGGGTTACTTTGATTACCTCTTTAAGAGAAAGCCAACTTTCTCTTAAAGAAGCAAATCAATTAAAATTATCCTATTTGGCCGATGCATGCCAGGCACGTTTAAGAATGATGAGAGCTGCTGGTAAGATTATTCCTTAAACTTTCAAAAATATCTGTTTACGGTACAAGAGCCAGGTAAAGAAAAATATTACGGCAACATTGAATAAGGCAAATGCCAAAGATGCATTCTGTGCTGAATAGTAAGGGACAAATAAGGTATCGTATATCCATCCTCTTAACGATACAGTGCTTTCTATGTCTGGACCTCCCCATTTTATAGCACTTATTAATTTGCCAAATAATCCAGATAACACATAAGCATACAATGCATTAGTACCGAAAATACGGAAGGGTTTGCTCCAGTTTTTCCATTGTTTTACGTCTATTATGTAGTAGATAGCCGTCAAAAATAGTTGAGCCAGTCCCCCTACATATAAGACATAAGAACTCGTCCATATTTTCTTATTAATAGGAAAGGAAAAGTCCCATAATAACCCTAATCCAGTTAAAATCAATCCGCTGAGGAGTAATTTACCTAGTTTTTCTTGCCAGGTTCTCTCTGTTTTTAGCCAGATACCTGTCCATACGCCCAATAAACCTGTCACAATAGCCGGAAGCGTACTCAGCAATCCCTCTGGATCCCAGGTCTTCGCCTGTCCCCATAAATGATTTTCACTGAATAAAAATCGATCCAGCCAGGCGCCTAAATTGGTTTCTGCCTCCAGATTTGGCGCAATACCACCCGGAATAGGAACAAAATTCAATATGGCCCAATAGCTTATTAAAATCCCTGCGCCAAGGATGATTTGTTGCTTTACCGAAAAAGTAAGATAAATAAGGGATGCAAATAAATATACCAGGGCGATGCGTTGCAGTACACCTGGAATCCGCAAATGACTCCAGTCGTAATACATGGAACCTATTACAGCCATACAAAAAATGGTAAAATAAGAAATGTACTTCCAGATTTTTTTCGTTTCTTTTTGCTGTGCTTCGTTCGCAGCCTGAATAAAGATGGAAGTCATTAGAAAAAACAACAACACGTAGTGGAGGTATAAAACGGCATCAGGTCCCGTTTCTACAAATCGAAAATTTGGAAATAATGCCATGAAAAGCCCTAGTCCAAATATGATACTGGATCGGCTAAATATTTTTTTATTCAATCCAGAAAGATTTACACCCGATTCTTTTCTGGCTCCAATGGCAAAGGGTATCGCTACTCCAAGTATAAAAAGGAAAAAAGGAAATACCCAATCTGTTGGGGTACATCCATGCCAGTCAGCATGTAATAGAACCTTATAAGAATTGGTCCAGTCTCCGGGATTGTTCACCATAATCATACAGGCTATGGTGATGCCGCGAAATACGTCCAAGGAAAATAATCTTTTTGTAAAATCCATAGCTGAAATCTATTTTGGTATGCTTAAAAAGGAATTAAAGCTCATTAATCAGTTAATTCACCTGGTTTTGCGGGCAAAGTAACCGTTCTGCTCTTTCTTCCATTTGAAGAAAAAATAGCTATTTTAATGATTTGTCCTTTTTTGAGGTCAACCGGCATTTCGTACCTTTTACTATCCTTCGTTGGTTCACTACCATCTAAAGTATAAAGAATCATCATACCGGGGAAAGGAGAATTAACCTCCACTTTATCGTTCACAATGCGTGCACCCGGAGGAGGAACTCTGTAAGTGTATCCGCCAAAAATATAATCTAATTTTTTCAACTCGTGTTGTCCCACTTTATTGGCAAATAACTGCCAGTCCGCATTTAGTAACTTTTCTCTTTCTGGAGAATTCCTTTTTGCTTCCCATGCTGGTTCAGGTGTCCAGGCTCTTTCTGCGAGACCTAATAATTTTGGCAAAGTATAATAAAAGAGCATGGATTCTGTTTTTACCGTTTCTGTCCATAACTGACCTTGTATCCCTTTAATATGTAATTTTCCTTCTGGTTTCAACCATTCCATAGTATTTTCCCATTGGGCAATGGGCATATCATTTCCCTGAACGTCTTTTAAAACAGCGGCAAACTGGTTGTTTGGTGAAAAGCGCCAGGCTGTTTTGGTGTCAACATATCCGCCCCATATCAATCCCGGTTCTGCAGGGTGCCCATCGTATGCAAGGTCAAAATATAAATTGGTTACATTGGAAAGTACCACATCATACCCCGCATTGGCTAATCGGTATGAAAGATTCACCGATTCTCCAAGGCTATTCCATACGTAAGCTAAAAAACCATCTTTTTTAAACTTTGGATTAGGTTCATAACCAAATCCTTTGGGTTCTTTAGGTATTCTGATCAGCGCAACTTCTTCCCAACCGGCTAATTGTACCCCTCTTTCATCGAGCATTTTATCTAAACGCTCAAGAAAATATTGAGTCAGAATATCTTTTGAATTTCCTTTAGGTAATTTAGTTAATAAATCGAGGCAAGAAGGCGACTCCTTCCATACCCCTTCTGGTACTTCATCACCCCCAACATGCATGGTTTTAAGCGGAACACCTGCCTCGTCATACAAATTAATGAGCTCGTCAAATATCTTTCCAATAAAAGTATAAGTTGATTCTTTGCATACATCGAGGACATTGTCCGGATAATTTTGTACCGATCTGTATTGAGATTTATCATTTGGGGTGAATAATCTGTATTGCTCCGCTGCGGCTTTATTTCCATCGAGAGACAATTTTGCATGCCTTGCTTCCATACTTTTTATGGCTGCACGCGCATGACCAGGGATATCAATTTCAGGAATAACGGTAATATGCCTTGCCTTTGCAAAGCGAATAATTTCTAAAAAATCTGCTTTGGTGTAATAACCAGTTCCGGACGATTTGTCAGCATTTGCCGTAAGGCCAGAACCATAAGCAGGCAATAAATGATCCTTTTCGTTTTTTGAATAACCCCGTTTTGACCCAAAATCAGTCAGTTCCGGTAAACCTGGTATTTCAATTCTCCAGCCTTCATCGTCTGTTAAATGAAAGTGGAATTTATTTATTTTATAATGTGCTAAGATATCTAGCAAGCGTAAAATCGTTTTTTTACTATGAAAATTTCTACCCACATCGAGGTTATAACCTCGATATTCGTATCGGGGTGCATCCTTTATCATCAGGTTAGGTAAGGTAATGGACGCTTGTTTTTTAGAAAATGCATCAGAAGGAAGCAACTGTAATAAACTTTGAATGCCATAAAAAACACCCTGAGCGTCAGCACCTGTAATATGAATGCCCTTTTTAGCAATTTCCAACTGATAAGATTCAGCCTTTTCTAGTCCTTTCAGGCTTTTAATTTCCAGGAAAATGGTTGACTGTCCCTGTTTATTTGGAGAAAAAAGCGGATTTAATACCTCTTGCAAGTAGGATTTTTCATTGTCTAATTCTTTTGGTGCGGAAATATTTATTTTACCATGTAGGACAAAAGAACCCTCCGTTTTTGTTGAAAATACAGGCGTTGGAAGAATAAGGGGTACATTTTCAGCAGGAATTAACGATACACCCGCTTGCTGATCGAAACGCCAGAAGGCATCAGGTAGCGGTTTCCGGTCTTCGGCAGATAGCTGAAATTGTTCCTTTCGTTTAAATGGCGTAATATTTACCGTCACCTCGCTTTTCTGCTCAACCCCATTTTCGTCTTCATAAACCAGAAAAACGCCTTGAGGCACACAGGCATAATTGAAAGAAACGCCCCCTTTCGAAGAATAGGAAAAAGATTTTTCCTCCTGAGCCTTTAAGCCCATAAAGGAAGAGGCAGGTTCCATTTTATTTAATTCACCCACCACATTTGAAATCTTTAGCCCTTTTAAACTTTCTGGCATGGGTTTAGGGCCAGTTATCTGACTAAAATAAATGATCCATTTTTGAGCTGGAAGAGGTTTGTTACCCACGTTTTTTAACGTAATCTTGCCACTTCCCAATGCCTCTCCAATAGGATTTTTTTCATGATCCCAAGAGAGTTCTAATTGGATATAATCAGCTGATTTAGATTTATTTCCATCACAATTCATAAACAGAAATCCTAAAAAAAGGACAATAAGGGTTGATATTCTAGGCATAATAAATAAATTCTTTTTGTGTAATTTAGGCAAAATCTTTCTTTTGTAAATCATTTTGACTTAAATTGATTAAAAATAAAATAAAATGTTTGAAAAGCTTATCCCTTATGATGCGGCATACATCATATTAGATTCCTATATTCAATACTATCACGTATTTAAACGCATTACAAAAAGAGCGAAAATCAGATTTGAACAACGCGATTGGGTAGGCATTCAGGAAGACGCAAAATTCAGAATGACCATCTACAGAAATTCAGTAGGGGAAACCACTAAGAAATTATTGACTTTTTTAGGTACGGAGAGAAATACGCATGAGGTTTGGGTTCAAATTAAGGAAATGTTTTTGGAGGAGATCTTTAATTTTAACACCAGAAATATCGCAGAAACCTATTTTAATTCTATTTACAGGCATAGTCATATTGGTTTAGGTGCCGATGAAGATTTAATGTTTGTAAATGCCACTGGAACCTACCGTGAATTTCGTTCTGCCATACCTATTTATCATACCTTTTATCTGGGTTCCCATTTTGAGAATACTTTGCAACAATTATTCTCTTGTTTCCCCTTCGACGCTCCATTGGCAAATCTGGAACGGGACGTATTTTATATTGCGGAGACCATTAGAAGAAAATTAGGGATATACAAAAGAGATTTTCGACACATACGCTTAGAAGTGTTGAAATCAATATTTTACAGGAATAAAGGGGCTTATATTGTTGGAAGAATGTATCTGGACGATAGGATTCACCCTTTTATTATTCCGTTAGCACATGAAAACGAAGGGATTTACGCAGACACCTTATTGCTTGAACCCAATGATATCAGCTCCATTTTTAGTTATAACAGAGCTTATTTTCTAGTGGATACAGATATTGCCAGCGAGATGGTCGATTTTTTAAAATCTATCATGCCGTCTAAAAGCCTTGGGGAATTATATAATTCCATTGGATTTGAGAAGCACGGAAAAACAGTGCTTTACAGAGAATTATTGCGGCATCTCGACGCCTCTGCCGATAAATTTATCATTGCTCCTGGGGTGAAAGGGATGGTTATGACGGTATTTACACTTCCTTCTTATTCTATGGTTTTTAAAATGATCAATGATAAATTCCGCCCTCCAAAAATGGTGACAGAGCAGGAAGTTAAATCGAAATATGATCTCGTTTCAGCCCACGATCGGGTAGGAAGAATGGCGGATAGTCACATGTTTGAAAATTTGACACTGCCCTTAAACCGTTTTGATCCTGAACTGATTGAAGAGTTGAAGAAAGAATGTGCATCGAAAATTATAATAAATCAGGATACAATAGAAATAAAACACATGTATATCGAAAAGAAAATGATTCCTTTAGATATATATTTAAAGACAGCAACGCTACAAGAAGCCGATGATGCTATCGCCGATTATGGCCGGGCAATCAAAGACATGGCTGCCGTTAATATTTTTCCTGGAGATATGTTATTGAAAAATTTCGGTTTAACCAGATTGAACCGGGTTGTCTTTTATGATTATGACGAAATTGTATTTTTAACAGATTGCGTATTCAGGAAAATCCCAGAGGCCAGAAATTACGAAGACGAATGGGCATCAGAACCCTGGTATTCCGTCGGTGAGAATGATATTTTCCCTGAAGAATTTTCGAAATTCCTTATTGGTAGAGCGGACGTTCGAAAAATGTTTTTAGACAAACATGCCGATTTATATGATGTCAAATATTGGCAAGACGTTCAGGATCGCCTCCGCAAGGGAGAAATAGTTACCGTCTTCCCTTACCGAAAACGATTACGTTTTAAAAATCAGTTTGGTAAAGGTATATTAGATGGAACGGCGCAAAAAGCATTGGACGAAAAGGAGACGGAATGGCCGGAGAATAAATAAATGTAGAGACGCGATGCTTCGCGTCTTCTCCCCGATAGGATTTTGACGCAATGTATGCAGCGTTCAGGCGTAGTGTTTCGCTGTGTTTGGAGGTAATTTTATTCGTAAATGTATTATTTCAATCATACTCACATCGGTATAGCCCAGTAATCTTCTTACTTATATTTTAATGCATCCCGTCTTTTTAGGGACCTCTTTTTTACAATGAGTTTTCATGAAATAATTACCGACAATCCCCATCCACCCCCTTTTTGAATTACGGATTTCCACGTTTTTGCAAAACGTCTTTGTTTTTAGGGGGAGATTATATGTAAAATGGGTGCTATTTAATCCAAATAGTTGGGGCAATCTTTGTGATTTCTCCACGCCAATCACCAAATTGAGGTATTAAAAAAGCAAAATATATAATTTTGGTATCCAATATAATTAGCAATGGATGACTTACTGAAAATCTACTGCTTGGTCAAGATTTAAACCATTGCATAAACTTTATTTTTTGAACTTAACTTGAATAAATGAAGGTGGAAAAACAAATTTTATTTTCCTTAATATGTTTGTATTTTTTTCCTTTTATTTTTTTATAAAACATTTAAAATGTAATTAATACAAATATAATAATTACTTAAAACAAATATTTTTTTTGTTCTAAAGTAGATATTAAGGAATTAAAAATATTGATTTTTCCTTACAAAAAGGATATTTCAAATAATATTTAGGAAAGCAAAAATCAAAGAGAGGTAGTTATGAAAAGCATTGAAAATTTTCCTTCCAATTTGGACCAATTTATTAATGAATTGCAGAAATTCGATTTCTACCTAGACCCTGAATTTAACCTAGATAAATTTTCCGTTTTTCTTGGTTTGCAAACATATCTCACTTCCAAATTATTAAAAGAAAAATATGATATCTCTTTTAGCGATCTTAAAAACATTTTAAGAATTAATTATTCGATTGAAAAAATTAAGGAAGGATTTTTAGAAACGCAAACCATTGATGCTTTAGCAAAAAAGTCAGGTTTTAAAGAAAGAGTCCATTTTTCTAAGACATTCATGATTTTTACTGGGACGACTATTTCGCAAGCCGTTATAAAATTAAATAGCAAATCTTATTTAATTTTTGGAACTATCTAATTAAGAACCCTTCCTCAATCAAACAACTTATCTTATAAAAGAAGCCTTAAAAACAGCTAATTTACTCTCTAATTGAACGAAATAATACCCTTTTGGCAGATTTGAAATAAAAACCTGCTCTCCTAATACGTAATTTTTTAATCTTAAAATTGTTCGCCCAAAAGGATCAATAATACAGAGGATTCCTTCAAAAATCTGAGATGGCTCTTCCGTTTCTACTTTAATATAATCAAAAGCAGGATAAACTTTTATTTTATTTGTTCCTTGTGGTTCCAATCTATTACTTGAGGTAATTGACTTTTTCCAAGGAGTGGAAAACAATTGAAGACCACCTCTTGAATTTCCAATAATAAGCTCATAAAAACCATCTGAATTAATATCTGCAATAGCTGGATTAGATTTAAACCCGATATTATTTGGTTTAATTGGGATGTCAATCTGTTTGAATGGGACTGAAAAATTATTTGCATCATGAACTAAAATACCTTTATCATCAGTGCCTGTTATTAATTTAAGTCCGTCACTTGTTAAAAAAAGTTTTGGTGAAGCCGAACCCGATATAAAACCTGGAGAGATTGTATTGACAGATCCCCAACGCAGTTGGTTGGGCAGATTATTTGGATTTGGATTAAAGAGAGGTTTAGTTTTAGTTCCTATATTTTGAAAAAATAATATGCTTCCACGTACATCCCCAATCAATAAATCTAATAATCCGTCTTTATTAACATCAAAGATAAATGGATTTGATTGACCATTCAATTTCAGATCCATATAGGACAAGGTAAATTGTTCTACATTAAATGGTTTATTTTGTGTGGAAATATTTTCTCCATAGATTAAGGCTCCTCTTCTGGTCCCAAGTAAAATATCTAAATCTCCATCGCCATCTAAGTCACCAAAAGATGGACTGTAACTACCGTATGAAAAAGAATCAAATTTATCAAGGTTTAAAAAATTGCTATCTCTCAATATGAAAGCTGGTTGGTTTAAATTGCCTATGTTTTCGAAATAAGATAAATAGGCAGAATTTTTAGCTTCCGTGCTATTAGATTCATTGCCTACAATGAGATCAACAAGTCCGTCTTGGTTTATATCTGCCCAGGTTGGAAATGCTCCCTTTCCGAAATCAATGGAATCATCGTTCAAAAAATTATTATTAATTAGGGTGAATTCATTTTTATTTTTGTTGCCAATATTTTTATATAGTTGAATGGTATTTGCATCTAAACGCTCCAGATTAGTTGAAAAAATTAAATCTTTCAAACTATCCTGATTTACATCTAATGCAAATGCTGTCGGAAAATTGGGAATATTAACAGGAAAATCATTGGAGGGAAAATAACTATCCTGTTTATTCATCCAAGCTGTTTTACAATTACCTGCATTAGATAGAAGAAATATATTGGGGGAATAAGAACTTCCTAACAATAATTCTTTAGCACCATCATTATTAAAATCAAAAGTTAGCATACTGACCCCACCATGCAATGAAATACTTGCCAACTCTGAGGGAGCTGTTTTAAAACAAACGCCTGCAGCAGGTGAAAATTCAATTTTAAGGGGATTTCCTGACTCATAAAAACCACCCCAACAGTTGTCTCCCAACGTAAAAATTAGAGAATCTGATTTAAATTTTTTTTCAACGGACTGATTTTTGTAAAATGACACATTTCCACCATTAGCAGAAAAAACAATGATATCAAGATCCTCATCACAATCAATATCATCTAAAACAGGAATATCTATACTGTTAACATAGATATTAGATTGATCTCCGTTGGGTGCAGAGTAAAAGATGATATTGAATGGGGCTTTAAAAGTTAAACGCTTGAATGCTAATTTTTTTTCATCATTATAGAATCCTTTCCATACATGAATCCCATCTATACTGGGAATATCAGAATAGGAAAAAAAATCGGATATTCCATCTTTGTCAAAGTCCCTTAATAATGTCCAATGCTTAGAAATGGGGAAATGTTGTACATATTCTGGCGAAAAAATATATTCAACCTTGTCTGAATTTCCTGATTTTTTAATCCCAATATAGGCTCCATGTACATTTCCAACTTTATCAAAAACATAAATATCTGTAATTCCATCTTTATTAAAATCTGTTTCAGAAAAATTAGGACATTTCCAACCTCCTGTAAAGGGATTTAGTAGATTTTTTGAATTAACCGAAACGGGAATCTTAATTTCCCTGAATGTTTGACCCGATAAATTATAAATTGATAATTTTAGGAGTATAATTAATAAACTTGTTATTTTTTTCATTTGTTAAGTCTTTCTTTATGTTTTCTGAATCAAAGATAATTTAATTGCTCATTTTTTGTCCTCATCATATCCTTGGAGAGGAGTAAACGTGAAAATTTTCGCTAAAATTAATCTTGTTTTCGTCTAGTAAGCACCAGTTTCTATTTTGATATTCATTCATCATATCGCCAAATGATTATGTTTTCAATTATTCTTCTTATTCCCGAAATAGTTTAGTTCCTGTTCCTTTTTCAAAGCAATTTTAGATAAATATGCTTCATTGACCTTATGACAAATTTTTTAAGTAATATCCAGGATTAACTCTTTATTTAATATTCCATCCGATTAATCATAAAAATCAACATAATCACAGTTCAGACTTAAAAGCTAGTTCCTTACTTTTTATTCCTTCATTTTTCAGGTCTTTTTAGAATAGTGGGAGGTTCAATCGATAATAAAAGCAATCTACATTACCAACCATTTTATTAATTACCCTAAATCATCTTGTTAAAAGTTCAATGATTTAGGGCTGAATCAAAATTTTCCCATGAATTTGTTAGGTTAATAGTAATGTAATTAAATTTCTATAAAAAACATTATTTAAAATACTGATTGTCAAATTTCTATGAGTTTTTTGTGTGATATTTCGAAAAAACTACAATTTTATAATAGTGATACTATTTAATTAGATTATTTCTTGTTAAATTTGTATCTTAAAATACTAATAATGGATAAATTCTACGATTTAAAACTCAGATTTCTGGTGCTGGTTTCAGCATTAGCTTTTTCGGTTCTTATACCCAATATGGTTTCTGGGCACTCAACAGGTGCCTGGATGGCTACCAGCCAGTGTGGTACTCAAGCGTTCATTTTTGTTTCGTCATGGCATCCTGTTGGACCAATTACACCACAAGAAGGATTGTATATCGACAGAAACAAAGATGGTAATATAATTCAATCGGGCGGAATTAATAAAAGTGTCTGTAGCACAACAACTGCTGAATATGATGGTTCCACTGGTGTGGCAAATTCATCAGATTATTTTCCAATGACTACCTGGATTAGTTCTGCAGCTGCAAATTTACCGAGTGATGCGTTAACGTCTCACACCGACCCTGTTATTTTAGATGGTCTAAAAAAATGGCTTAAAGATGTAAAAGGAATTGATACCACAGGTTTTACTATAACACCTATATGGTCTCCAGCTGGTGGAATTGGTGCTACTTATGCTATGTCATTCATGGTTATTGATCTTGATGTCTCTAAATTGGAATCAGGAATTACTTTAGCACACATTGCTACTACTACCGCAAATTTTGATGTTTGCGGTGGTTGTGCTGGAGCTTGTACAACACCTGTATCCAATGGTGCTTTCCAACTTACTTTAACTATCCCTGAGGTTCCACCATCAAATTACGTTGCAGTACAAAATCCGCGGGTGAGTTTGGACGGTAATTGTAAGAAAACGATTACACCATTGGACTTACTGATGGGATTTAAGTTATCGTATCAAGCATGTTTTGATTTTGAGGTAAGAATCAATGATTCAGATCCATCTAATGGTGGTGTGATTGACGGCGTTAGCCCTGTAGGAGGTTGGTCTTATGGTGTTTTTAAAGATGGGCAATTGATTGCACAGGGTCAAATCATTGTGGATGATACCACCGCTCCTTTATTCTCACCAGATCAAAAAACTGCCTGGGAGACGATTGATACGATTGTTACGTGGGCGGACAATTTAGATGAGATATTAAATGTACCGAGTAGCTGGTTTGGTAATGTAAGTGGTTACCACTTACCTCCTACCTTCGATGGAGCGAATAAATATTACACAGGTCGTCCGTATTTGACGGATTCTTGTGAACTGGGCTCTTATCCAATTAATACGGGCACCTTTGCGCAAAACACCTGGATTATAGACAAGGATTCCAGTGGAACATCGAGTAACCGCGATAGCTTTTTAGTACACAGATCTTGGAACTTACAATATAAAGTGACGGATTATTTAGAAAATCCACAGTGTGATTCAACAGGATTCCAGCATAAACTTCGCCGTTCGTTCGAGATTATCGATCAACGCGGGAACAGAACGTTCTTAAATCAAATCATTTATTTCAAACGTCCTGATTTAAGAAAGACAAACACGGATCGTTTTGCGAGAGAATTTGCGCTGGTTACGGAACCTT
>Ga0208787_1000118_pt1 | contig 38106 bp, 32 predicted proteins | sample Wag4_2014_7_11_FD_187362 | JGI IMG/M metagenome (GOLD analysis project Ga0208787, IMG submission 187362) | Fresh water microbial communities from Ohio, USA - Utica-2 Time Series HT 2014_7_11 (SPAdes) (version 2) | ecosystem: Environmental > Aquatic > Freshwater > Water tank | place: USA: Ohio...
GGACAGTTTATTCAGGTGATTGAGGAAAGACAGGGCTTAAAAATTGGCTGTATAGAAGAGGTGGCCTGGCAAATGGGATTCATAGATGATGAACAATTAGAAAAACTTGGAAATATTTACATAAAGAGTGGCTACGGACTTTACCTTTTATCTTTGTTGAAAAAAAAGGTTTGGAACAACTAAAAGTCTGGAGAAAATTATAAAAGCAGCCTACTCCAAGTTATAAAAGCTATGCCTATATGTTATTGACGCGATTCTGACTTTACAGTGGAGTGTTACGAAGATGGTTGGCCTATGGCCCTGTGAGTTTATACGAAAGAATACATCAGCGTATAAACATTATGTTTAAAACGAAGTCGCACGCTATAATCCGTGAAATCCTGTAAATCCTTAAAATCCGTGATACAGAACCAAGTATTAGGGGTAAATTTCAATTGTAAAACCTATCGTAAAATATCTATTATCCATCGGGAATAATGTTAGAAAAGTTTTTATTTTTTATCCTTTTCCATCATAAAGGCCTATTAACCAGTTCATAAAGCCTAACAAACATGTTGCTTTCATTCCTTGAGGTTATTTATTGGAAGGAGAGTCAATTTTAAATCTAAGACCTGTATAGGCCATTCCACCAAAAACAGGTCCCCACACCATTGAACCATCGAACCATTCGCTAAAAGGGTCGTCGGCACTGATGATAGGATAATCTTGTTTATAATTAAGTAAATTTTCAACCCCAATATACAGTTCTAATTTTTTTCCAATGGATTTACTTACCTGAGCATTTACAATAAAAAAATCTGGCGATTCATCTATAGCGAAAACTGCCGCTGGATTACCGCTTAAGTCTGGAATTCTTTTCTGCCCTTGCCATTGAACCGTTGCATCCAATTTCCACCCGCTCGAAGCAGTTTCGACGGCAAAATTGGCAAATGCCTTGTGTTTAGAAACAAAAGGACGCTGAAGTAAATCTAACTCATAGGTTGTTTTGACATCATTAAATCGATAGGCTAATCGAACATCAAGCCAGGGAAGAAAAGTTATGTCCAATTGGGATTGAAAGCTGGTAGCATAAGATTTTCCCGCCAGATTATAGAATAAAACTTTTTGAGGATTGGCATCATAATCTACCACTATCTGGTTGACAAATCGGGTATGAAAAAGTTCTATATTTAAGATGGTAGGTTTATTAAACAGTTGCCATTCCTGAGAAAAACTAATACCAGAATTCCAGGCTATCTCTGCATTCAGACCATAAGGAATATTTGGCTGAGGATTTACAATCTGATAAACACGGGAAGAAGCCATAGCGCCTATATTTTCAGCAAAAACAGAGGGCGTCCTTTGACCTCTGCCTGAAACCAATCTAAAAGATGTTTTCTCATTGGGAGAAAAACGAAAATGTAAACGCGGGGTAAAGAAGAACCCATATTGATTATGGTTGTCTGCTCTTAATCCTGCAACCAGGGAAACCTTATTTAAATAATTATAGGTGTATTCAGAAAAAACGCCGGGAACAGATTCATTTCTCAAGAAATTTGATTCGCCCAGTGTTTCATTAAAGCGATCATATTGATAACTCAAACCACTTTTAAAAACATGGTCTGTACTTCCAATAATAGATTGGTAGAGCAAATTTGCGTAAAAAGATTGTTGAAAAGCGTCATATTTTCTTTTACCAAAAAATCCCGTTTGATCATGATTTAAAGCGGAAAGTTGTAAACCGATGCTTGTTTTTGGTTTATCGGGAAATAAATAGCCCATTTTATACCAACCTTCCACCCTTCGGGTATCCATATTGGCTAACCAGGGATTATACACGCCAGTTCCTGGATGTACGTGATTTGCGCCGGATAACTGCCCGCTATTATTTTGAATAAAAGTACCTTTAAGCCCCCATTGACCTTGTATTCCATTGGACGTATTAAATTTCCAGCGATTAGCCACTATAAATTGGTCTCCAATAGGACCGTCCATAAAATGATCATCATTTCTATCCATTTGATCCCTCTGTCTTTTCGCATGTAAGAGTAAACCTGTGTGTAAGTTTTCATTTAGAGAATGAGCGAGATTCAAATTAGCCTCAAAGCGATTCATTTCATTGGCATAAAAGTTAAAATAGAGTTTTTCACTATTCTCAGGTTTTTTTAATTCCACGTTTATTTGACCTGAAATACTTTCAAAACCATTAGCAACAGAACCTATACCTGGACTTAACTGAATACCCTCCACCCAGGTTCCTGGCAAGAAAGTCAGGCCATAAATAGCGGATAGTCCACGGATATCGGGAATATTTTCTCTGGTAATTAACATATTAGCCCCGGAAAGACCTAACATTTCAATTTGTCTTGTTCCAGTAACGGCATCTGTGAAAGAAACGTCAATGGAAGGCGTAGTTTCAAAACTTTCCGACAAGTTACAGCAAGCTGCTTTGGCCAATTCTCCTTCACCAAGTAGTTGAACTTTTACTGGAGTTAAAAAAGAATAAGAAGTCGGCTTTTTCTTATAGCTAATTTCAATGGCCTGCAATTCATACCCCCCACCAAGCGTAATATTTATCTCCTTTTGACCTCTCATATCTACAGAATCTGAGGATTCCCCCACGTAGGAAAAAACCAAAAGAGAAGTAGTACCTGCACGAGGAATATCAAATTCACCATTTTCATTGGTAAATTCACCGAGATTGGTACCTTCCCAATAAACTGAAGCACCCACTGCTGGGATTTTATTACCCTTTCCCTTTAGATAAACGATACCTGAAACCGATGCTGAGGCATCTAATTTTTCAAGATGATCGGCCCTTAACTGCGGGTCGCGATAATGGCAACATTCGTGTAAACTTTCATACACCAGGGAATCTGCCTTAAATTTTTCTGTATCATGCCCAATGCCCGCAATGGCCATTTGCAATGCCTCATTATTAAAACGGGAGGAAGAGGGCACAACCGATAAAATATTATTGTACACATTATAATTGACAGCACCAACGCCTTCTACTTTAATAGCTTCCTTTTCGATTCTATTTTTGCACATTCCGCATAAGCCGTCCACCCAAATAAAAACAGTGTCCTGTTGAGAGATAGCAGCTGCATTAGACAAAAAGAAAATAAATATAAAATAGTAGTATCGCATTTGAATATAATTTAAATAATTTAAAAACTGACAATCTTAGTATAAAGGTCTAAAGAAGATGAAAATAAATGTTAAAATGTTGTTAATCATAGCTTAAGGGCAGGTCCAGTTCCACTCCGATATAGCGGCACCACTACCACTAAAAGAGAAATGCCACCACTCTGTCCTGATAGGCCTAAATCCGTATTTCATCAGCGTAGTATGCAATATTTTCCTGTTTTTAGAGGCAATTACCGATAGTCCCTGATAATCCATATAAGCCTCCTTACCAAAAAAATCATAAGGTGTTCCCATGTCCAACTCCCTTTTTGATTTAATATCCTGAAGTGAAATATCTATTGCTGCTCCTCTATTGTGCATTGAACCCTTGGCTGGCGGGGTAACAAATCTGGCATCAGGCACCTTTTCCCATAACTTTCGTTGTATGGAGAGCGGCCGGTAGCAATCGAACAGAATGATTTTATATCCTTGTTTTTTAAAATCTTCCGCTGCACCTTGCAAAGCTTTGGCCACGGTTGGGTGAAGAAAACAACGCCCACAATCGTAAAGCCTGGTACCTGTAAAATTATCAGGTGTCGCGTAGCGGATATCCAGCACCACCCCATGCTTATCTTCCGTTAATTCAACGAATGGCAAAACTTGACAAAATATCAGATTTTGAATAAAAAAGGCTGAAAAAAGAAATAAAATGCGCATATTTATAAGCATTGCAAGGACTAAGGTACAAAATTAAACATTAAATGGAACCAACAAGATTTGGAATAGCCACTCTTCCTAATAAAATAAATCTATATTTCGAGACATTTGGAAACGAAGGGAATTCCCCCGTTTTATTAATTATGGGTTTAGATACCCAATGTCTTGCATTCACTGAAGAATTCATTCAACCTTTATTGGATAATGACTTTTACTGCATTCGGTTTGACAACCGGGATATAGGAAAATCTACCTGGCTGAATGATACATGGCATAAAAAAAGCCCCTATACTTTAGAAGATATGGCACAAGATTCCATTTTTCTGCTTGACTATTTAAATCTTAAAAAAGTTCATCTTATTGGCGTTTCCATGGGAGGAATGATTGCGCAGCGACTGGCTATATCATATTCCGAGAGAATTTCATCGATATGTTCTATCATGTCTTCAGCCTTTATGTATGATGTTAGCTTAACAAAAAAATGGCAGGAAAAATTATATTTCCCCCTTTTACCTTTTCTGTTTAGACATTTCTATATAAAGCACCCTATTCTTCATCCTCAAATTACCGTCAAATTTTACATGAAAATGTACCGTTATTTAAATGGAACAACCTTTAGATACAATAAGGAAGAACTTAGAAAGATAGTGACCGAGGGCATTCTCAACCGAAATGGACAGAACCCCAGGGCAAGATATCAACAATTTTGTGCTATCATTGCCTCCGGTTCAAGGATTCAAGATATTCCCCAAATTAATTTACCCTTTTTGATTATACATGGCAGTTCTGATCCGATTGTTCCTGTAAACCACGCCTATAAGTTAGCCTCTTTGAATAAAGCCACAAAATTAATCATTGTGGAAGGGATGGGCCATACTATGCCCAAGGAAGCATACGTTTACTTTTACCCCCAGTTATTGGATCATTTAAATATAAGCTAACTCCACAGCAGCTAGCTCCTGACTTTTTTCCCAAGCCAGATTTCTACATAAGACAATAATTTGGTGCATAGGTATTTGATAAAGGAACAAGCCATTTTGTAAAATGCCCTTCAAAAAAATAGACTTTTCATTTAACTGAGCTATTGCCTCTGCCAGTTTTCCCTTTATGATGTGATTTATGGCCATGTAATCATTTCTAAAAGCTACACCAAAATCTAATGCTCTAACGCACAAGGAAAGATCTTGATTAATATGTGCGTGAACCCCTAATAAAAGATAAACAAAACGAGGTAAGTGATTTCTTTCACATTGAATAAACATGAATTGCCAGGCAGAAGAAACTGATTCCCCTTTGAAATATTGGTCTAAAGCATGAAAATAGAACTTAGCAAAGGAGAGAACAAAAGACGTCATATTTTCGTCATTTTCAAAAAACCCAGTGCCTAATTTACTAAAAACAGATTTTGTAATTAGACAATAAGTATCATGAAAGGGAATTAAATTTGGTTGATTGTTTATCAGTAATTGAACCTTAACCGTATCAAAATGTAAAATCAATGATTGAATATCGCCCAATTTTTCTGATGAGAATGAAAAAGTATCCATTGTTTGTCTTTTTCATATATATGTAACGAACAGCGACATTCGTTCCAACGTGAAAAAACATATCCCTTTTTTGTTAATAAAAACGTTAATTTTTTCTTAAAAAATTGGTTTTACCGCAAAAAAACAAATTTAATTTTTCTGAAATTAATGATTTTTATCATCTGTAAGGTCAATGAAATAGGGAGTTACATGTCATTTTCCTTTCAAAAGCTAATATTTTAAAGGGTTTCTGAATTGTTAACGTTATCATCAATCTCAAAAAACACTGGAATTATTCGTGTAAAGGGCTTAAATTTGCAGCATATTCCATGAACACACAAAAGGAGTTTAGGCTCCAAGTGGCGAGACAGCTGATAAAATTTTTATTTATCGTTGTTTTGTCCGATTTAGTCTTATGAAAAACAAAACAAAAAATGCAATAACCAGCATTATGATGCTAATTGTTGTTGCATTAACCAACCCACTTAAATCCGCGGCTAAAATTTTTATTTATCGTTGTTTTGTCCGATTTAGTCTTATGAAAAACAAAACAAAAAATGCAATAACCAGCATTATGATGCTAATTGTTGTTGCATTAACCAACCCACTTAAATCCGCGGACATTTCCGAGCCGTGGTCGTCAACTAGCCATAAAATGGTTAGCGACAGATTAGCCTCATTAAAATTGCCTATGCAATTTGAGGTAAATGATGACTTACTAAGTAGAATTCAGAATTACACTATCCTGGGAAGAAACGAGACCGAAGCTATGCTTGGAAGATCGGCATTATACCATGCTATTTTTGATGCACAATTACAAAAAGAAGGTTTACCTGAAATATTACGTTACCTTCCTGTTATAGAATCAGGAATGAATGCAGGTGTTTCATCTGGCGCTGGTGCAGCTGGCTTATGGCAATTAATGCCTCACACCGCCCGTAATTATGGGCTTACCGTTAATCCTTTATTGGATGAGCGCATGGATGTATATAAATCTACCCTTGCTGCAGTGAAAATGCTGTCAGCGTTATATGATCAATTTGGAGATTGGGGCTTAGTGCTTATTGCTTATAACAGTGGACCCTCAAAAGTACTTTCTGCTGTTAAATTAGCGGGATCTAAAGAGTACAGTAAATTAAGTAAATATCTACCGAGAGAAACCCAGGTATATGTTCCTGCTTTTGTTGCAGCAGCTTACGTTTCTAAATTTTATGCTCAACACAATCTTATTCCAAAATCTCCTGTGATGGCCAAGGAGGGATTTCGTTCAGTGAGAGTTCACAAACAGATGTCATTTGACCAGATAGCGAAAGCTACACAATTATCTGTTGGAGCGATTTCAAAATTAAACCCTTCTTTTAAACAACACCAAATACCTCGTTCTGAACTTGGGCATTTGATTATTTTACCAGCGGAAGGAATAAGCCAGCTTCGTAAAATAATGACAGAGGAAGCAGGAGAACAAAAAGATTTGTTTCAGACTACTTATGTGATTAGCAGAGATGAGACTTTAGAGAGCATCGCCAATTTATTTAAAGTAAAAGTGGAAGATTTGAAGAAGTGGAATACGCTTCAGAACAATGAATTGGTAATTAATCAAGAATTACAACTATTTCTTTCTAAGAAATCTCTTATAAATAAAGTGTAATACTTAAGATAATTACCAATGAATCAGTTCACTATTTGGTAATAATTCTTTCAAAAGATAGTTAAAACTTAGCCTGGAACCGGTAGCCCAAACAGTATGTTTTGGGCTACTTTCTTTTATATCTGTATTGAAACATAACAAATTACGTTCGGCAAGTTGTCTGTAAACCTGTTTAGCGATAGCTGGAGCAGGATTAACGAGTTGAACTGAATTCCCCATAATATTGGCAATAAGGGGAATTACGATAGGATAATGGGTACAACCTAAAACTATGTGATCCACGTGAGCATCCATCATAGGCTTAAGAATGGTTTCCAGCAACAGAACAGTTTCCGGATCATTCCATTTTCCTGCTTCAATGTTGTCCACCAGTCCCAGGCAAGGATTCTCTAGAATTTGAATGCCCTGACCGAATTTATTTTTAAGATGACTATACCTATCACTTTTCAATGTCCCCAAAGTAGCGAGCACCCCAATAGCCCCAGTTTTAGAATGCTCTATGGCTGGTTTTACGGCGGGTTCCATAGCAATAACTGGAATGTCAGGATAAGTACTTCTCACTGCTTCTAAAGCATAAGCAGAGGCTGTATTACAAGCAATAACAATAGCTTTACAATCTTTATCCAGCAGGAATTTAGTCATTTCCAAACTGAATTTTTCAATGTCTTCCTTTGATTTATTTCCATAGGGAATACGAGCGGTATCACCGATATAGTAAATAGATTCGTCAGGTAACAACAAAGAAATGGCGTTGGCGACTGTCAAGCCCCCAACGCCAGAATCAAAAATACCTATAGGACGGCACGAAGCCATAAAAAGTATTATAATTTATTAATTAGCTGCTGTTAATTTAGCTTTAACGAGCGTACTTACATCACCTGCAGGATCAGAAAACAAAAGAATAGACTGATCGAAAATATAAGCGTAACCATTTTCCTGAGCTACGACCTTTAAAGCTGCCGTTAACTTGTCATAAATAGGCTTAAGGAGCGTATTTCTTTTTTCCTGCAGGGTATTCATCATCTCCTGTTGAAATTTATTTAATTCTTCCTCGCGAACCTGTAATTTCTTTCCTTCTTCTTCTTGCATTTTAGGAGACAATTCGCCGCTATCAACCTTTTTTTGCATAACCTGATAATCAGCTTGAAGTGTTTCCAACATGGTTTGACCCTTTTTCTGCAATTGTTTTTGCAAAGCTTCAAGTTCAGCTTCAGACTGTTTAACTTCTGGTAATTCTGCAAGAATTGCCTGAGAATTCAAATATCCAAATTTTTGAGCACTTAATGTATTTCCGCCCATAACACCCATAAGGACTACTGCGGCTAATAAAATGATGTTTCTCATAAAGTATTTAATTTAATGCGCTTTTTAAAATGTTGTGGCGCGAATGTAAGAAAAAAGTGACTATTTTCTGCAAAAAACCCGTTATTTCCCTAAAATACGTTTAATTTCCTCTGTTTTATCATAAGCTGGTGTTGAAAATATTATTCCGGACGCGCTCGCTTTATCAAAAATAAAATCGAACCCAGTTTCTGTTGCATAAGTTACAATGACGGCATATACCCTGTCCTGAATAGGTCGAATGAGTTCTTGCCTTCGTTTAAACAGTTGTCCATCAGGACCAAATCTCGAATTTTGTAAATCTCTCACTTCTCTTTCTCTTGTCATTATCTCGTCCTCTCTCGATTTTCTTTGTTCATCACTTAATAAGACTTGTTCCGACTGATATCTATTATAAATTGCCTTAATTTTGTCGTATTCCTGAGCAATTTCTTGTTTCCAGCGTGCGCTCATTTCATCTAATTCAAGTTGTGCGGCTTTATAATCACCTAAATTTTCCAGTATTTTACTCATATCAACACAAGCTACTCGCTGTGCATGGGTAAAAACGGCAAAGAAAAGAAAGAACAAAGTGGCTATCATCCCTTTTTGGATAATACCATTAGCAAGCCGAAGGGTCGTTCTCATGTTATACATTTAGTTGGTCAATTTATTCAATTATAACGCTAATATAAGGTACATTTATTCTAAAGATGTAATGAATTTAGTATAAGGTTGTATTTATTCCACTACAAACCTTATATTTAGCTAAAAAAAAGATGCTTCGTACTACCGCAAGCTTTATATCGTGGATAACCCACCCATTATTGGCCATCACTTATATTTATATATTGTTGCTTTTTATAAATCCTTTTGACTTTGGATTCACCAAATGGTCAGATCCTGGAGCGGTCATTCTATTTATAAGAATTTTTTTAACAACCTTTTTTATCCCCGCATTTGCTGTTTTAATGCTAACCTTTATAGGCCTGGCAAAATCAATTGAACTACCTGAAAAAGAAGACAGAATTGCACCTTACATTATATCTGGTATTTTCTACCTTTGGATGTTTAGAAATTTATTAGACAATCCAGACATACCCTCCTCCTTTAGCAGAGCTATTTTAGGCGCATCTATTGGTTTATTCCTCGCATTTTTCATCAATATCTTTGATAAAATAAGTGCGCACACTGTGGGCATTGGAGGTATTTTAGGATTTATTCTGGTTTTTCTTTTTCAACATAAAGAGGCTGAACTATTAATTCAAGGCCTGAATGACGTTATTCATTTAATTCCCCTTTCTTTGTTTTTTTTATTTTTTGTCCTCTTAGCAGGTTTGGTTGGCAGCAGTCGGTTATATTTAAAAGCGCATCAACCCATGCAGGTGTATGGAGGTTTTATTATTGGTATTATCGCTCAGTTTATTGCCTTACGGTTTGTTCCTTAATTACATTTTTTACCTGATGTTTATTGGTTTCAGAATATTGCTCTTAATCATGTTGACTGGATGGCTAAATCCACCCGTTTCGCCGATAAAAGGCAATCCAACGAAAGCTTTTCAAGACTATTTTACGGGGGTCAGTCATTTCAAAGAAGGTAATATTCCCCTGGCTAATCATTATTTTCATTCAGCACATGCTAATATTCCCACAAATTTTACATTCTGTTTATCCTATTCTCTGACGCTGGGGAAATTAAACAAATTAAAAGAAGCCGAAGAATTATTGCGAAAATCCAATGAATTAATCAAAGGAAATGAATCTGATTTACAAGAGAAAAAAGCATTAGTCAGTTTTTTCAAAGGAATGATTCAGATTTACAATACCCGTTTTGACGAGGCGCAAATATCCCTTAAAACTGCGCAAAAAAACTTTGAATCCATGGGTGAGAAAACGGTGGTGAGCATCATTCAAAATGCCATCGGCTTTTCGATCTTTGCCAATCAGGGGATGAATCTCGATAAATCCAATGAAAAGAGATTACATGGGCATATCTATCCTGTCAGTTTATTTAGGTCTGCTTCTTATTTTCAAAAATCATTATTTGCTGATCCGACTAATCTATATGCGCAACAAAACTTTAGCTTGTTAAATGACACCTTATGTTTGGATTTTTCAGCCCCAATGGTTAAAAAACCAGTTTTAAATGTAAATCAAATATCATCTGATTGGGAAGCTGCGCTATTAAATAAATTAACCATTCAGCCAAATGACGAAGTGGTTTTTTTAATAGATATTTCCGGGTCAATGATTACTGAAAAAGTGACTTGTAGCGGTTTAGACCGATTCAGGACGGCACAATGGCTCACCAACCGAATTTTAGATATTTTGGTTAACGACAATCAGGTTGGTATTGGCAGTATTGGTGGCGACTGCCATACACCACAGACTGTCTGGAAAAAGGTGGGAACAACCTCAATAAAGGATATTCAAAACACCATTTCCAGTATTTTACCTGAAGGAAGTACGCCATTAGCTAAAATGCTGGCTCTTTCACCCGATTTATTTTCCACGCATTCAAATTCACGTAAGTCATTAATTGTTATTAGTGACGGAGCTAATACCTGTCCATATCCTCAGCAAGATATATGCACATCGGCGAAAATACTGTCTGATAAAAACATCAAAGTTCATGTGCTTTCTTTTTTACAAAATACGGTAAACCATGCGGCTGCTTTTGCAGATTATGAATGCCTAACTGAAACAACATCAGGAAAATTATTGTATTTAGAAGATAATCAATGTCAAATGAAATCTCTTTCTTATGATTTAGTGCAGGCATGTGGCTTAAAGTTACCTTCATTTGAAAAAAGCACCTGCCTGGGCCCATCCATTCCAAATTTATGGATGTATTACAAGTCAGATTTATTCACCGATAAAAACAAAAACTAAAGGAATGAACACCTCAGATAATAAAGAAACAGCGAGAACAGAGATACATACTATTGGAGAATTTGGTCTTATTGATAAGGTAGTTAAACCATTTTCTATTGTAAATAAATCGACCCTTAAAGGCATTGGAGATGATGCAGCTGTGATTGATAATGAAGGATTTAAAACAGTGGTAAGTACAGATATGCTTATAGAAGGCATACATTTTGATTTAATGTATCATCCTCTTAAACATCTTGGTTATAAGGCAGTTGTTGTGAACTTATCTGATATTTATGCAATGAATGCTATACCAAAACAGATTTTCGTCAGCATTGGCATTTCCAATCGGTTTTCTGTGGAAGCCGTTGAAGAGTTATACTGGGGAATTAAAAAAGCATGTGAAAGATATGGTGTAGATCTGGCAGGAGGCGATACTACCTCTTCACCCAGAGGATTGGTACTAAGTATTACTGCGGTGGGCCAGGGCCTCCCGGAAAAACTGGTTTACAGAAATGGGGCGAAAGTTGGTGATTTGATTTGTGTTTCCGGAGACCTTGGGGCGGCCTATTTAGGGTTACAATTGCTTGAAAGAGAAAAAAGATTATTCTTGGATAACCCGGAAATCCAACCAGATTTTGGTGAAAATAATTACCTCATAGGCAGACAGTTAAAACCAGAAGCGAGAGTTGATATTATTGATTTATTTGATAAAAATAATATTGTTCCAACGGCTATGATGGATATTTCTGACGGTCTTGCCTCAGAGGTTTTTCACCTATGCAAGCAATCAAACGTAGGTGCATTTATTGAAGAAGAAGGGGTACCCTTATTAATTGATACTGAGCTTCAAGCCCTTCAATTTGGACTCGACCCCATTACCTGCGCTTTGAGTGGAGGAGAAGATTATGAGCTTCTATTTACCGTGAAGCCGGGAGATATAGATAAAATAAAGTTTTTAACTGATATTTTTATTATCGGGGAAATAGTTCCGATGGAAGACGGCGTAACGCTGCATACGAAAGGTGGAAACAGACATGCCATTACGGCACAAGGTTGGACACATTTCTCGTCTTAATTAGAAAATTTTAATTCATTTTAAATTCATTTTTATGAATATCAGAATTCTTTTTATCCTTGGGTTGTTCTTTTGTTCAGCCCTTCAAAGTTGCCAGTCTGATGCCAAAAATAAGGTAGAGGAAAAGGAAATAACCATTAAAGTGCCTCGATTTGAGAGAGATTCCGCCTTTAAATATGTTGCTCAACAAGTTGCCTTTGGACCAAGGATTCCCAATACTCCGGCACACATTGCATGCCAGAACTATCTTTCCTCTTCTCTTAAAAAATTCGGGGCTGATGTCATTGAACAAAAATTTACTGCTAAATCATTTGATGGTAAAATATTGAACGGTAATAATATCATAGGCAAATTTAACCCTGCTGCTCAAAGAAGAATATTATTAAGTGCTCATTGGGATTCAAGACCATTTACTGATTCACCTATTACGGTAGGTGATAAAAATAGACCCGTTTTAGGAGCTGACGACGGAGCAAGTGGTGTTGGAGTGCTGTTGGAAATTGCCCGACAATTACAACTTAACCCCGTTGATTTTGGTGTAGACCTGGTGTTTTTTGACTTAGAAGATTATGGTGACAGCAATGGAGGTGCATCGGAAAGCTGGTGTCTCGGCAGTCAATATTTTTCAAGAAATTTAATTTATCCTGCCAATGCGAAACCTGATTATGGTATCCTGCTTGATATGGTTGGTGCCTCGGGAGCAAGATTTGCAAAAGAGGAAATTTCAGTGCAATACGCAGGAAATGTGGTCGAAAAAGTCTGGACTCTGGCACAAGCCATGGGCTATGGAAACAATTTTGTCAATGACCGCGTTCGGGCTATCACCGATGACCATTATTTTTTAAATACGCTGGCTCAAATACCAACTATTGACATTATAAACAGTCCTATCGACACTCAAACAGGCTTTGTAGCCCATTGGCATACACCTGAAGATACCCTGGACAAAATAGATCGTAATACTTTGCGTGCGGTGGGTCAATTGCTATTGGCTGTTATTTATAGAGAACATGCGGGAACACTTTGATGTGGGATTGAGACCTATTATTTAAATCATATCTTCATGTTAAAAAAGATTTTTTACCTGCTTTGTTTCCTTCTTCCTAATACAATAATAGGGCAAAAATCTCCTGCATTTCAGGAAATTATGCGCTATATACCTTCTGATTTGGAAAATGCAAGGCGCTTAGCTGATATGCTATTGGAAGATGCCCTGCAAAATAATGTAGATAGTTCCATTGCAAAAGCAAATTATGCCCTTGGACTTATCTTTTATTATCAAGATCAAAATATAGTTTCTGCAAAATACTTCCAAAACGCCTTAAAACAAGAGTATGCAAAGAAAAACATAGATTTTTCAGAAAAATGCCTCAATAATATGGGTGTCAACTTTGAAATTTTGGGTAAACTTGATAAATCTTTGACTGCATACCAACAATCTTTAAAAATTGCACAAAAAAGAAAGGATGCTTTTGGTGTTGCTCAGACCAAATTGAATATTGCCTTATTAAAATCAAAGGCGGGAGATTATGAAAGTGCCATAAACCTGAATAAGGTTGCACAGGATTACTTCTTAAAAGTGGGAAATAAAGAAAATATAGGATTAACCTATTTAAATGCTGCCGTATTTTATGATAACAAAGACAAAGCAAAAGCCATAGAAAACGCCCTAAAGGCTGAAGTAATATTTGAAAACATTAAGGATACATTTAATTTAATCAAATCCCTACACAATTTAAACAAATACTATCTGGACGTAAAAAATGAAATAAAAGCTGATTTTTACTTTAAGAAGGCGGACTACCTAAGTGATATATTTCAATCCTATGGATTCAAATCAGCCTTATTAATCAGGGGCATTGAAATGAATATACAAAAAAAGAACATTCCCTTGGCAAGAAAACTTTTACAAGAGGCAGAATATAATGTAGCGACCTATCCAAATAATGAAAGAAAAAATGAGCTATCTGCCATTAAGGTAAGACTGAATGCTTATGAGGGAAATATGGATGAATTTGAGAAATCCTTTAGCCTATATGTGGATGAAACCACTAAAATTATTGTGGATAATTTTAATTCTGATTATGAAGAATGGTCTATTATTTATGAGAAGGATGAATTAACCAATTCTCTGGAAAAACTGGCAACAGAAAATAAAAATAAAAACAGGAGAATTATTCTATACACCATCATAATTATAATATTTATAATTCTGCTAGTCGTAGGTATAGTTTTTTACTTAAAACTACGCACCAGTTATAGAAAAATATTTCAACTCAATCATACATCGCAAGACAAACCAATACATGACAAAATAAGCTCAGAAATTGATAATAATGACCAAAAACTATATTTGTTGTTTACAGAGATTCAACAACTCATGGAAAGTGAAAAATTTTATCTTAAGCCAAGCATTACTATTTCAGATGTAAGCACCGCAATAGGTTCGAATGATAAATACATTTCCTTGGCTGTAAATAAATTTGCCCGTATGAATTTCAGTCATTACATCAATACCTTACGGATTCAGGAAGCCAAGAAAAAATTACTGGAGAAAAATACTGAAAGTTCCATTCATGAAATTGCCATTGCGTGTGGTTTTGGAAACGCCTCATCATTCATCAGGGTTTTCAAACAAATAACTGGGTTAACTCCTGCGTATTATGTCACCCTTAGTAAAGAAATATCATAAATTCCTGTTTTGATTATCATATTTTCTTATTTTGACTATTTACTTTACCGATTTACCAATAATTTTTCATTTATTTGTAACATAATAATTACTCCAAGTTAGAGGAGGCGGTCTAATTAGATAGCCTCCTTTTTTATTATACCATTTTTCAAAAAGAATTCGTTAATTTGTGGATTATGAATAACAAACATATTCCAAACCGGATTCTATTTGGACTTAAAGTTAAGCAACTTCGACAGGCACTGGGATTTTCATTTTTAGAATTATCGCAGCAAACAGGTTTGTCCGTTTCTTATTTAAATGAAATTGAAAAAGGCAAAAAATATCCAAAATCGGATAAATTAAATGCTCTCGCCCAGATATTAGGCCAATCGCCGGAAAGGCTGGTCACTTTGGGGGAAGGGGACGGATTAGAAACCATAAGTGAATTACTGGATTCAAATTTCCTGAACGAGCTACCTTTAGATTTATTTGGAATTGACCTGTCAAAAGTAGTAGAAATCATAGCCCAGGCACCTACTCGGGTTGGTGCACTTATATCTACCCTTTTAGAACTTTCGAGAAATTATGCGGTAAGGCAGGAAAACTTTTATTTTGCCGCATTGCGTTCATTTCTTGAAATGCATCAAAATTATTTTGAGGAGATAGAAATTGCTGCAGAACAATTTATTAAAGAATTTGACTTACCAAATAAAAGACCTATTTCCGATAAACTACTGGCAAACATTTTATCAGAATCATTTGATTATAATATAGACTATAAAGGATTAGACAAATATGAAAATTTATACCATTTATACTATCTGTTTTTACCAAAATCAAAACAGCTTCTTCTCAAAGGGAGTTTAAATGGGATGCAACGATCATTTTCATTCGGTAAAGAACTGGCGTTTAATTTCTTACATTTAAAAGAACGAGCCTATACTTCATCCATTTCGCAGGGAAAGGTATTTGAAGAGGTTTTAAATCATTCTAAAGCCATTTACTTTTCTGTAGCCCTGCATTTACCCAAGGATCCATTTATAAATGAAATCAAGCACATTTTCAATCAAAAAGATTGGAATCCTCATCATTTTTCTCAATTAATGGTTAAATATATGGTTACCCCTGAAATGTTCTATCATCGGATGACCAATATACTACCTCAATTTTTCGGCTTAAAGGATATTTTTTTTATGCGCTTTGTCTATAACCCTGGAGAGGAATCGTTGATGGTTGACAGGGAATTGCATTTAAATAAAAAACATCAGCCTCACGGCAACAATCTTTCTGAACATTACTGTAGAAGGTGGATTGCCGTATCTTCCATTTTAAATGATGAAAACAAGGAAGAATCTATGATGCATGCAGAAATTTCACGTTTTCAGGAAAACAGAGAGTCTTATCTTTGTTTAACTCATTCCAGATTAAACTATCCAAGACCCGGGGCAAAAGTTAGCTTAACTTTGGGCATTTTATTAGATGATAAACTCAACGAAAAAATAGCCTTTTTAAACAGTGATAAAATAGTTCAAAAACAAGTTCATACCACCTGCGAAAGGTGCCCAATCTCTGATTGTAAAGAAAGAGCCGCACCTCCCGTCCAAAGAGAGAAAAAGAAAAAGGCTCAAGAAATAGACTTACTGTTAGAATCATTATTGAAGCAGTGATTTAATTACCCTTTGAAAAACTACTATTATTCAAAAAGTGTTACATTGAAGTACATTCTTATTGTTTAATAACTATATCCAACCTTCTATGCGTTTATTTGTATTTCTCTTTTGGATATTCTATTTTATGCCAATAATAGCCCAAACGACTATGACCGCACCTGGAAACGAGCTTAATCTGGAGAATATTTGGAAGGAAAACAAATTTTCAGCAAAATCAGTGCCTGGATTTTTTTTCTTAGCCAATGGAGAACATTTTACAAAAAACCAAAATGGTAAGATTTCTTCCTTCCATCTGCTCACAGGCGATGCGATTGAAACTATTTTTGACGCAGAAAATGATTCCTTTAAATCTATACTAAACGGCCCCATAAGTACCTATTTTTTTAGTGCTGACGAACAAAAACTATTAATTCTAGTCCATCAGGAAGCTATTTATCGAAGGTCCAGTAAAGCCAATGTCTTTTTTTTTGACAGAAAAACTAAACTCCTGAGGAGCATAGAAAATGGAAAGAAAATAGGCTATCCTACCTTCTCACCCGATGGAAACAAGGTAGCTTATGTACTTGAAAATAATCTTTTTATATGGGACATATTCACCCAAACAAGTATTTCAGTCACATCAGATGGGTCTAAAAATAATATTATTAACGGAGCGGGAGATTGGGTATATGAGGAAGAATTCGCATTATCGAAAGCTTTTGAATGGTCGCCGGACAGTAAATTTTTAGCATTCCTGAAATTTGACGAATCAAAAGTACCTCAATATACCATGACCAACTTTAATGGAGCTTCTCATCCTGAGTATGTTACGTATAAATACCCAAAAGTTGGTGAGGAAAATGCCAAAGTTAGCGTAGGTATTTATAACCTCTCAACGAAAAAAACATCTTTTGCTGTTACTGATCCATCTATCGAATATATTCCACGTATTGAATGGACCAACACGAGTAACCAATTAAGTTTCTTAACCTTAAACAGACATCAGAATCATCTAAAATGGCTTCTAATGGAAAGCGAGTCTGGTAGTTTATCTACCTTATTAGAAGAAAAAGAAGATACTTATGTGGATATCAACGATCATCTTACCTTTTTAATTGAAAAAGACCAATTTATCCGAACCAGTGAATCCTCGGGTTGGAATCATCTTTATTTATATAGTAAAGATGGCAAAATGATACGATCTATCACCAAAGGTCAATGGGAAGTCACTGATTTTTATGGGATGGATGATAAAACAGGATGGCTTTATTTTCAAGCTGCGTTGCACAATCCAAAGGAAAGACAAATTTGTCGTGTAAAACTGGATGGCTCAAAATTAGAAGAAATCGCTGAGGAGCCTGGTTGGAATAGTGCCCAGTTTAATACTACAAAAAACCTATTTATATTGACTCATTCCAGTATTTCAAAACCACCTGTTTACTCCATAAATGCTGCCGATGGTACTGAAATAAAGCGCCTTGAAGAAAATAATGCTTTAAAATCTACTCAGGCTTCTCTTACCGTCCAGCCTGTTGATTTTTTCGATTTTCAAACGTCGGAGAAAGTAAAATTAAATGGATGGATGATTAAACCATCAAACTTTAATCCGCAGGGAAAATATCCCGTATTGATGTTTGTGTATGGAGGTCCTGGTAGCCAACAAGTTACAGACCAGTGGAAAGGTCAAAACTATTGGTGGTTTCAAATGCTTGCTCAAAAAGGGTTTGTTGTAGCTTGTGTCGATAATCGGGGTACCGGAGGCAGAGGGGCAGCATTTAAAAAAACAACCTATCTGCAACTGGGCAAATACGAAACGGAAGACCAAATTGAGGCGGCAAAATATATAGGGAATCTTTCTTTTGTTGACGCTTCACGAATAGGAATATTTGGATGGAGTTACGGGGGATTTATGTCCTCCCTTTGTTTACTAAAGGGAAACGACGTGTTTTCTGCAGCCGTTGCAGTAGCCCCTGTTACTCACTGGAAATGGTACGACAATATTTACACAGAGCGATATATGCGCACTGTATCAGAAAATCCTAAAGGGTATCATGATAATGCTCCGGTTCATTTTGCCCATCAATTAAAAGGTAAATATTTGCTCATTCACGGTATGGCAGACGATAATGTTCACTTTCAACATACCACAGAAATAGCAAATGTTCTGATTAATGAAAATAAACAATTTGACACCTATTTTTATCCCAATAAAAATCACAGCATTAGTGGAGGGAGCAGTCGATTGCATTTGTATAGTAAAATAACTGATTTCCTGATGTTACATCTCAGGGGTGGTGAAGTTAAAACACGGATTCCAATGAATGGAAGAATTGAAATGATGCGAACCATTCAAGATTCAAAAGGGAAACAAAATATTCCAGTTAAAGAATAATTCAAAATGGCCGATAAAAAGAAAAAAAACACGCCCGATTATATAAATAAAAGGGCTCGATTTGAATACCAGTTCCTCGATTCACTTGAAGCTGGAATTATGTTGACTGGAACTGAAGTTAAATCGGTTCGTGGTGGAAAAGTTAATCTATCTGATGCTTATTGTCTCTTTGAAAGAGGAGAATTATTTATTAGAAACTTATATATAACAGAATATGAGAATGGCACCTATTATAATCACGATGCACGGCGCATAAGGAAATTATTGCTCAAAAAAAAGATTATTGCTCAAAAAAAAGGAGCTAAAAAAATGGGAAAAAAGAGTCACCGAAAAGGGATTAACGGTGGTTCCCTATAAGATGTATTTTACCGATAAAGGCTTTGTTAAAATTGAGATTGTTTTAGCCCAGGGTAAAAAAGAGTTTGACAAAAGAGAGGCTATTAAAGAAAAAGACAATCGCAGGGAACTGGAACGCACTCGGATGACTGTTTCAAAATACAATGCGGACAAGTAAATAGCGATATCATTTTAAAACATTCAAAATCAAAGAGTATCCATTTTGGGTAACTTATTGATTTTTTACCTTTTCCCATTCCCAGGCCGTGCGCATAATATCACCTATGCTACGTTTTGGTTGCCAGCCCAATGTATTTGCCGCCTTAGTAAAATCGGCATATATTTCAATGACATCACCCGGGCGTCTTTCTCCCAGGGTAAAGGGAGCACGCACGTTAGTTTCTTTTTCAAAGGCCGATAAGGCTTCTAAAACACTAACCCCCTTGCCAATACCCAAATTGAAGACCGTACATTTTTCTTCATTTTTATTACTCAGTAAATGTTGAAGAGCCAGGGTATGAGCATGAGCTAAATCCATGACATGAATATAATCACGTATGCAGGAGCCATCTCTTGTAGGATAATCTGTACCAAAAACGGTAAGAGGGGGTCTTTTATTAGCAGCAGCTTCGGTTATAACCGGAATCAGATTTGATGCAATATTCGCAGGAGATTCCCCAATTAATGCACTTTCATGTGCCCCGGCGGGATTAAAATAGCGCAATAAAATGGTATTCATTGTACTATTTGTTTTTGACAAATCCCATAAAATGTCCTCCCCCATTTGTTTTGTCCTGCCATAAGGTGATTCTGCCTCTTGTTTTGGCGTCATTTCTGTAACTGGTAATTCTGTCGTATTTCCATAAACCGAACAGGAAGAAGAGAATATTATATTGGGAATATTATATTTAGTCATGCTATCCAGTAAATTTAACAACCCAATGAGATTGTTCCGATAATACAATAAAGGTTTTTCTACAGATTCTCCTACTGCTTTTAAGGCTGCAAAATGAACTACTCCTATGATATCTGTATTCTCGGCAAAAATATTTGCCAGTGCCTTATCATCTGTGAGATCCACCTGATAATTTTTAACCCTTTTCCCGTTTATTTTGAAAATTCCATCTAAAGGTTTTTCTGTAGCATTCATCAAGTTATCCACGCTGATAACGTCAAAACCATGGTCCATTAAATCGACCATCGTATGACTCCCAATATATCCACAACCACCCGTTACTAAAATTTTATTCATTTTGTAAGATTAAAAGCCTGAAACAAAGTACAAAACAACAGAACTTTTTCCATAAATTACCAAAAAAAAGAACATGAATCTGAATGACGTGGTACATGAGGTAATTATTATTGCAAAAGAAGCTGGCACTGCCATACTTGAAATATATAATCAACCTGATTTTCACATTGAAAACAAGGCTGATAGTTCTCCATTAACGGAAGCGGACCGTCAGGCAAACGAAATTATTTGCCGTTCATTGCTTGAAAAATATCCTGACATACCTATTATTTCAGAGGAGAACAAAATGGAACCTTATAACATCAGAAAGAACTACAGTATGTGCTGGATGGTAGATCCATTGGATGGAACCAAAGAATTTATTCATCGAAATGGAGATTTCACCGTGAACATCGCGTTAATAAGGGATGGTGAACCAGTATTGGGTGTAGTGTATCAACCTGTGAATGGGGATCTTTATTATGCGGATAAAGAAACAGGTGCATTTTCCAATAAAAACGGAATAATCAGCGCATTAAAAACAACCCCATTTTCTATTCATGACAAAGGGTTAAAGGTAGTGGCATCACGAAGTCATTTAAATGAAGAAACGGCACAATTTATTCAGAAATTATCTGAACCAGCGCTGGTTACCAGAGGTAGTTCATTAAAATTTTTATTACTTGCCTCTGGAGAAGCCGATATTTATCCTCGATTAGCGCCAACCAGCGAATGGGATACTGCTGCTGCGCAGTGCATTTTGACGTTGGCAGGAGGCGCAGTAATTAATGTAGAAGACGGTAATCCAATGGTTTACAACAAACCATCGCTATTAAATCCCTCCTTTATTGCTTACCGTCACCCATTGAATGAAAGTCCTATTTAAGTCGCCAAATTTCACGTGCTGCTTTTTCCAAAGACGCTCTAACCGAGGGATGAGCGATATTTATAAGCGCCCTGGCCCTTTCTTGAATGCTTTTTCCAAAAAGATCGGCAACACCGTATTCTGTCACAATAAATTGAACGTGCGCGCGGGTAGTAACCACACCTGCACCCGGTTTTAACATAGGGGTGATTCTACTTACCCCTTTACTGGTTAAAGAAGGCAGGGCAATAATAGGTTTACCGCCTTCAGAAAGTGCTGCCCCTCTTATAAAATCCATTTGACCACCAACGCCGGAATAGATACGAGTCCCTATAGAATCGGCACATACCTGACCTGTCAAATCTACTTCTATGGCACTATTTATGGCCGTCACCTTGGGTAATTGCCTAATAACAGCCGTATCATTAACATACATAATGTCTAATACTCTGATGAGCGGATTATCATTGACATAGTCATAAAGATAGGAAGAGCCCATCATAAAACCAGTGACCACATAACCTTTATGCTTAGTTTTATGCTGATTGGTAACTACCCCACTTTCAATAAGGGGAATAATCCCATCGGAAAACATTTCCGTATGAATACCCAATTCCTTATGATTTTTCATTGCGGACAAGGCTGCATTTGGAATAGCGCCAATCCCCATTTGAAGCGTTGCCCCATTTTCTACCAAGCCAGCTACATTCTCTCCAATTTTCATTTCCACCTCATTGGGAACAGAAGCTATGTGCGTTGGAAGAGGATAATTAACCTCTGTAACACGGTGAAACTTACTGATATGTATATTTCCGTCACCGTGGGTTCTGGGCATATTGGGATTAATTTCTGCTATTCTTAGGGTAGCGCATTCGGCAGCAGCCAGAGAAGTATCAACGGAAACACCTAATGAACAAAATCCAGCTTTATCGGGAGGAGATACCTGAAGCAATGCGACATCCAATTTGACTTTTCTACGTCTGAAGAGATAAGGAATATCACTTAGAAAAATGGGGACAAATTCTGCTCTTCCTGCTTCCACAGCTTCCCTCATGTTGGCACCTGTAAATAAACTTTTTATCAAAAAGGCATCCTTACAAATATCGTCAGCATAATAAGCATGACCTTCCGTATGAATTTGGTAAATGGTTACATTTTTTAAGGATTGATGTCTTTCTGCTAACGCTTTACCCAATACCTGGGGCGATGCTGCGGCACTATGGATAAAAACATTATCATTAGATTTGATGAAGGATACCGCTTCTTCAGGAGTGACAGGCGTATATTGTTTCATACGATTATTTTAAAGTGAGTGCAAAAATAACAGGTGATATTAGTCATTACAGTGAAGAAATTATTGAAAGACAGTGATTTTTGGCATTGAAAAAAAGAATGTTACCTTTGACAAAATAAACCCCTTAATATGGAATTAATTCGCGTGCTTCAATCTTTGGAGTCGCACACCATCTATTATTGGATAGTCATAGCGTTGATTGGTTTTGCTATCTCTCAATCTTTATTAGTTGGCATCAGATTTTATTTTAAGAAGGAAAATGAGCCTCGGTCTTACCTATTTTTTGCCTTACTCATTCTTGCTTTTGGGTTTACGCAACTTCACTTTGTATTAAGAATTCTTGGATTATTTGAATTATACCCAAGAATCAGATTTTTGCCTATTTACTTTACCTTGTCATTACCAGTTCTTTTTTTCTATTACATTAAAATTGCATTATTCCCAACGTATCAATTCAGGTGGACTGATGCAAAGCATTTTTTATTGCCAATAGGTCAAGTAATGTACTTTTTTATCACCTTTTTGGGTTATCACAGCGGACTTTTACCAAAGATATCCCCGGAAACAAATCCATTTTTTGGCAGTTTAGAAACGGCGGCCTATTTAGGTCAATTTTTTGCTTATTTATTTTTTAGCCTGAGGTACATTAAAGTAAAGAAAAAGAGTTCGCGAAGCATTCAAAAGAGAAGACAAACCGTTTACCTAGAAATACTTGTTCATTTATTTTCTTTACTATTTATCATACATACGCTCTTTATTTTTTCAGATTTCTATAGTTACCGGATTGCCTATATAAACATGCAATCCACCAAGGTGTATGTTGGTTTAGGTGTTTTGACCTTTACCTCTCTTCTTTTTTGCTTGAGTATGTATGGAATGCAATTAATATTGTGGGGAAAGAAGCGAATTTATCCAAACTAATCATCTTTCTTTTTAAAATCTCCTTTTTTCCAGGCATCAAAGAATTTTTTCCAAGCGATAGGATTAAAAATATTCATTGGAGGCCTCTGTCCATAATGATAATAATTTGAAGCTTGCTGCCTCATAAAATAATCAGCATTTTCGAATCAGCATTTTCGTTCCCATCGTAGGCAACTGCGGACTCCGCTTTCTTTAAAACCTCTTTCGCCATATTGGTAGCGGCTATTTTTTGAAGTTCAGGAGTTACGTCCATTGCGAGAAATTCAAGTCTGAAATGATCTCTGCTTGGCCACGGAAATACAACGGTTTCAGGAAGATTATAAGGATCTTGGGACATAAGCTGAACGATGGAATACTTGTCCTCTTTCAAATCTTTATCGACTTGAAATTCGATGGTTTTATAGCCCACGGCTGAGAAAATAATTACGTCCCCTTTTTCAACAACGATAGAGAAGAAACCCTTTAAATCGGCGTAGGTACCTCTATTTTTTCCCTTAATAAGAATATTAGAATAAGGGACAGGAAAGAGCTCTGCCTCGTCACTTCCATCGAGAATTAACCCTGAAAATTGCACTAATTGCTGTTGATCATTGTTATTTTTCTGACTAAAAACTACGTTTAAAGTCAACAAAAAAAACAAAAGCGAAGTAAAACGTATAATATATATATTCATGCCCTGATATTTGAGATAAAGACTCATCATCCAATTAAATGGTTCGATTTATTTCGTTTAAAAATACAAAAAAAACCAAATAAGAGGCAAATTATTTATTAGCCGGTTCCAAAGCAAGATGTAAAACTTCAAACATATCGGTAACGTAATTGAAATTTAAACCCTTTATATAATCCGGATTAATTTCAAGAATATGCTTTTCATTTTCCTTACAAAGAATTATATCCTTCATACCTACTCTTTTAGCTGCCAGTATTTTTTCTTTAATACCACCAACGGGAAGAACTTTTCCTCTTAGCGTTATTTCACCTGTCATAGCGAGGAATGGCCGAACTTTTCTTCCGGTATAAATTGAAGTTATAGCAGAGAGCATAGTTATACCAGCAGATGGACCGTCTTTAGGAATGGCGCCTTCAGGCATGTGCAAATGAATATCTCTTTTTTCCAATAATTCCATGTCTATGTTCAGCTCTTCCGCATGAGCTTTAACGAAACTCAATGCAGTAGTAGCGGACTCTTTCATCACATCGCCTAAATTACCAGTCATGATAAGTTTACCATTTCCTTTTGTCAGACAAGATTCCACGAAAAGAATGGCTCCACCCATTTGGGTCCATGCCAAACCTATAGCAACTCCGGGCGTTTTATTCTCGGTATATTGATCTGGACTATATATCGTAGGTCCCAAAAACTTATTTACCATAACGTTGGTTAATTCTGGTTGATATTCCTCCTCACCAGCTACCCACTTTGCAATGGTTCTCATCACAGAAGCTATTTGACGACTTAGATTTCTAACACCGGATTCCTGGGTGTAATGTTGTATAATAAATTCCAGTACTGCTGGTTTCCATTTAATGTGTTTCTTTTGAAGGCCATGCGCTTCCAATTGTTCCGGAATGAGGTATTTTTTGGCTATTTCCATTTTCTCCTCCACGGAATAACCACTTATTTCAATGATTTCCATTCTATCCAAAAGAGCAGGTTGAATGGTACTCAGAGAGTTCGCTGTAGCTATAAAAAGTACTTTTGACAAATCGAACTCTAGTTCCAGGTAATTATCTTGAAAAGTACTATTTTGTTCAGGATCAAGTACTTCCAAGAGAGCTGACGAAGGGTCCCCTCTAAAATCCCTATTAATTTTATCGATTTCGTCTAAGATAAAGACCGGGTTATTGGTACCACTACGTCTAAGAGATTGAATAATTCTACCTGGCATAGCACCTATATAGGTTTTTCTATGTCCTCTTATTTCACTTTCATCAGAAATACCACCTAATGACATGCGAATAAAATTTCTACCCAGCGCTTTGGCAACAGACTTTCCCAAGGAGGTTTTACCAACACCTGGAGGACCAACCAAACAGATGATTGGCGCTTTCATATCACCTTTTAGTTTTAGGACAGCAAGGTGTTCTATGATACGTTCCTTTACCTTTTCAAGACCGAAATGATCTGCATCCAGAGTCTTTTTTACTTTATTCAAGTCAAAAACATCTGCGGAGGTTTTGTCCCAAGGCAGTTCGGTAAGCAAATCGAGGTAAGTAATCTGCATACTATAATCTGGCGAATGCGGATTAATTCTTTTAAGTCTAGCCAATTCTTTTTGAAAATGCTTTGCTGTTTTTTCAGACCATTTTATATTTTCTGCCTTGGCGGAAATTCTTGATATTTCCTCTTCTTGAGGATTTTGCCCCAGTTCGTCCTGAATCGTTTTCAGTTGTTGATTCAAGAAATAATCTCTTTGTTGCTTATCGATATCGACCCGAACTTTATTTTCAATTTGGTCTTTAAATTCGAGTAATTGTAACTGTTTAGATATTTCCCCCAGGATCAGTTCTGCCTTACCTGCCTGATCATCCGTTTCCAGGATAAGCTGTTTAACTTCAATGGTTGAATTTAAATTAGAGGCAATAAAATTGAGTAGAAAAGAATTATCCTCAATACTTTTCAACATAGCGATGGCCTCTGAGGGAATATTTGGAGAAAGCTCAATAATCTTTTTCGCCATATCCATTATGGTGGAAATGAGCGCTGTAAATTCAATACTTCCGCTTTTTTTCTGATCCTCAATAAGGGAAACAGATCCTTCCAGATAAGGTTTTTGCTTTGTAAGTTCGTCTAATCTAAACCGTTTCTGACCTCTTAAAATAGCTGTAGTGGTTCCGTCGGGCATACGAAGTAACTTCATTATTTTAGCAACGGTACCTATTTCGTATAAGTCTGCTTTTCCTGGATCTTCTTTTTGAATATCTCGCTGAGAAAGTACACCGATAGCTCTGCTATTGGTATCAAATGCCTTTTTAATCGATTTGATTGATTTATCTCTACCTACGGTTATTGGAATGATGACACCGGGGTAAAGTACAGTATTTTTGAGTGCTAAGATTGGCATGTGTCCAGGAATTTTATCCATTTTACCCATAGAGCCATCGTCCTCCATAGGTATAATTGGCATGAATTCAGTATCATCATCCTTTTCCTGATTTCCAAAAAATGTTTCGAACATGGTAATATTTAATAAATAAATCAATATGACAATATGTCAGACAAATACCCCAAAGGCACCTTTTTATGTTGGGGTGATATAATTGGCAATATTTGTGCCATTACAAAGATGTCAGATAAATGACGTTAGGAAAATAAAAACTCCTTTATAATTCGGACATAATTACTAATTAAATGCCGGCGATCTCCAGTATGTCATTTTTTTCAAAACGAAGATTCCCGATAATAAATTCCTGTCTTAAAGGGGTGTTTTTACCCATATAGTAGGCCAGAATCTCATCAATATCTGTTTCATCATTAAGAAAAACGGGATCCAATCTGATATCCGAGCCGATAAAGCTACTAAATTCACCGGGAGAAATTTCTCCGAGGCCTTTAAATCGGGTAATTTCAGGTTTACCTTTTAATTTTGCTATCGCCTCTTGTTTTTCTTTTTCGGAATAACAATAAAACTTTTGATTCTTATCTCTCACCCTAAAAAGAGGCGTATCTAAAATATACACATGTCCACTTCGAACAAGATCAGGGAAGAATTGTAGAAAAAAGGTAAGGAGAAGCAATCTGATGTGCATACCATCGACATCTGCATCCGTTGCGACGACAATCTGGTTATAGCGAAGGTCTTCTATACCATCTTCAATATTCAGGGCATGCTGTAACAGATTAAACTCTTCATTTTCATAAACAACCTTTTTAGTCATACCAAAACAATTCAAAGGTTTTCCTCTTAAACTGAAAACTGCCTGAAACTGCACATTTCGCGCTTTTGTGATAGAACCACTGGCTGAATCCCCTTCAGTTATAAATAAAGTTGTTTTATGTCGATCTTCATCGCTCACCTTTTTAGGAGGGTCATTAAAATGAATGCGACAATCCCGAAGCTTTTTATTATGGAGGTTTGCCTTTTTTGCTCTTTGATTAGCGAGTTTTTTAATATCAGCAATTTCGGTTCTTTCTCTTTCTGACTGAAGAATCCGTTTTTCAATTAACTTAGCGATTTCAGGATTCTTATGTAAAAAATTATCCAGTTGTTCTTTTACGAAATTCCCTATGAACGTTCGCACGGAAGGAGCATCGGGCCCCATGTGAGAAGACCCAAGTTTTGTCTTAGTTTGAGACTCAAAGACAGGTTCTTCCACCCGAATACTTACGGCGGCCATGATAGAGCTTAAAACATCTCTTCTATCGTAATTCTTTTTGAAGAACTCGGCAACGGTTTTAGCAATGGCATCTTTAAATGCCAGTAAATGCGTCCCACCCTGGGTAGTATTCTGACCATTGACGAAAGAATAATACAATTCGCCATATTGATTTCCATGGGTTATGGCCAACTCGATATCCTCTCCTTTCAGATGAATAATGGGATATCGCAACTCATCATTTTTTGTTTTGCGTTCTAAAAGATCTAACAATCCATTTTTAGAAACGATGGTAGTGCCATTGAAAATGAGTTTTAAGCCTGCATTTAAATAAGCATAATTCCAGAGTTGATTTTCGATAAATTCCTTTCTGAAACGAAAATTCCTAAATATCTCAGCATCAGGTTCAAAGTACACCCAGGTTCCGTTTAATTCCGTAGCATCGAGAAGAGCAGATTCATCAACGAGAATACCCTGATTGAATGCTGCTTTTTTTTGTTTCCCATCGCGGTAGGAGGTAACCATAAATTTCGAGGAAAGGGCATTAACCGCTTTAGTACCTACGCCGTTTAGACCCACCGATTTTTTAAAAGCCTTAGAGTCATATTTTCCCCCTGTATTAATCTGGGAAACGCATTCAATAACCTTTCCGAGTGGGATACCCCGACCAAAATCTCTGATTTCAATGGAATGATCATCCATTTTAATAAGCACCTGTTTCCCGTTACCCATGACAAATTCGTCGATAGTATTATCAATCACCTCTTTTATGAGGATATAAATACCGTCATCAGGGGTAGAACCATCTCCCAATTTTCCGATATACATACCGGGTCTCAAACGAATATGTTCACGCCAGTCGAGTGAAATGATATTATCTTCGGAGTAATTATTTTCTAACATTTTTTTAATTATTTTAAGATTTGAATCATCAAATCATTTCATCTAATATGGAGGCTATTTTTTGAGTTAAACCTAAACGACTATATTTTTCAATATTTTTATTTTGAAATGAAAAAATAGTTTGGTCTAAGTACTGATTAAAGAAAATAGAGATAGCCTTCTCTATACTTTCTTCGTCATTAAAATCGGCCAACAAACCCGAAGAAGTATTGGTTATTTCGTCTGACAAATCTCCCCCTATTGGCCCAATGGCCAAAATAGGTCTATTTGACGCTAAATATTCAAAAAACTTTCCTGTTAAAACCCATTTGGCACCTTCAAAATTATCAACAAAAAGTAAAAGAACAGTGGCTTCCATTTGCCTTTTCACCACTTCTTCAAATGGAATAAAATCAACAATATCTATAAAAGATTCAATATTATATTTTTTAATGTCCTCTAATACAGAATGATCAACTTTGCCAACTAACTGAATATTTAATTTCGAAGCAAATAATTCGTTGGCATCAATAAGGCTTTTAATAACTTTCCAAAACAAAGAATTATTTCTTCTTTGAGAGAGCGTACCAGCATAGAGCAAGGTAAATTTTTCTTTCTTAACAAGAGGTTTTTCTGAAAGCTGATAATCATCAATATCAAAACCATTCATGACAATATCAGAATGAATACCCGCATTATCAAAATTCTGCATTTGCATATTCCTGCCGATTACCACTACTTTATCGGCTGTTTGCAAAATTTTTTTTTCCAGCGTAGTATGTTTATTAACAGCCCATTTTGTCAGCATCAGAGATGAAAAATATTCAGACCAGGGATCTCGAAAATCAGCCATCCACGGAATATTATATTTTAACTTTAATTTTAGGGCAATCAAATGTAAAGAATGGGGTGGACCTGAAGAAATAACAGCTTGAAATTTATTTTTGTTATAATAATCAGACAGAAAACGAAAAGAAGGGTTTACCCAAAAAAACCTCGAATCAGGAATAAAAAAATTTCCCCGTATCCAAATAGCTAATCTTTCTTTCCAACCCTTTTGAATATATGTTTTGACATTAACCAAATGTCCAAAATCCATTTTTGTATCCTTTTTCTTTCCTGTAAATTTTCTGTAAAGTGAAAAAGGTTCCCAAATTGGTCTTTTAATTATCTCAATATCTGATGGAATTTCATCCAGACGTTTTGAATCAATAATGGGATAATCCGGATTTGAAGGGACATAAACGATAGGTTCCCAACCAAAGTTTCTTAAGTATTTAACAAATTTCAACCATCTGTGTACGCCAGCTCCACCTGAAGGTGGCCAATAGTATAGGATGATTAAAACACGTTTTAAATGCCTGGACTCCTTATTCATATTCATTTATATATAAAAACAAGCACTGAATCAATTCTGCTGTAATTTCCCACAAAATAACTACTTTTGAATAACACTTACCGATTTAATACAAAATTATGAATAGGAGAGATTTTCATGAGCTTGCTTCAATGGGGATAATTGGCTCATTATTAGCGTCCCCATCCAAGCGTCTTGGTGCTACTTTAAATGAAGTTAGTGATATTATCAAGCCACAAAGACTCCTTCCTGGCGATAAAGTTGGCTTGATCACACCTGGCAGCTATGTCCCTGATACTGGCTATGAAAAAGCAGTGAACAATCTCACCCAATTAGGTCTGCAAGTAGTTCCTGGTAAGTATGTCAGAGAAAAGAGAGGGTTTACAGCGGGAACGGATGCTCAAAGACTGGAAGACCTTCATACTTTTTTTGAAGATCCTTCCATTAAAGCTATTTGGTGTGCACGAGGTGGGTATGGTTGTTCCAGGCTTTTACCCAATATAAATTATGAACTCATCAGGAATAATCCTAAAATACTCATTGGTTACAGTGATATAACGGCCTTACTTCAAGCCATTTTCCTACGAACGGGCTTGGTAGGGTTTCACGGCCAGGTGGCAGCAGCTACATGGACTCCCTATACCCTCCAACATATTAAAGGCGTTCTTTTTGACTCTTTTACAAAACCTTATGTAATTAATTTAGCAGAAGAGGAAATAACCCCTGAAAAAGAGCACTTTAAGCCTTACAGCATACAGACTGGAAAAGTTTCAGGCAGGTTAATGGGTGGAAACGTAAGTCTTCTTGCTGCCCTTGCAGGAACGCCTTTTGCTTTTGATGCAACCGATAAATTACTATTTATGGAAGATATAGATGAGCGTCCCTATAGTTTGGACAGAATGTTCACTCAGTTGAGGCAATCTGCAAATCTTCATAAAGCCAAAGGTTTGATTTTGGGTGTTTTCGAAGGGTGTAATCCTAAAAAAGATGAGGAATCACTTTCACTGAAAGAAACTATTTTTGACAGGCTAAGTGATCTTAATGTTCCAGCCGTTTATGGTTTATCCTTTGGGCATGTACCCAATAATTTTACGTTACCCGTAGGTATATTAGCCGAACTTGATACAGAGAATAAAACGTTAACCTATCTGGAATCTCCCACTGTATAACCCTTTCAAACGATAATGCTTACCTTAAATGTCTATCCTTTTCAGTTAAAATTACGACATACTTTCAGAATCACCCACGGTTCCAGAGATTATCAGCCCACGGTTATTATCTCCCTTTCCAACGGTATTTATACTGGATATGGCGAGGCTACCGCTACTAAATATTATGGACTTGATCAAGATGAAATGATCCAGCGCTTCAATGCATGGAAGCCCATCATTGAATCTACGCCTCTTGTAACGGCAGAGAAATATTGGGAACTCCTTCACCCCCTTCTTAAAAATCATCCCTTTGAACAATGTGCCCTGGATGAGGCAGCGCACGATCTTATGGCTCAAATAGAAGGATTACCTCTTTATAAGAAATGGGGGCTGCAATACCAAAATATTCCTTTGACAGATTACACTTTGGGCTTTGGTCCAATAGAGGAAATGGTTGCTAAAATGGAGGAAATGCCCTGGCCTATCTATAAAATTAAGCTGGGAACAAAAGATGATTTAAACATCATAAGACATCTTCGTAAGCATACTACCGCTATTTTTCGTGTAGATGCAAACACCGCATGGACAGCGGAAGAAACCCTGGCTTATGCTCCTGAATTGAAAGAATTGGGCGTTGAATTTATCGAACAACCCCTAAAACCTGAGGATTGGGAAGGACAAAGGCGATTATTTGAACAATGCGTTTTGCCTGTGATTGCTGACGAGAGTTGTCAAAAGGAAGAAGATGTAAAACGCTGTGCTGGATATTTTCATGGGGTAAATGTTAAACTAATGAAAAGTGGCGGACTTACGCCAGCACTTCGGATGATACAAGAAGCTAAAGAACTGAATATGAAGGTTATGGTTGGTTGTATGACGGAGTCATCCGTTGGTATTACAGCTATTGCTCATTTATTGCCTTTATTGGATTATGTCGATATGGATGGTGCCCTTTTATTGTCTAATGACCCTGCTGAAGGGGCTATCATAGAACATGGGGAGGTAATTCTTCCTCATAGAAATGGTATTGGAGCTAAACTAATTTGAACAATCTATTAGCTTGAAAAATATTCATTTATGATTTATACCCTGAGTCATCAACCAGGCAGATGGATGTTTTGTGAAGGGTCCGCCCTTTTATATTTTAGTGGAACTAGCTATTTGGGTATAGCGAATGACCCTCTTTTTCATGAAAGGTTAGCCTCCTCCATAAGTCAGTATGGCAGTAATTTTGGAAGTTCCAGGGTAGGTTTCATGCGCCTTGCTGTTTATGAAGAAACGGAAGAATTATTAGCCAGGTACCTTGGGCAAGAAGCAGCATTAACGGTTTCCTCCGGCACTTTAGCAGGAATTTTAGCCTATAAGGTTTTTAGCTCTGTCGGTGAGTTAATATTTGCCCCCAATGCTCATCCTGCCTTATGGTTAGATATCCCCGAAAGTTTTAGCAGCAGAATCGAGTGGGAAGAAACTTGTATTTTAAAAAGTCATCAGTCCGGTCCACCTCTATTTATTTACAGTAATGCCATTGATTCCCTGCAAGTTATACAATATGATTTTAACTGGCTACAAAATGTAGGAAATAAGAGAGAAATTATATTGGTCTTAGACGAATCCCATACCTTAGGTATTCGGGGAAAGGACGGCAGTGGCATTTTATCGTCCCTGACCTTACCTGAACAGGTTCAAGGTGTCGTTATAGGAAGTATGGGTAAAGGTCTGGGTATTCCCGCTGGAGTCATTTCCGGAAATAAATATTGGATAAACAAAATATGGAATAGCCCTCATTTTGGTGGAGCATCGCCTGCTTCACCTGCTTATTTAGATACCTGGATTCAAATGCAGGACCATTATAAAGCTTTGCGGACCGTTTTATTTCAAAATTTATCCCAATTTGAAAATCTTATTGGTACTGAAAATCAGGTTTTAAGAAGTGTACATGAATACCCTGTGCATTTTTCTACAAAAAAAACGCTGTCAAATCATTTACTCCATCATCAAATTTACGTCTCCCATTTCCCCTACCCAACGTCACAGGATGACCCCATCACAAGAATAGTTTTAAGTGCGCTCCACTTACCAGAAGATATTCAAAGACTTGCCACCGCCATTTTAAGTTACGACCCTAGTTTGTAACTTGATTTGAATTTTCTAAAAACAATTTATGACTATCATCTGGAAATAGGAGGCTGCCCAATATGATAAAAAAAAGACTCATTCCACCTCCAACCAGAATGCTTGGAATCTGAGTGTGAAGGACGAATTCAGCTAATATCCAGGCAAACAATCCACTAATCATACTCAAAATAGCCCCAACCTTTGAGGTTGATTTCCAAAATAACCCCGCTGTTAAGGGAAAAAACAAAGCGACTAAACTTAACGAGGAGGACATTCCTACCAACTCATATATGTTTGATTTACTTGTTGCCAGAAAAGCAGCACAAATAGCCACACCCACCACAGAAAGCCTCATAGTATGAAGCATCAATTTATCGGAATTATTCCTCAACATCGGCTTTAAAATATTCTCTCCAATGACTGTTGCCGGAGCTAAAATAGCCCCGGAGGTAGTGCTTAAAATAGCAGATAGAAGGGCACCAAAAAAAACGATTTGTAAAAATAATGAACCATGTTTTAAAACAATGATTGGTATGATCATTTGGGTATCACCTGGATTTACCCCTGGGTATAAATAGTTAGCGCATAATCCTATGAATAACGGAATTAACCCGATGGTCACATACATTAATCCAGCAATAATACCAGATTTAACCGCAGTGTTTTCCGATTTTGCAGCCATAACCCTCTGAAAAACATCTTGTTGAGGTATTGAACCTAATCCAATAGTAATCCATGCGGCAAAATATTCCATTACCGCCATAGGTTTTGCTTCGGGTAAGAAACGAAAAAAGCCTTCGGGTTGAGCATCTAAAACCACCTGAATACCACCCGCCTGACTAGATAAGGAGTAAGCCAGTAGTAACAGGCCAATGATAATCATGATAGACTGGACCGCGTCTGTAATGGAAACAGCCCACATGCCGCCAAAATAGGTATAGAACACGACCACGACCGTACATAAGATAATTCCATAAATCAAGGGTATGCCAATAATTGTTTTCAGTACAATAGCCAATGCGACGAGTTGAGCGGCAATCCATCCAAAATAAGAGGGGATCATAAAAACAGCTGAGGTAATTTCAGCTATTCTTCCAAATCTCATTTTAAAGAAGTCATTAAAGGTTAAAATATTCAACCTGTATAATGGTCTGGCATAAATGAGTCCCACCAATACCAGACAAAGGCCTGCTCCAAAGGGATCTTCAATAATACCAAGAACACCATTTTCTGAGAACTCTGCCGGCGCGCCCAGTATAGTTTCCGAACCAAACCAGGTAGCAAACAGAGCGCAGGCTGCCAAACTTGTTGGTAACCGACGCCCGGCGATAACAAAATCTCTGGTTGTTTTAACTTTACTTGAAGCCCACCATCCAATAAGAACGGTTCCAAACAAGTAAATACCAATAAAAACTAATAAATAACCGTGCATCATAACCCCCAACTTACCATTCCGTACTGAACAAACTGATAAGGCAAAACTTTACCTCCGATACTTTCTAACGAACGAATAACATTAAACTTATGATTTTCAGGGGCATAAAAAATCATGAAGCCCCCTCCGCCAGCACCTGAAATTTTCCCTCCGGTTGCGCCCGCATTTATGGCCGTTTCATAATAAAAGTCAATAGCATCATTGGTAATTCCCTGAGCCATTGCCTTTTTCTGCTGCCATCCAAAATGAAGAATATCTCCGATCTGATTAACTTCACCCTTCAAGAGCGCTTCCTTCATTAAAATGGCCTGCTCCTTTAACTGGTGCATGGCATCAATGGATGATAAAACATTATTATTTACATTGTCTTGTTGCTTTTGAATAATAGAAGATGAAAGCCTGGAAGTTTCTGTAAAAAATAACACCAGATTATTTTCAAGTTCAAAAAGCACCTTTTCCTTAATCCTTAAAGGGTTGACAATCACCTTATCATTCGCTCCAAATTCCATAAAATTGAAACCACCAAAAGTGGCCGCATATTGATCTTGTCTTCCCCCGGCCATTTTCAAATCTTCCCGTTCAATGGAATAGGCTAAATGAGCTATATCATATTCTCCGAGAGGAAGTTTGAATGCCTCTACAAAGGCGCCCAAAATAGCCACAACTAAGGTAGAAGAGGAACCTAATCCTGAACCTGGAGGAGCATCTACGTATGTGGTCAATTCAAACCCTCGAATGGGAATATTAAAATCCTTTACCAACCGATTAAAAACGCCCTTGGCCAAATCTAAATTACCATCGAGCTTCAATAAAGGACTCACCTCGATATTCACCTCTTCCTGCTTGTCCATGGCCTTTAAAACCACCTGGTGATCATCTCTCAGCTTTAGAAAAGCATAGGCAAATAAACTAATCGTCGCGTTTAAAATGGCACCGCCATATTGATCTGTGTAAGGACTAACATCCGTTCCACCACCTGCTAACCCAATGCGCAAGGGCGCTTTACAGCGAACCATCATATTCAGTAATTTTGAGATAAGTCAATCAAATTTTTAGTCATAACCGACCAAAGATATTTCTTTTTTTCCTGACGCAAACCTTTTTCCAGGATTTGGCTTTGCCCGGGGTTTTCATAAAAATAATCTATTTTCGTTGCAATTTCGTCTGCATTTGGCGAAACCAGATAACCAGAAACTCCATCGGGAACAATTTCAGCTAAACCACCAACATCAGTTACAATCATTGGTTTTTCGAAGTGATAGGCAATTTGAGTGACGCCACTTTGCGTTGCATTCTTATAAGGTTGTACCACAAGATCGGCGGCACAAAAGTAAAGTCCGACCTCCTCATTGGAGATAAAATGATTTTTCCAAATCAATTTATCTTCAATTCCCCATTTCTTTGCCAGAGCGAAATAAGGTTTTTCGTCGGTGTAAAACTCCCCGGCAATAATTAGTTTTATATTTTCACTTTTTGTTTTTGCCAATCCTTCAATTAATAAATCAAGACCTTTGTAGGGTCTGATAAATCCGAAGAACAACAAAACTTTTTGCTCTTCATTCAAACCAAAATAATTTCTCGCAACTATTTTATCTATATGAGGTCCAAAATTGTCAAATAATGGATGAGGACTTAGAACACATTTCTTTTTAAGGGTAAATCGCTTTACATCGGAAGCCACGGAATGACTCATTGCTAAGAAAGAATCTATATTCCAAACGAAGAATGAAGTTAGCAAAGCGTCTAAGAACCTTTTTTCATGAGGAATTATGTTATCTAAAATGGCCAGTCTTTTAATCGATTTCCTCCACCCGGCAATCATAGAAATAACACCGAAACAAGGGGCCATAAAAGGAAGCCAATATTTAAAAAGAATGATATCAGGCTTTTGAGAAAGTAAGAACAAGCCATTACGAATCCAGGAAAATGGATTTATGGCATTCACCTGACGTATAATTTTGAGATTTTCCGGAGCAGGACTATCGCTGAATTGTGTTTTTCCGGGAAATAAAAAAGAAGGGTATTGTAGCGTAAAATTTAAAATCATTACTTCATGACCTTCCTCTTGAAATTGAGTCATTAACCGTTCATTGAAAGAAGCAAGTCCGCCTCTGAATGGGTGCGCTGTTCCGATTAAAATTATTTTCACGCCATATATTATTGATGAACCTCAAAAATAATCTATTTTATGTACTTTTGAGGACTTTTCCATTGGTTTACCTACAATACAATCATGCAAGAAATTATTACTAAAAGATTTAAAGAGTCTGTTGAAAGTAAACAAGCCCTTTTAAATGATAAAACATTAACCATTCTAATGAGTGAAATGGCTCAACGGATGATTGATGCGCTGCGCAATGGCAATAAAATAATGTTTTGCGGGAATGGCGGCAGTGCTGTTGATGCCATGCATCTTGCAGCTGAACTATCGGGCAGATATTACTTTGACAGAAAACCCTTAAATGCTGAAGCACTGAGTGCTGATAATGCTTTTTTAACAGCCGTAGCTAACGATTATGGTTACGAAAAAGTCTTTTCCCGTTTACTTACCGCAAAAGGGAAACCCGGTGATATCCTGGTGGGTCTTTCTACCTCTGGAAACTCACAAAATGTTATCAATGCTTTTGAATATGCAAGGGAAAACGATATCATTACTATAGGTTTTACAGGACAAAATGCATGCAAAATGGATCCATTAAGTGATTATCTTTTTAAGGCTCCATCTACTGACACCCCAAGAATTCAGGAATGTCACATGCTTGTAGGACATATTTTATGTGAATTAGTGGAAATTGATTTTTTAAGAGATACTGCAATAGCTTAGATTCCAACCTTTATGACAACGGAGGAATACAAGGAATTGGCAGAAACCATTCCTAAAACACCAGGTGTTTACCGATTTTGTAAACAGGATGGAACCATTCTTTATGTAGGAAAAGCTAAAAATCTTAGGAATAGGGTTTCTTCCTATTTTGGTGAGAGACGGGATCGTCTTTTTCGAACCCGCATCATGGTGAAAAATGCTGATTTCCTCAATTTTACCATGGTAGAATCTGAAACAGATGCGCTGCTTCTGGAAAGTGCCCTTATAAAGGAGCACCAGCCAAGGTATAATGTTTCCCTTAAGGATGATAAATCCTACTCCTATATTTGTATTAAAAATGAACGATTCCCAAGGATAATCATTACCCGCAGAGTCATCAGAGATGGATCTGT
>Ga0208787_1000119_pt1 | contig 37999 bp, 50 predicted proteins | sample Wag4_2014_7_11_FD_187362 | JGI IMG/M metagenome (GOLD analysis project Ga0208787, IMG submission 187362) | Fresh water microbial communities from Ohio, USA - Utica-2 Time Series HT 2014_7_11 (SPAdes) (version 2) | ecosystem: Environmental > Aquatic > Freshwater > Water tank | place: USA: Ohio...
AGCAGGATCGTCCCGTTGACGGCGCCCTGCGCGGTGGCTCGGACGTGTTGCACCGGCTGATGTGCCCGTTGATACGACCAGGCGCCCACATCCGCCGCCGCCGCTTGTCTAGAGATCCCCCAACCCTGTTCCCATGGCCGATTGATGCGGTCGTTGACACCATGCCCCCACCACGGCGCCCATGGCGGCAGCCGCTATGTCCGCCGCGCCACGGCGCTGGCCGCGGCGCTGCTGCTCACGGCGTGTGGCCAGCCCCGGGGCCCGGAGGGCGCGGAGGCCGACGGACAACCCCTGGTGCTCACCAGCTTCACCGTGCTGGCCGACCTCGCCAGCAATGTGGCCTGCGGCAAGCTGCGGGTGGAATCGATCACCCGCCCCGGGGCGGAGATCCACGACTACGAGCCCACCCCCAGCGACCTGCGCCTGGCCCAGGACGCCCAGTTGATCCTGATGAACGGCCTCAACCTGGAGCTGTGGTCGCAGAGGTTTCTCGACAGCGCCAAGTTGGCGTCGCGCGCCGTGGTGAGCGAGGGGGTGGAGCTGATCCCCATCCGTGAGGACGCAAGCGCCGGCAAGCCCAATCCCCATGCCTGGATGTCACCCCGTCAGGCCATCACCTATGTGGCCAACATCCGCGATGCCTTCATCCGCCTCGATCCCGCCAACGCCGACACCTACCGGCGCTGCGCGGCCGGCTACACCGCCCAGCTGGAGTCGCTGGACGGCGAACTGCGCGAGCAGCTCGCCCAGCTGCCGGCCGATCGGCGCCTGCTGGTGAGCTGCGAGGGTGCCCTCAGCTACCTGGCTGCTGATTACAAGCTCGATGAGGCCTACCTCTGGCCGGTCAACGCCGAGAGTGAGGTCACCCCCCAGCGCATGGAACGGGTGATTCGCACCGTGCGCGAGCGCCAGGTGCCGGCCGTGTTCTGTGAGAGCACCGTGGACGACCGGCCCCAGCGCCGCGTGGCCGAGGAGACCGGCGCCCGCTTCGGCGGGGTGTTTTATGTGGACTCCCTCTCGCAGCCGGATGGCCCGGCGCCCACCTATCTCGACATGCTGCGCCACAACGCCAAGACTTTGGTGCAGGGTCTCAATCCCAATGGCCAGTCCTGATTGCTCCGCCACCCCCCTGCGGGGCCTCGCCGGCATCGCCGTCGACCACCTCACGGTGGGCTACAACGGCCGGCCGGCGGTGGTGGATGTGACCCTCTCCTTGCAGGAGGGCAGCATCTGCGGTCTGGTGGGGATGAATGGGGCCGGCAAGTCCACCCTGTTCAAGGCCCTGATGGGCTTCCTTCAGCCCAGCAGCGGTAGCATCCGCATCGCCGGCTGCAGCCTGCGCAAGGCTCAGCGTCGCCAGATGGTGGCCTATGTGCCCCAGAGCGAGCAGGTGGACTGGCAGTTCCCGATCAGCGTCTGGGACGTGGTGATGATGGGCCGCTACGGCTCGATGAACCTGCTGCGCTGGCCCGGCAGTGATGACCGTCAGCGGGTGCAGCGGGCGCTGGAGCGGGTGGACCTCTGGCCCCTGCGGGAGCGCCAAATCGGCGCCCTTTCCGGCGGCCAGCGCAAGCGCGCCTTTCTGGCCAGGGCCCTGGCCCAGGGCGCCGGCGTGCAGCTGCTGGACGAACCCTTCAGCGGCGTGGACATCAACACTGAGCGGCTGATCATCGACCTGTTGATCGAGCTGCGCGATCAGGGCGCCACCGTGCTGATCGCCACCCACGATCTGGAGTCGATCCCCAGCTTCTGCGACCGGGTGGTGCTGATCAACCGCACGGTGCTCGCCTACGGCGACACTTCCGAGGTGTTCACCCAGGCCAACCTGCTGCGTACCTTCACGGCTACCCCGTCGTCCTACGCCCCCGGCTGATGTCCCTGCTGCTGAACGCGGTGCTGGAGCCGATGGCGATGGTGTTCATGCAGCGCGCCCTGGCCATCGGGGTGGTGGTGGCCGTGGTGTGTGCTGTGCTCTCCTGCTTCATGACCCTCAAGGGCTGGGCCCTGATGGGCGACGCCGTGTCCCACGCCGTGCTGCCGGGCGTGGTGATCGCCTACGCCCTTGGCCTCCCGTTTGCCCTGGGGGCTTTTGTGTTCGGGGTGGGGTCGGTGGGGGTGATCGGGGCGATCAAGCAGCACACCCGTGTGAAGGAGGACACGGTGATCGGTTTGGTGTTCACCGGCTTTTTCGCCCTGGGTCTGGTGCTGATCTCCAAGATCCGCAGCAGCGTTGACCTCACCCACATCCTGTTCGGCAATCTCCTGGGCATCAGCGATGCCGACCTGGTGCAGACCGTGGTGATCAGTGCGGTGTGCCTGCTGGTGCTGCTGCTGCTCCGCCGCGATCTGTTGCTGTTCTGTTTCGACCCCAGCCATGCCCGCACGATCGGCCTGAACACCGGCGTTCTCCACTACCTGCTGCTCACCCTGGTGAGCCTGGCGGCGGTGGCCGGGCTGCAGACCGTTGGCATCATCCTGGTGGTGGCGATGCTGGTCACCCCCGGCGCCACCGCCTACCTGCTCACCGATCGCTTCGATCGCATGACCTGGCTGGCCGCCCTCTCGGCCGTGAGTGCCACCGTGCTGGGCATCTACTGCAGCTACTGGCTGGATGCCTCCACGGCCGGCTGCATCGTGGTGGTGCAGACCCTGCAGTTCCTGCTGGTGATGGTGCTGGCCCCCCGCCATGGCTTGCTGGCCCAGCGGCGGACTTGATCGGGCTGCCGAGGGCGCAGCGACAGGTGGCCTGGATGGGGGTTCAGCCGCCTGTAATGGCGGTCTTGCCCCGGTTGGTTTTCCGGTAGCCAGCCCCCGGGCCAGGGCCGCGTTGCGGGGCGGGCCCCAGGCCGGCTGGAAGGGACTAGAACGGGGAGCAGCGCACCTGGCAATCCTGCCGGAGGCAAGCCAGAAGGGCAGGTATACGGTGCTGCTTGTCGAATCAACAGGCGATCCTCATTGGTTCTCCTCCACCGTCATCCAGAGCGTGCGGTGGGCGTCCACCATCTCAAGCGCTTCGAGGTGTTCGGCGGTGAGGGCACGGGCATCACCCATCCGCAACTCCAGCGATAGCTTCGAGAGCCGCTGCATGCACCAGTCGCGCACCTGGGTGAGTTGGAGCGTGCGATCCAGAGTGGCTGGTTTGGTCGGTTCCATTAGGCTCTAAGCACGAAGATTCTCCAGTGTGCTGGGGGTTCGGGATGGCCATTGATCCGATTTCACAATTTCGGGTGACCATCAGCACAGCGCCAATGCCGACTGGGCACAGGCCCTCGCTTCGATTCATTGTTGGTGGCCACCGGATCAGTGCCCTGTCCTCTGCGGCGCTTCGCAGCTGTTGCAGATCCACATCAAGGCGTGATCCCCGTTACCCGAGAGCGTGCCCGGCTGAGAGACCGGTGTCACGCTACTTCTTTAGACCGGTGTGGCTTTCCGAGAGCTATGACGCTCACGATCTTTTTCGCCACGTCCACGGGTAAAACTGAGGATGTCGCCCAGCGGCTTGCCAACTTGCTGGGTGGTTCAACCGATCTTCGCGACGTTGACTCGCTTTCCTCCGCTGAGGAATTCTGCGCTGTTGACGCGATGATCTGCTGTGTTCCCACCTGGAACACGGGTGCCGATTCTCTGCGCTCAGGTACATCCTGGGACAGCTATGTGGAGGACATTCCTGAGATCAGCCTGCCAGGCAAGCCGGTGGCGATCCTTGGTCTGGGTGATTCCTCCAGCTATGGCGACTATTTCTGCGACGCCATGGAAGAGCTGTACCGAGCCTTCGAAGCGTCCGGCGCCAGGATGGTGGGGACTGTAGCCACTGATGGCTACACCTTCAACGAATCGAAAAGTGTCATCAACGGCCGCTTCTGTGGGTTGCCGATTGACGAGGACAACGAGGCTGATCTCACCGATGAGCGGCTCAGCGCCTGGGCCCGGCAATTGCAGCAGGAGATGGCCGCACAGCTGACCTGAGCCGCTCAGGCACCGTTGGCGGAGTGCGGTGGCAGCGCGCTCCCCGCGCCACTACAGTTGGGTGAGAACCATTCTCGTTCTGGTTCGCATGGGGGTGATGGCCGCTGACCAGGGCGCTGCCGCGCTGGAGCTGCCTCATGGGCGCCGCGGCGTCGGCCCTAGCGCCTGGGTCATCGCCCTCTTCGCCGTTCCTGCCACCTACCTCGCCCATGCCTGTTCTGTCTGCTCGCCTGCGGTCCGTACCCCTGCGGGGCGTTGCTGCCATCGGGATGGTGGTCCTGATCGGGGCCTGCGCCACCCCTCCCCAGGAGGAGAACGCGACCCAGGCCGGTGGCGACTTGCAGGTGGTGACAACCTTCCTTCCGATCACGCTGTTCACCCGGGCCGTGGCAGGCGAGTGCGCCACGGTCACGGCCCTGATTCCGCCCTCGATCGGGCCCCACGACTACCAGTCGAGGCCCGGCGACGTAACGGCACTCAGTCAGGCCGCCGTGCTGGTGAAGAACGGCCTGGAGATGGAGGGCTTCCTCGACAAGCTGGTGAGCGCCGCCGAGAACCCCGATCTGGTGGTGATCGATTCCAGTGCCGGCGTGGCCACGATCGAGTCTGACGATGACCACGCCCATGACCACGGCGATTCCCACGGCCACAGCCATGGCCCGGTGAACCCCCACATCTGGCTCGACCCGCTGCGGGCCGTTCAGCAGGTGGAGGCCATCCGCGACGGCCTAGCTGCTGCCGATCCCAGCTGCGCCGACGGTTACCGCCGCAACGCCGAGGCCTTTATCGCTGAGCTGCGCCAGCTCAACGACGACATGGCCGATCGATTGAGTCCGTTCGCGGGCCAGACCTTTGTGGCCTTCCACGACGTTGCCCCCTACTTCGCCGAGCGCTACGGCCTGAAGGCCGAGTTTCTGGTGGATGTGCCGGAGATGAACCCCTCGCCGGCCGACCTGCGCCGCGTGGCGGAACGGGTCAAGGCCACCCAACTCCAGGCCTTGCTCAGTGAACCGCAGGAGGGCGCCCGTTCATTCAATACGCTGGCTAAAGATCTAGGTATCCGCATCAGCGTGTTCGATCCACTCGAAACCGGCAGTGAGGAGCAGGCCCTCAACCCCGCCAGCTATTTCGAGGTGATGCGCCGCAACGTGGACAACCTGGTGGGCGTGTTCGGAGGCTGAGAGGGAGGTCCATGGCAGAGCTGGTGCTGGAGGTACGGGACCTGCGGGTGAGCCGGGAGGGTGTGCCCGTGGTGGATGGGGTGAGCTTCCAGCTGCCGGCCGAGAGCGACACGGCCCTGGTGGGTCCCAACGGAGCCGGTAAGAGCACGCTGGTGGCGGCACTGTTGGGGTTGCTGCCCCGGCAGGGGGGAGAAGTGCGGTTGCTGGGCCAGCCCCTCGGCCCCCATGGCCACTGGCCCCGGGCGATCCGCAGCCAGCTGGCTTACTTGCCCCAGACCCTGGCCGTGCGCGGTCGTTTCCCGCTCACTGTGCGTGACTTCGTCGGTTTCGGCTTTGACCCGCCTGGCCCCCGCTGGCCCTGGCCCGGCGACCGCCGCCGCAGCGCGGCCATCGCCCGGGCTCTGGAGCGAACCGATAGCGCCTCCCTGGGCGATCGCCTGATCAGCGAACTCTCCGGCGGCCAGTGGAAGCGGGTGCAACTCGCCTTCTGTGTGGTGCGGCCGCGGCGGCTGCTGGTGCTCGACGAGGCCCAGGCCGGTCTTGATGCCCCCGCCAGCGAGCGCTTCCAGCAGCTGCTGCTCGACCTGCGCCGCCAGGAGGGCTGGACCCTGCTGCAGGTGTCCCACGATTTGGAGATGGTGCGGCGCAGCTGTGACCAGGTGCTCTGCCTCAACCGCCAGCTGCGCTGCAGCGGCAGCCCCGAGCACGCCCTCAGCCCCCAACGGCTGGCGGAGCTCTACGGGCCTGGTTATGTGGCCTACAGGCACCATCACCACCATGCCCCGCTGCCGCAATGACCGCCGTGGACGCCCTGCAGGCGGCCCTGCAGCAACCGTTCATGCAGCGGGCCCTGATTGGCGGCCTGCTCACCGGTTGCCTGGGCGGACTGCTGGGCAGCTTCGCGGTGCTGCGCCAGCTGTCGTTCTTCAGTGACGCCCTCGGCCACTCGGCCCTGCTCGGGGTGAGCATCGCCGTGCTGCTCAACCTCAACCCCACCCTGGTGCTGATTCCCTTTGCGGTGCTGTTCGCCCTGCTGGTGAATCAACTGGTGCAGCGCAGCCGCCTTCCCACCGATGCCCTGCTGAACATCGTGTACTCCAGCTCCCTGGCCTTCGCCGTGGTGGTGCTGAGCCTGGTGGAGAGCTACCGGGGCGGCATCCAGCAGCTGCTGTTCGGCGACATCCTCGGCATCAGCTGGGGCGATCTCTGGGTGATCGGCGGCCTGCTCGTGCTGGCCGTGGGCTACGTGACCGTGAGCCTGCGGGCCCAGGTGCTGCTCACCCTCGACGACGACCTGGCCGGCGCCTTCGGGGTGCGGGTGAACGCCCACCGGCTGGCCTTCATCATCCTGCTGGGGGTGGTGGTGGCGGTGTCGGTGAAGGCGGTGGGGGTGCTGCTGATCAGCGCCTTCGTGGTGATTCCAGCCTGCGCCAGCCGGCTGGTGAGCCGGCGCCTGCCCCTCTATGTGCTGGGCGCATCGCTGCTCGGCGGCCTGTGCGCCCTGGTGGGCCTGCTCGCTTCCGGCCTCACCAACCTGCCCTCCGGCCCCTGTGTGGTGATCGTGCAGTTCACGGGGTTTGTGCTGGCGCTGCTGGTGAGCCTCAGGCGGCCAGGGCCACCACCTGGTCCTGCACCTGCAGCTGCACCCGGCAGCCTTCCGCCAGGCAGGGCTGGGCTGGGGTGATCACGGTGAGGGCCTCGTCGCCCAGGCGCACGCGGTAGAGCTGGTCGTGGCCGCGGAATTCGCGCACTTCCACGGTGGCCGCGGCGGCGGGATCGGCCACCAGGCGGATCTGCTCGGGCCGCACCGCCACCTGGGTGTAGCCCTCGGCAGGTTTGAGCAGCGGCAGCTCCCCCAGGATCGTGTCCACCCGCTCGCCGTGGGCCTGGCCCTCGAGCACATTGGCGCGGCCCAGAAAGTTGGCCACAAAGGCGGTGGCCGGCTGGCGGTAGATGGCATCGGCCTGGCCGATCTGCACCAGCCGCCCTCGCTCCATCAGGGCTAGGCGATCGGCCATCACCATCGCCTCCTCCTGGTCGTGGGTCACCAGGATGGCGGCGGTGCTGGTCTGATGAAACAGCTGGCGCACCTCCTGGCGCATCTGCACCCGCATGGCGGCATCCAGGTTGGAGAAGGGCTCATCCAGCAGCACCAGCGCCGGCGCCGGCGCCAGGGTGCGGGCCAGGGCCACCCGCTGCTGCTGGCCGCCGGAGAGCTCGTGGGGGAAGCGCTTGCCCAGGTGGGCCAGCCCCACCAGCTCGAGCATCTCCTCCACCCGGGCTCGGGCCTGGCCCCGCGGCAGGCGATGGAGCCCGAAGCCCACATTGGCCGCCACGGTGAGGTGGGGGAAGAGGGCGTAGTCCTGGAACACCAGGCCGAAGCCGCGCTGCTCCGGCGGCCGGTGGGTGATCTCCTGGCCGTTGAGCCGCACCACGCCTCCGTCGGCCCGCTCGAAGCCGGCGATCAGGCGCAGGGTGGTGGTCTTGCCGCAGCCGGAGGGGCCGAGCAAGGCCAGCAGTTCGCCCCGGGCCAGCTCGAAGCTCACCCCGTCCACCGCCGCCGCTTCGCCGCCGTACCAGCGGCTGAGGTGCTCGATCTGGAGGAGAGGAGGCTGGCTCATCAAGGGAACTGGGGGGCGGATAGCGGTGGTGAGGCGCGCCGAATCGAGGACTGGAGTGCAGGCCGGAGGAGCAGAAATGGCGGCAGAAGGGCTGCGCCTCACGGCTGAACAGCGGGATGAGATCCGTTCTATCCACCAGCCCAGGCGCTCACCGACCAGGTGATACGCCTGGGCGTAACAAAAGGCACATCCGCTCAGCCGGGCGGGGCGTTGCTGGGCGATTGTTTCGAGTTAAGGGCGTGAAGGGTGCTGTGAGGTGGGTGCCTTTTATTCGAGAGATCTGGCCCTGTCTGGCCCTGCTCGGTTCTGATTATTACTGGGGGGGGAGGCAGCTGGCCGGTCCTGGTCATGCCCGGTTTGATCCTGCGCGCGTTGCGTGGGGATCTCTGGGCATGGCAACTCAGCCCCTGAACCACGCCGGCATGGCCTCGTAGCAGGCGGCGTTCTTCTCGTTCTCGCGGGCTTCGGTCTTCCAGCAGCAGGCCCGTCCGCCCTCGCGTTGCTGCAGCAGCGCATTGGCCCAGCTCCACACCAGTTCGGCGCTGGCCTCCATGCCCACGTTGGCCATCACCCGCAGATCCAGGGCGCCCTGCTCGTGCAGCTGCTGCCAGGTGGCCAGCAGCGGGTCGTCGGCGCTGGCCAGGAAGGTGTGGTCGAACTGCCGGGCCAGCCGGGCTTCCAGTTCCTTGAGGCCGGAGAAGTCCACCACGAAGCCACAGCCATCCAGCTCCCGGGCGCGGAACCAGAAGGTGAAGCTGCGGCTGTAGCCGTGCACGAAGCGGCAGTGGCCGCTGTGGCGCCACTGGCGGTGGGTGCAGGGGAACCCGCTGAAGGTCTTGCTGCAGCTGTAGGCCGGCGTGGGCATGGGAGAGGATCGGGGCAGCAGCAGTGCAGGGGCCTTGTCAGCATCATTTCAGCCACCCGCCCCGGGCTCCCCAGCGCCCGCCTTGGCCGATCCCGCCTTCATCGCCGGCCTGCGCTTCAACGCGGCCGGCCTGATCCCGGCCGTGGCCCAGGACTGGCTGGATGGGGCCGTGCTGATGGTGGCCTGGATGAACCGCGAGGCGATCGAGCGCACCCTGGCCAGCGGCGAGGTGCACTACTGGAGCCGCTCCCGCGCTGAGCTCTGGCACAAGGGCGCCACCAGCGGCCACACCCAGGCCCTGCGCGGCCTGCGCTACGACTGCGACGCCGACGTGCTGCTGCTCACGGTTGAGCAGCGCGGCGACGCGGCCTGCCACACCGGCGCCCGCAGCTGCTTCTACGACGAGGGCCCCCGCCCGAGCGCCGGCGGGCCGGCCGCCGCTCCGCCCCCGGCCGACGTGTGCACAGAGCTGATGCGGGTGATTGAGGGGCGCCGCGACCGGCCCGAGCCTGGCAGCTACACCAACAAGCTGCTGGAGGGGGGCGACAACCGCATCCTCAAGAAGATCGGCGAGGAGAGCGCCGAGTTCGTGATGGCGTGCAAGGACGGCGATCCCGCCGAGATCGCTGCTGAAGCCGCCGACATCCTCTTTCACCTGCAGGTGGCCCTGGCCCACCACGGTGTGAGCTGGCGCCAGGTGCAACAGGTGTTGGCCGCCCGCCGCGGCGCGCCGCGGCGGGACTGAGCGGGCTGGGCCTGCTGAACCGGCTCAGCCCTGGGCGCCGGTGCTCAGCATCGCCAGGGCCGTCCAGATCACAAAGCCGGTGAGCACGAAGCCGCCGGTGGCCACGAACCAGCGCCAGGCGTTCTGCACCGCCGGCGTGGGCTGGTTGGCCAGCCAGGCCGGCCGCGGCCAGCCGGCGTTCGGCGACCAGCCGCCGCCGCTGCCGGCGGGAGCACGGCGGGCCATCGCATCGCGCCAGTAGGCGTTGTAGCGGGGGGCCTGCTGGTTGAAGGGCATCGTGCCCACCGACTGGCCAGCCAGCACCCGGGAGCGCTGGAACGGCACCTGGTCTTCGCCGAAGGCTTCCTGGTACTCCGGCGAGTCGATCAGGGCGTCGATGAAGGCGGGCAGTCCCTGCTCGGCGATCACGATCGACCAGGCGATCCGCTCCTGATCGCCGTGCACCGGCCGGCCCAGCACCCGGCCCACCACCTGCTCCACCACCTGAACGTTGCTGTTGCAGCGGTAGAAGTCGTTGCGGAATTTCTCCGAGCGCAGCAGCTGGCGCACGAACTCGCGGGTGCTGATCTGGCCGGAGCGCAGCTGAGATTCCAGCACCGCGTCCCGGTCAGCCTTGAAGGCGTGAAAGAACACCTGGCGGTAGGCCTGTTCGATCAGGGCGTCGCTGGCGGCACGGTCGCGCTGCAGGGCCACCGTGGTGCTCTGGCGGGGTGACTCCTCGTTGGCGGCGAGAAAACTGCTCACCCGGGCATTGTTGGTGAGGGGCTTGGTGGCCAGAACGGGCAAGGGCATCGGGCAGGGACGGGAAAAACGCGCAAGGTATGGGCGCCGGCCAGCGAATTGCCGGTGGCTGCGGCAAACAACAAACAAATTCACGCTGCGCAACACCCCGCAATGGAGCGGGTTGGCTCGGGTCGCGGCTCAGGGGGTGGGGGCTGGGCCGAGCCCGGGCTGTTGCTGCAGCCAGAGAAAGGTGGCCCGGTCGCGGGGGCTGAGCTCCAGCACCGGCGAGGCTCCGGGCACCGCCGCCATCGCATCGTCGGCTGCCTCGCTGTGGCCCCAGAGGCCGAAGGCGTGGCCCAGTTCGTGCAGGGCGGTGGCCTGCATGGCGCTGGCGCGCTGGCCTGGACTGATCTGCACCACCACCCGCGGTTCCAGCTGGCGCCTTCCATCCCGGTTCACCACCGCCAGCTGCAGGTCGGCCCGGCCATGGCTGGCCCTGCCGCCCCGCAGGGGCGGACGGCGGCGCAGGATGCGCACCTGGGCCTGCTCGGGATCGTTCACCCGTTCGATCGGCACCAGCTCGGCCCAGCTGGCCAGGGCCTTTTCCACGGCTTCCAGCCAGGCCTGGTCCCAGCGGGCGGCCGGCCCCTCGGCCTGGGCCGGCTCCACCCACACGCACCAACTGTCGCGCCGGGGCCAGCCGTGGGCCGTGCCGCTCAGCCGGTGGCGGTAGTCGCCCTGCGTGGACGCTGAGGCGGCCGGGACCTGGCCCGCGCCCACTCCAGGGGGTGGAGGAACCAGCGCAAGCACGGCGGCAGCTGGGCAGCGTTCAGAGGGTGCGGGGGGGGGCCTGGATGCTCCGGGATGGACGCTGCCGATCACCAGCAGCACCAAACCCCAGGCCAGGGCCTGCATCAGGCGCCGATGCTGCCGGGCAGGCCCACGCCGCGGGCCATCAGCGTGGCGAGGAGGGGAACCAGGGCAAAGCCCACCAATTCGATGTTCAGGATCCAGGCCAGACGGTTGGCCAGGGCCTCGCTCACCTGGGGCAGCTCGCCCTTGCGCAGGGGGATGGCCCAGAGGATGTAGGTGATGGTGGGGTAGAGCGACAGGGCCCCCACGCCCAGATAGAGCCCAACCTTCCACCAGAACAGGGGGTTCTCGGTGTAGAAACTGCTGCCCTGGCCGAAATACAGCACCCGCAGGATGCCGCTCACCAGCAGGGCCAGGGCGGCGATGCCATACACCACATCGGTGATCACCATGGTGGTGGCGTCAGCCTTGCTGGGGTTGGGCCGGATCAGGCGCCGCTCCAGCACCAGGGCGCCGAAGCAGAGCATGAAGCTCAGGTAGTGCACGTAGGCCACGCCGGCCCGGCTGAGGATCTCGGGAGGAATGGCCGCCAAAGCTGCCATGCGAGTAAATGCAGACCATGAAACCGTAGCGGGGCCCGGCTGGGGGCGTGATCGGCCAGTGCTGGAGAGGCTGCCAGGGGAAGCGAAAAAAGAATGAACTTGGGAAGCAATGGTTAAGTCGGAAGCCTTTGTGATGGTTCCGCTTTTCCACGCCGAACTCCTTAGGTTCAATGAATTGCGACCCTGACAAATGGCGAGCTCCCTGAGCAGTTATCTCGGTGAAATTGGTCGCCATCAGTTGCTCACACCGGAACAGGAACTCACCCTGGGCCGCAAGGTGCAGGCCATGGCGGCCCTGCAGGAGCGCTGCCGCCTGGCCGGAGGCACGGGGGCGGCCTGCGACTACAGCGACCTGGAACGGCGCACCCTGCGCCTGGGCGAGCGAGCCAAGAACCAGATGATCACCGCCAACCTGCGCCTGGTGGTGAATCTGGCCAAGCGCTATCAGAACAAGGGGCTCGACCTGCTTGATCTGATCCAGGAGGGCACCCTCGGCCTCACCCGGGCTGTGGAGAAGTACGACCCCACCCGCGGCCATCGCTTCAGCACCTACGCCTACTGGTGGATTCGCCAGGGGCTGAATCGGGCCCTCTCCACCCAGAGCCGCACGATTCGCATCCCGGTGAATGTGAATGAAAAGCTCACCCGCCTGCGGGCGGCCAAGGCCCGCTACCTGCAGGTGCATGGGGTGAATCCCAGCCCGGCCCAGCTGGCCAGGCTGATGGCCATCCCCCTGGTGGAAGTGGAGGAGCTGCTCAGCTGTGAACTGCGCAGCGTCACGGTGAGCCTGCAGGGGCTGGTGAAGGCCAAGTCGGATCCCTCCGAGTTGGTGGATGTGTTGCCCAGCCCGGAACCCCCACCGATGGAGAGGGCCGAACTGGCGGAGCGGTCCGCCACGGTGTGGACCCTGTTGGATCGGGCCAACCTCACCCCCAAGGAACGCACGGTGGTGATGCTGCGCTTCGGCCTCGACGGCAGCCACGAGTGGCGCACGCTGGCGGAGGTGGCCCGCCAGCTCGACTGCAGCAGGGAGTACTGCCGGCAGGTGGTGCAGCGTGCCCTGCGCAAGCTGCGGAAAACCGGCATCGAGAGCGGGTTGGTGGAGGCCTGATGCCCCCACAATGAAAGCCGTTGGCTCACCGAGCGGTCATGGCTCCTGGAGTTGAAGCGGACGTCGAAGCCGAGGTGCTGGAAAGCAGCGTTGTCGACGAGGCCCTGCTGCTGCGGCTGTTGCGACGGGCCGGTCGCACTGTGGCCCTGCCCGCCCTGGAATGTCTGGAGATCCTGCTGGATTCGGATACCCCCTACCCGGCCAAGCTCACCGTGCTGGCGGCCCTTACCTACCTGCTGGTGCCGCTGGATCTGATCCCGGACTTTCTGCCCGTGGCCGGCTTCAGCGACGACCTGGTGGCGATCACCGCCCTGCTCGGCATCTGCGGCCGCCACCGCAGCGAGGCCGTGCGCCAACGGGCCCGGCGCAGACTGGATGCCTGGTTGCCCCTGACGCGTTGATGGCGATGGCGTCCCTGACGGCGGAGCAGTTGGAGGATCTCCACGACTTCCTCAAGGATTGGCTGCGCCATTGCGGCCGCACCCAGGCCGACCTGCGTCGGGCCCTGCAGGCCAGCTCGATCCGCATGCCGGTGCTGCTGGAGGTGCTTCAGCACACCTATGCCCGCCAGGGGCTGACCGGGCTGGCCGAGCGGCTGTGCGCGGTGGAGGACAACTGGCAGCAGGACGGCGACGCCCCCCGTGCCGCATCCGCCGAGCTGGATGCGGCGGGGGAACTGGGCCAGCTCGATCTGCTGCTGGAGGAAATCCGCGCGGAGCGGCCCGTCTAGCGGCGGCAGCGGCCCCCGCCAGGCAGAGTGGGGTCAATTGAGTCTGGGCCAGGATCCATGCCAGAACGTTCGCTCCGCTTCCCCTGTCCGCTGCCGGTGCTGCTGGCTGCCTGCCTGGGTCTGGCGGCTCCAGCCCTTGCCCAGACCGAGAGTTTTCTGCTCGGTCCGGGCAGCAAGGTGGGGCCTGCCACCGAGGTGAAGCCCAAAAACTGCGTCACCGCGCCGGACGGCACGGTGACCTGTGACACCGAACTGGTGAATCCACCGGGCGATACCCGCGCCCAGCCCCAGTTCGACCTCTTCCGCAACTGATCTCCGATGGCCAGTGGCACGCGGATGGGACGCTGGCGGCGGCTGTTCAATGACGCCAACTACCTGCATGTGATCGACCGCACCGAGCAGCAGCTGGCCAAGTTGCTCGGGGTGGTGCTGGTGGTGGTGATGCTGGCGGCCACCGTGCAGCTGGTGGTGCAGGTGGTGCTGGCGCTGATGGTGCCCGGCACCCCCTGGCTGGGCGCCAAGCTCAACCAGGTGCTCGGCGACCTGCTCAACCTGCTCATCGCCCTGGAGGTGCTGCAGAACATCACCTCCTATCTGCGCCGGCACGTGGTTCAAATCGAGCTGGTGCTGCTCACCGCCATGACGGCGGTGGCCCGCAAGGTGATCGTGTTGCCGGCAGGGGCGGAGAGCAAGCCCCAGCTGCTGGCCGGGCTGGGGGTGGCGGTGCTGGCCCTGGCCGGCGCCTTCTGGCTGGTGCGCTCGCTCACGATGCAGAAGCCTCCCTCCAGAACAGGGCCAGCCATACGGAGCCGGGAGCCGGATCGGTCGCCTCAAGACGATGGCGGCGGTGGGCACTGATCAGTAGGCTGTCTCCCCGGCAGAGCTCCCGGGCGGCTGGTTCGTCGGCAAAGCGCAGGCGGGCGCTGCCCTGAAGCAGGGTGACCCACTCCACCTCCTCCTGGTCGTACCAGAACCCCTCGGGGCTGGCCGCCTGGCAGGAGTGGATCCGCTCCAGCCGCCAGTTTCCCTCGGCCGCCAGCACGCAGCTGTTCTCACTGCCGGGCGGCGGGCAGGGGCCCGCCAGCAGGTTGTCCGGGTGGGCTGAAGCGGCTTCCCCCTCCCCCCAGCGGCGGCCGATCTCGAAGCCGTGGCGCCGGGCCAGGTCCACCACGGCGTGGTGATGGTTGCAGTCGCGCAGGGCGGCCCGCACGGCCGGATCGGCTTCGCTGAGAGCCACGAAGGCGTTCAGCTGGCGCACCTTCTCCAGGAACTGCTGCAGTTGGGCTTCAGCCACGGGACGGAGCGGAGTCAGGGGTGGGCCAGGGTCTTGATCATCCGCCAGCGCTCGAACCATTCACCGGCGAACAGCACCCGTTCCTCCTCCTCCACCTGCCAGCCGCGGCGCAGCAGCAGGGGGCGCGAGAGCTGGCTGGCCTCGGTGCGTAGCTGCCGAACTCCCTGCAGGGCGGCGTGCTGCTCCAGGCCCTGGAGGATGGCGCTCGAGCGCCCCTGGCGGCAGGAGCGGCCGCGGCAGTAGAGCAAGGCCAGGCGATCGGGCGGATGCAGGATCCCGAAGGCCTCGATCGGGCCCGCCGGCGGGTTCTCCTGGGCTGGTCCCGACCCCGTGCTGGCCAGGCCGTAGCCGTCGCGCAGCGGTTCCAGGAGTGCGCCGGAGCGGGCGGCATGGTGCGCCCAGGCCCCGATCTGGGCCGGGCTGTACAGCCCCTTGGTCTGGCTGAGCACCGCATCCCGGTACACCGCCACCAGGGCGTCGTGGTCGGCCGGGCAGAGGGGACGCAGGGTGGACATGGGCCGCGGGCCAGACTGCACCCAGATTGCCGCCCGTTCCGTGCCCCCCAGCCCGGTTTTCGCCAGCTCAGTGTCCGCCAAGCCAGGTTTCGCCAGCCCTGCCACTCGAAGTCACGCCGGAGCGCTGTGGGGCCTGCTGGTTGTCCTGGTGCTGGCCCTGGGTCTGGCGGGGCCCGTGCTGGCCGCGCCCTCAGGGGCTGAACTGTTTCAGGCCCACTGCGCCGGTTGCCATGTGAATGGCGGCAACATCATTCGCCGGGGCAAAACCCTGCGCCTGGCGGCCCTGGAGCGCCAGGGGGTGGCCTCTGAGGCGGCGATCGCCGCGATTGCCGCCGCAGGGGTAGGGCAGATGTCCGGCTATGCCGGCGTGCTCGGTGAGGAGGGCGTGGCGGCAGTGGCCGCCTGGGTGTGGCAGCAGGCCCAGGCCGACTGGCCCCGGGCCTGATCGGGCTGGGGATTCAGAAGGCCTGGATCCAGGGATGGATCTCCACGGAGGTCCAGATCCCCTCGCGCCAGTAGATGTCGGCCTTCACCAGTTCTTCCACCTGGGCACGGCTGTCGGCTTCGTAGATCCCGAACACATGGGTGCTGCCCTCGGTGGGGCCCAGGGTCACCAGGGTGCCTGCGTCCTTCTGGCGCTGCAGCCCGGCCAGGTGCTCCTCCCGGAAGGGGGTGCGCTTCTCCAGGGCATCTGGACAGTAGGTACCCCAGAGCACGAAGCGGGCCATGGCGGGCTGCAAGGAAAATGGCGGACCGAACCCTAGGCCTCCGCTTGTTGGTGGTAGGACAGGACTGTTCTGGTTTCAGTGCCATGCTCCGCCCCCACCTGCTCTCCCGATCCGGAGTTCGGGCCGTTCTCGCCGGCGTGCTGCTGCTGCCGCTGGCCCAGCCAGCCCAGGCCCAGAACATGGTGGACGGCATGATCCGCAAGTTCTGCCTGCAGGCGGTGAACAACGAAATCCGAGCATCCGGCAAGCCCGCTCCTGCCGGCATGCAGGACTACACCTGCAATTGCGTGGTGCAGGAGATGCGCAGGGGCCAGTCGCAGCAGCAGGCGTCCGTCACCTGCAAGGCGGCCGCCACCAAGAAGTTCAACCTCTGAGGCCGGCCGCTCTCGCCAGCTGCCGGCGCCAGCGCCCATCCATCTCGAGCTGTCCGTTGCCCATCCTGCCCCGGTGACTCCGCCATCGCCCGGCCCGGCCCAGCGCTTGGACGGGGTGCTCAATCCGGTGATTCCTGAGCTGGGATCGCTGGTGCGGGCCACTCCGGGCACCCTTTCCCTGGCCCAGGGCATGGTGGGCTGGGGACCTCCCCGGGAGGCGCTGGCCACCCTGGCCGCTGCCGGCAAGGCGGTCGGGGCGGCCGACCCGACCCGGGATGCCTACGGGCCCGTGCAGGGGGATCCGGAGCTCCTGGCCATGCTGGCCGTGGCCCTGGGGCAGGAGCAGGGCATCGATCTCCACGGCGCCGATCTGTGGGTGACGGCCGGCAGCAACATGGCCTTCAACGCCATCGCCCAGGTGCTCTGCGATGGTCCGCCCGCCGAACCCAGCGAGCTGATCCTGCCGGTTCCCTGGTATTTCAACCACGTGATGGCCGTGCAGCTGGCGGGTGGCCGGCCGGTGGCGGTGGATGCCGGCCTGGTGCCCGATCCCCAGAAGCTGGCGGCGGCCATCACTCCCCGCACCCGGGCGATCGTCACGGTGTCCCCCAACAACCCCAGTGGGGTGGTGATGCCCCGGCCGGTGCTGGAGACGATCAATCACCTCTGCGCCAGCCATGGCCTGCTGCACATCAGCGACGAGGCCTATGGCCAGTTCGTGTATGGCGCCGAGCCCCATTGGAGCCCCGGCAGCCTGCCCGGCGCCGCCGCCCACACGGTGACCCTGCAGTCGCTCTCGAAGGCCTACGGCATGGCCGGCTGGCGGGTGGGCTTCATGGCCGCGCCCGCCTCGCTGAGCGCGGCGCTCGCCAAGGTGCAGGACACCGTGCTGATCTGCCCGCCGCGGCTGATCCAGCAGGCGGCGGTGGCGGCGCTGGCGGCCGGGCCCGCCTGGTGCCGGCCGCGGATTGCGGCACTGGGCGAGCGTCGTGCCCAGCTGCTGGCCGCAGTGGCCAAGGCGCGCGCCGATGGCCTGCCGCTGCGCCTGCTGGCGGAGCCCGATGGCGCCTTCTACGGACTGCTGGCCCTCGAGGCGTCCGCCGCCGGTTCGCTCTCCGGCGAGGAGCTGATGCGGCGCCTGGTGCTGGAGCACCGGGTGGCGGCGGTGTGCGGTGAGAGCTTTGGCTTGGCTGCCAACGGCGGGGTGGCTACCGGTGGTGCCGGTGGCTCTCGGGGGCCGGTGCTGCGGCTCAGCTACGGCCTGCTGGATACGGACGATCTGCAGGAGGCCCTCGGGCGCCTGTTCGGCGGAATCAAGGCGCTGTTGGCCGCACGTTGACCCAGCAGCCCATCAACGGTCTGCTGCATGCCGCCGCTTGAGCACCAGGGTGCGATTGTTGGCGGGCATCGCCACATCGGCCAGGGGCTCGAGACCCAGCCCCCGGGCATGGTCCTGCAGCTCCCGGGCATCGCGCACGCCCATGGCCGGATCGAGGCTGTGCAGGTGGGCATCAAAGGCGGCGTTGCTTGCGGCGGTGTGGACGCCGCCGTCATGGAAGGGTCCGTAGAGCAGCAGCAGGCCCCCGGGCCGCAGCACTTGCCCTGCCCCGGCCAGGAGCTGGGGCAGCGCCGCCGCCGGCATGATGTGGCAGGTGTTGGCGCTGAACAGGGCATCAAACAGGCCGCCTTCAGCGGGCTGCGGCCACTGCTCCCTGCGGGTCACATCCAGGGGGATCGGCTCCAGCAGCCGCGAGCCCGGCGCCAGGGTGCTGGCTGGCACGCTCTGCAGCTGGGCCTGCAGCTGGGCCAGAGCTGCGGGGCGTTCGCTGGGCTGCCAGCTCAGGCCGGCGATCCGCTGGCAGAAGAAGGCGGCGTGCTGGCCGCCGCCCGAGCCGATCTCCAGCACCCGGGCAGGGGTGGGCAGCCAGTCCTGCAGCACCGCCAGGATCGGTTCCTTGTTGCGTTCACAGGCGGGAGCTGGCGGCACGGGAGGGGAGGGCTGCGCAACAGGAATCCTGACCGTCGTCATCATGGGGCGATGTTGTGGACCTCAGGGGAAAGGGACATGAACATGCTGGCGTCTTGACTGTCTTTCGCCCTCTCCCTCGTGCTGGTGGCTGCTGCCCTCGCGGCCTGCGGTCCGGCCTACAGGGCCAGCGCCATGGGCGACGAAGTCCCCGATGGCTTCAGGTTGGCTTGCGTTCAGCCTGGACGGCTGACGCGCCGTTCTGACGGGGGACCTCAGCCATTTAGTCCGGCGCGCAGCTCGGCGCAGAAACGGCCGGCCGCCTCACCCACCGGCTGGCCTGCCGCCGCCGCCGCCGCCATCGCCTTCACCAGAGCACTACCCACGATGGCGCCATCGGCCCCCCACTCGCGCACCTGGCGCGCCTGGTCGGGCCCGGAGATGCCGAAACCCACGGCCACCGGCGTGTCGCCCAGCCCCTTGAGCTGCTGCACCAGCGGGCCCACCCGCGACTCCAGGCTGGTGCGCACGCCCGTCACGCCCGTGACACTCACCAGGTAGGTGAAGCCGCGGCTGGCGTGGTGGATGCGGGCCATGCGCTCGGCCGGGGTGGTGGGGGCCACCAGCAGCACCAGATCCAGGCGGTGGGCCGCGGCGATGGCGGAGAGCTTCTCGCCCTCCTCCAGCGGCAGGTCGGGCACCACCAGGCCGGCGGCCCCGGCGGCGGCTGCCTCCTGGCAGAAGGCCTCCATGCCGCGGTTGAGCAGGGGGTTGCTGTAGGTGAACAGCACCACCGGGATGCAGAGTTCGCCCTGGAGGGAGCACAGCATCTCCAGCACCCGCGCCGGTGTGGTGCCGCTGGCCAGGGCCCGGCTGGCGGCAGCCTGGATCACCGGTCCATCGGCGAGGGGGTCGCTGTAGGGGATGCCCAGCTCGATCAGGTCGGCTCCATTGGCCTGCAGGGCCAGCAGGGCCGAGCGGGTGGAGGCCAGGTCGGGGTCGCCCGCCATCAGGAAGGGCATCAGGGCGCAGGTGCCCTGGCTGCGCAGCTGCTGGAAACGCTGCTGGATCAAGGTGGCGGCGGCAGTCACAGCAGCTGGAGGGCTCGGGCGGGTTCGGCAGCGAGCCTATGCCTCGCCCGGTTGCTCCTGCTCGGCGGCGGCCTGCTCCAGCAGTCGCTGCTGTTCCTCGGGGCTCAGGGAGGCGAATTTGCGCTCCAGCACCTCGCTGGTGTGGGCGTCGTAGGCGGAGCGGTAGGTCCGCCGCTGCTGCATGTAGGTCATGTTGCCGGTCACGGCCCGCAGCAGATAGGAGGCCGTCCAGCCCAGCACCAGCACCATCAGCAGGGCAGAGGCGGCGATGCCGGCGTTGAAGCCCTCCAGGCCACCGGCCTGGAACAGGCCGTAGCCCAAGGCGCCGAACCCCAGCACCGCCAGGCCGAGAAGCAGCGATTGACCCTTGGTCACCGGCTGCCCTGCCCTGCCATGCGCAGGTTGATGAAGGGGGCGAACAGGATCAGGCCCGGGAAGAACAGAAACACCAGTCCGTACACCCCGAAGCGCTCGAGCTTGCCCATGGTGGTCCAGCGCTTCACCATCCAGGCGTAGAGGGCCAGGGGCACGACCACCAGATAGGCCACTGCCAGGGCGCCGTAGAGGCCCAGCAGCAGCAGCAGATCGGGGGTGAGCGTGTCGAGAAGCGGCTGGAGGAACCCGGGCACGGCGATCTGGCGGAGGGTGGTGTGGACGAGCGTGAAGCGGAAGATGGTGCGCCCGGCGGGATTCGAACCCGCACTGGGGTCATTTTAAGTGACCTGCCTCTACCGGTTGGGCTACGGGCGCCGGTGCCGGGAGTCTATGGGCCGCTCCCGGGCGACAGGCTCTGATGCCAGTGGCAGAGCGGGCCGGCACCGGCGCCGATGGCCAGGCCCCGGCGCAGGGCGCCACTCACGTAGGTCTTGGCGGCCACGATGGCCGGTCTCAACGCCAGTCCCTGGGCCAGGCCGGCGGTGATCGCCGCCGCCAGGGTGCAGCCGCTGCCGTGGCTGTGGCGGGTGTCGATCGCCGGGCTCACCAGCCACTCAAGCTGGTCGTCGCAACACAGCAGGTCGCGGCCCCGCAGCGCGGTCAGGCCGCCCCCCTTGATCAGCACCGCCCGGCAACCGAGCTGGATCAGCTGCCGGGCGCAGTCCTCGATCTCCCGCGGGTTGCTCAGGGTACGACCGCTGAGCAGCTGGGCCTCCTGCAGATTGGGCGTGATCAGGCTGGCCAGGGGCAGCAGGCCCGCCATGGCCGTCACCGCCTCCGGCTCCAGCAGCACAGCCCCCGCCCGGGACACCATCACCGGATCAATCACCCGCGGGGCCTGGATGGGGCCGATCACGGCGGCGGTGGCCTCGATCAACGGGGAGTTGAGCAGCATGCCGGTCTTCAGCGCCGCCACCGGCAGATCCCTGCACACCGCTTCCACCTGGGCGATCAGGGCGGCGGCCGGCAGGCCATCCACCCGTTCCACGCCGCAGGTGTTCTGGGCGGTGAGGCAGGTGATGGCACTGCAGCCGTGCACCTGCAGGGCGGTGAAGGTCTTGAGGTCGGCCTGGATGCCCGCACCGCCGCCTGAATCGCTGCCGCCGATGGTGAGTGCCACCGGTGGCCGCAGCAATTTGGGAGTTTCAGCTGGCGAGATCGGTGTGGGCATCAGCTGCCCGGCAGGCCCGCCAGGGCCTCGCTGCTGCCCATCACCACCAGCAGTTCCCCCGAGGCCAGCACGTGGGACGCCGGCGGATTCACGGTGAGGTGGTTGTCCGGCCCGGCGGCCAGCACGTTCACGTTGAAGTTCTTGCGCAAATTGAGATCGCGCAGCGAGCGGCCCACGAAGGAGCTGGGCACCCGGATCTCCTCAATGAAGTTCTTGTCGTCGAGGCGCAGCCGCTCCAGCAGGTTGGGCCGCACCAGCTCCATTCCCAGGCGATGGCCCTGCATCTTGGAGGGGAACACCACCCGGTCGGCACCCACCCGCTGCAGCATCTTCATGTGCAGGTCGTTGGTGGCGCGGGCGATCACCTGTTTCACCCGGCTGCCCTCGCTGTCCTTGGCGATCAGGGTGGCGGTGATGCTGGCCGCGATCGGCTCACTCATGGCCACCACCACCGTCTCCACATCCAGCACGCCCGCCTCGCGCAGGGCCTCCTCGTCGGTGCAGTCCACCACCCGGGCCTGGATGGCCGGATCCACCTGCCGCAGGGCATCCACGGCTTTCTGGCTGCTGTCGATCGCCAGCACATCGGCACCGGCCTTGATCAGCTCGCTGCACACGGCGGTGCCGAAGCGGCCCACGCCGATCACGGCGAATCCGCCCCGGGCCGTGCCCTCGGCGGGGTTCCAATGCCACCAGTTGCCCATGGATCTGCGGTCTCCTTCTGCGATGAACGGGGTGCGATGAACGGGGTGCGATGAACGGATTCAGATGTAGAGCTCTTCCCGGGGGTAGCCCACCCGCGGTTGGGGCCTGCTGCCATACACCGCCGAGAGCAGCAGCAGGATGCCCAGTCTGCCCACGAACATGCCCACCATCAGCACCAGTTGACCCCAGCGGTTGAGCTGGGCGGTGACGCCGAGATCGAGGCCCACGGTGCCGAAGGCGGACATGCAGGTGAACAGCTTTTCCAGGAAGCTGAACCGCTCCAGGCCAGTGGTGCCGGAGGAGGTGGGTCCGAGGCCCAGCAGCAGGGCCATCAGCAGCACGAACAGCAGGGAGGCGATGGTGACGCCGATCGCCCGCAGCACCACGGTGGCCGGGATCTGCCGCTGATGGATCACCACCTCCTGGCGGCCCTGCAGGGTGGAGCGGGTGGCCCCCATCAGGGTGGCGAAGGTGGTGGTCTTGATGCCGCCGCCGGTGCCGCCGGGGCTGGCGCCGATGAACATCAGCACGATCAGCAGCAACAGCCCCGCGTCGGAGAAGGTGGCAGTGGACAGGGGCACGGTGTTGAACCCGGCGGTGCGGGCACTGATCGCCTGAAACAGGCTCACCTGCAGTTTCTGGATCCACTGCAGGGGCTGCATCACACCGCCCGTGGCGAACTGCTCGGTGAACAGCAGCCCGAGGCAGCCCACCACGATCAGCAGGCCACTGCTGCGCAGCACCAGGCGGGTGTGCAGGCTGAGGCGCTTCAGCCTGTTGAGCCGGTTGCGGTTGCCCCAGAGGTCGTTGATCACGCGCCAGCCGATGCCGCCCACCACCACCAGGGCGGCCACCGTGGCATTCACCACCGTGTTGTCCCGGTAGCGGCTGAGGCTGTCGCTCCACAGGCCGAAGCCGGCGTTGTTGTAGGCGCTGATGGCATGGAACAGCGAGGCCCAGAAACGTCGGAGCGGATTGCTGATGTCGGTGAAGCCGAAGCTGTAGAGCACCAGGGTGCCCAGCAGCATCACGCAGCTGCCCGTGATCAGGATGCCGTTGAAGGTGGGACCGATCCCGCCCACGCCGAACTCGTCGAGGGCGCGGCCCTTGTCGACCCGGGAGCGCAGACCGGCATGGCCCTGCACGAACCCCTGCAGAAAGGTGGTGATCGCCATCAGTCCCAGCCCGCCCGTGATCAGCAGGGCCAGCAGCAGCAGCTGGCCCACCAGGGTGAGCTCCTGGCCCACGTCGATGATCGAGAGGCCGGTCACCGTGATCGCCGAGGTGACGGTGAACAGGGCCTCCCAGAGTCCCACGCTGTCCTGGGAGCAGAGCGGGCTGGCCATCAGCAGGGTGCCCAGGGCGATCACGATCAGCCCGGTGATCACGGTGAACTGGGGCACCGTGAGCTGGTGACCCCAGGACTGCAGCGCCCCCCAGCGCCGGGACAGTGGGAGGGACTTCATTCAGGCAGGAGCAGTGCGGCGGGCACAACCGACTCTGCGCATGCAGCCTCTGGTGATTCGGAGTCCCAAACCCTAGGGCTCAGGTCCTGGCCAGGCGATCGGGGGCCCACTGGGCGATCAGGCTCTCCAGGCGGGTGAGCTGGTAGCGGGTCTGTTCGTTGGGCGACTGCTGGTAGGCGAGGCGCAGGTTCTGCCATTCCGCATCGAGGGCAAACAGCACCGGATGGTTGTCGTTCACAGAGGCCTGGGCGGATGCCCGCAATCTTAAGTGATTCTTAAGCGGTGGCGCCACTGCGCTCCTGGGGCAGGGGGCCGTCGCGGTCGGAGCGGAACGCCAGGCGGGTGTCCTGCAGGTGCTCCTGGCAGAGGGCCACCAGCCGCTCCAGCACCGCGAGGGTCTGGGGTGCCCCCAGCCCCATCGATTCGCGGCTGAGCAGCACCAGCTCCAGGGTCTTGCCGCCTCCTGGTCTGGACTGCACGTCGGCGAACAGCTGCATCCGCTGCTGGTCGCCCCCCTGCCGCAGCAGTGCGCCCAGATGGGCACTGGTGCGGTGGTCCACTTCCGCGTTCAGCGCCTGCAGCACTGGCTCCAGGAGCTGGAGGATGGCTGCGGCCTCGCACTCGGAGCCCGGTGCACTCGGTTCACCGGTTGCCGCTGAGCATGGGGGCTGCAGAACCAGCAGAAACCGGGCCATAGGGATTTTGATTGGATAAGACGCTACTGCGTGTGGCTCCAGGGATGCCGGCCCCAGCTCGTGCCGCCGTTGCCGTGATCGGGGCTGGCGTGGCGGGCTGCGCGCTGGTAGCCCAGCTCCGCCACCTGGGCTTCAGCGGAGCGATCTCCCTGTGGGAAACCGGCCGCGGCCCTGGCGGGCGTGCCGGCTCGCGCCGCAGTCGCACGGACGCCGGCCTGGTGATCAACCATGGCGCTCCCCTGCTCAACATCACCGGCGCGCCGGAGCCCGCCCTGCTGCAACCGCTGCTGGCCGCTGGCGTGCTCGAGTCCTGGGCCGGACCGGTGGCGATGCTGGAGGGGGAGCACCGCCTCAACATCGGCCGGCCCGATGCCCTGGGCCTGGGACGGCTGTTCCAGGGGCGCGGTGGCATGGATCAGTTGGGCCAGGGGCTGCTGCGTCTGGCGGGGGGCGCCGGCCTGGACATCCGCTACGGCATGCTCGTGCGGCACCTGGGCTTGGGCCCGGAGGGTTGGTGGCAGCTGCGCGGCGGCGACGGCAAACTGCTTGGGGAGGCCCGCTGGCTGGTGCTCAGCGGCACCCTGCTGGCCCACCCGCGCTGTCAGCTGATTCTGGGCTGGCCCGATGTGCCCCTGGTCGAGGCGGCCTCCAGCCTCGGCGATTGGCAGCTCGACCACGTGCTCACCACCCTGGCCGGGGTGCGCTTCGAGGCGCGCTCCAATCTGCTGCTGGTCTTCGCGCAGGAGCAGGCCCGGCCCTGGCGGGCCCTGCCCTTCCGGCTGCTGAATTTCGACGCGGCCGCCCAGCAGCGCTGGGGTCTCAGACGCCTCAGCATTCAGCCCCAGGCCGATGGCCGCTGTGCCGTGGTGGCCCATTCCAGCCATACCTTCGCCGCCGACCATCTGGATGTGTACGGGGCCCGATCGGCCATGGCCCGGCTGTTGCAGGTGCCGGTGGAGGCCTCCCGGGAGGACGCGGTGATCCGGTCGCTGCTGGAAGCGGTGCGCCAGTGCCTGGCCCCCTGGGTTCCTGGAATTGATCCCAGCGAGGTCCCCCCCCAGTTGATGCGCTGGGGCGCGGCCTTCCCCCAGCCGCCCGGCCTGCCGGCCGAGCTGATGGTCTGTGAGGCCAGTCGGGTGGGCTTCTGCGGGGATGTCATCGCCGCTGAGGGCTTCGGTCGGGTTGAAGGGGCGTTGCGCAGTGCCGAGCTTCTGGCCGGCCGGTTGGCCCCCCAGCTGGCGAATGGGCCTGGTTAGTCTTCGCGGGTTGAGGTGGTCAAGGCCCCTTCCGCAGGGGGTTTGCCCGGAAAGGGGCCGATCCGGCCCCTTTTTGCTGCCTTTGCTGGCGGGGGGCGCCACGCTGATTAGCGTGAGCTCATGCAGGGACCGTTCGGAGATTGGTTGCCGGAGGTGGTGGTCTACCATCCCACCCGCTTTGACGATGCCCAGTCGATCGTGCTGGCCGTCCGCGACCTTCAGACCGTGCTGGTGCACGCCGCTGCCATGGCCCCTGAGGAAGCCCAGCGGTTGATCGACTTTGTGGCCGGCGGGGTGGCTGCCATGGACGGGCAGTCCCAATGTCTGGACGAGCTCACGTTCGTGTTTGCCCCGGAGATCGTGGCCATCACCCGGGATCCGCGCAGCGGCAGCTGAGGAGACCCGTATCAGGCCGCCCAGCCGGCCACGGTGGAGAGTTGCAGCCAGCAGCCAGCAGGCGCCAGCTTTTCAACCACCACGGTCTGGTGGCGGTCCTGGGCCATCAGGTGGGCGAAGGTCTCGGCATCGTCGCGGCTGTTGAACCGCACTGCGCTCACCTGCTGGGGAACGGTCTGCTCGCGCGCAATCTGAGGCCGCACGCGATAGCGACCCGGAGCGTTCAGCTCAGAAGTAGCTGGGACATTCGGCCGGGAGCTTGGCTGTTCCATCTCCCAATTCTGCAGGAGTTTTCGCCCTGGCGCGCAGGCCTGTTGTGGGAGTTGGCTCACCGTCGGCATAATCCCTGCATGACCCTCCTGTCCGGACTGGCGTTGGAGTTGCAGCCTGTGCGGAATCGCGCACAGAGGTGAGCCCGCGCGCCCCTGATTGCGCCTGGCTCAGAGTGGCGCTGTTCAGCTCTCCGTCGCCCGCCGATGCCGATCAGAACTCCCCGTCCTACTCCCGGCCTCCCGGCCTCCCGCCCATGGGTGGTGAAACTGCAGATCCTGGCCGCCGTGTTCGTTCCTATGCTTGCGCTTGGACTCTGGCTGCGCTCCCAGGGATTCTGGTGAGCGGCGCCGCTTAGCTGCCGCAACCGCGCCGGATCACCTCGGCGCGCAGGCCGTCCAGCTCGCCACTGCGGGGGGCGCGGGGATGAAACAGCAGGGTCCAGGCCAGGGGCACATCGCCGTACTCCAGGGCCCTGTCGAAGGCCTCCAACCAGGCAGCGGGGTCCTGACCCAGCCGGGCGAGCAACGCCTCCGTGGCCCGCATGCGCTGTTCGGAGCCTCCGGCCAGCTGCACATGGGCGAAGGCACCGGTCGCTGCCCCCCTGGGCCGCAGCTGCAGCAGCACGAACTCCCCAGGGGCGATCGGGGTGGTGGGCCAGTCCAGTGGTGTGAGGATCGGCCTGGAGGGGCTGCCGCTGCGCTGCCAGGGCGGTTGGCCTTCCCGCAGGATGCGCAGCTCCAGCAAGGGCTCCAGCACCACCAACCGGGGGGTGGGGGTCGGCACCACCCCGAAGCCGTCCACGGCCTCCACCGGCTCCACCCGCGGGGAGATCACGCACACGGCGACCGGTAGATCTTTGGGAGCGATGGCGGCGCTGGCCGGCAGCAGCGGCAGGGTCAGCAGCGTGATCAGCGTCCAGCAGCGACTGAGCAGCCTCATGGACCCAGGTCCCGCTGGGAATCCTGCTCCCCGAGCAGGTCGTGTCTGGAGAGGGCGCCATTGGCGCGGGCATCGCCGCGCATCAGCATGGCCAGGAACGTGCTCTCGAAGTGGATCCTCTCCAGGAACCGGGCACCGGCGTAGGAGGCGATCCGCAGGCGGTCCACCCAGAGAATTTCAGCCCGGGTGCGGATCGGTTCGCCGATGCCGGGGGGCTTGAGGATCAACGGGCCGCCGTGGCCTACCGCCACGGCGTGGCGCCTGGGAAAGAGCAGGCAGGCACCCGATTGGCTCACGTCCCACAGCCGGCCGATCAGGGGCCTGCCCTCGGGCAGGAACTCCACCTCGATGCACACGCTGATGGCGGGAACGATGTGTCTCGGTTCCCGGCGTGGCTGAACCATGGTCGAAGGACGCCGTTGATGGACAGCCGTGGAAGAACAGCGGCGTCTGCGTCATTCTGCCTAGCAGGTGCCCTGCGGCCAGCCCGGGCGAGACCATTCTTGGCAACCCGGCTCGGCAAGCCCGAGCTTTGCCGCCTTCTTGAGCAAGCCATGGCCCCCAGCTCCCACCCCTCCACCGCCAGTGCCCTGGTGTTCCGCCCGGCCGCCGAGCGCTTCCACAGCCAGCTCGACTGGCTGGACAGCTGGCATACGTTCTCGTTCGCTTCCCATTACGACCCGGCCTGGATGGGCTTCGGGCCGCTGCGGGTGATCAACGACGACACGATCGCCGCCGGCCGCGGCTTCGGCATGCACCCCCACCGCGACATGGAGATCGTGACGGTGATGGTGGAGGGCCAGCTCAACCACCGCGATTCGCTGGGCCACGCCGAGGTGCTGCGGGCCGGCGAGGTGCAGCGGATGAGCGCCGGCACCGGTGTGGTGCACAGCGAGATCAATGAAGGCGTCCAGCCCTGCCGGTTGCTGCAGATCTGGATCGAACCCAGCAACGCAGGGATTGCCCCGGCCTATGGGCAGAAGCCCTTCACCATCGGCTCCGGCTGGACGCCGCTGCTCGATCCCCACCAGGCCGGCGGCGCCCTGGCCATCCACCGGCCCGTGCGCCTGTGGCGGGCCCAGCCGGCGGCCGGTGACAGCCTCAGCCTGGAGATCGGCGCCGGCAGCCTCGGCTGGCTGCAGCTGATCAGCGGCGAGGCGAGCGTGAGGGGTCAGGCGGGAGAGCTCGGGCTGCAGCAGGGTGATGGCCTCGGCCTGGCCAGTGGTGCCCTCGATCAGCTGGTGGCCGGTGAGCGCGGAGCCGACCTGCTCCTGTTTGACCTGGGCCAGCAGCCCCACTGACCGGGTGCTCCGACGGCCAGCGCGCTAGTTTCAGCCACCGAAACGACCAGGACCTCAGCGCCCGCCTTCCGCCGGCTTGCGATTCAGTCCAGCCTTCCCGACGGCATCTCAGACGTGCTGCGCCAGTCCCCCACCCAGGCTCCTCCGCTGTCGCCGATCGCCCTGCTGCAACCGCCGCGGGGCTATCGCCCACTCGCCTGGCTGGGCCTGGTCAGCAACGTGCTGCTGCTGCCGTCGGTGATGGCGGTGACCCTCTGGCAGCCCACCTGGCGCACGGTGAACATTGCCGTGGGGGCCGGGGCGGTGCTGCCGGCGGCGGCCCTGGGCATCGTGGCCAGTGTGGCCCTGCTCAAGTGGCGGGCCTGGGGGCAGATTCTGGCGATCGTGGCCCTGGCGCTGGGCCTGGCGATCGGCTTGCCGTACGCCATCGTGCGGCTGGCCCTGGTGGCTGAGGGCCGTGTCCCCACGGCGGCTCTGGCGGCCCTGCTCACGGCCGCGATGACGGCTGCCCTGGTGTACTGGTGCCGGCCCTGCATCCGCCGCTACCTCACCTGAGTGCGCGCGGTCGGGCCCTAGCTTTGTAACGGCGGATACCAGGGCCATGGGTCGCTGGTCCGTTGTTCTTTGCTGCCCTGTCCCGGCCATGCCCAGCCCCCAGCGCTTCGCCGCCCTGCAGCAGATCCAGCGGCGCCGGCCTGTGGTCACCGCCCCTGCGGCCTCCCTCGAGGACCTCTGGGCCAGCGATGTGTTCACGCTGGATCGGATGAAGGCGGTGCTGCCGGGCCGGGTGTACAAGTCGGTGCGCAGCACGATCGAGAAGGGCGGCAAGCTCGATCTCTCGGTGGCCAACGTGGTGGCCGAGGCGATGAAGACCTGGGCCACCGGCCGCGGCGCCCTCTACTACGCCCACGTCTTCTATCCGCTCACCAACTCCACGGCCGAGAAGCACGACGGCTTCATCTCCCCCCAGGGGGACGGCCGGGTGATTACCGAGTTCACCGGCAAGCTGCTGGTGCAGGGCGAGCCGGACGGTTCCTCCTTCCCCAACGGCGGCATTCGCTCCACCTTCGAGGCCCGGGGCTACACCGCCTGGGACATCACCAGTCCGGCCTATCTGATGGAGACGCCCAATGGCGTCACCCTCTGCATCCCCACGGTGTTCGTGAGCTGGACCGGCGAGGCCCTCGACAAGAAGACCCCGCTGCTGCGCTCAATCGGAGCGATGAACCGCCAGGCCCAGCGGCTGTTGAAACTGCTCGGCAGCGAGGAGGTGGGGCCGGTGAACTCCACCTGCGGCGCCGAGCAGGAGTATTTCCTGGTGGATTCGGCCTTCATGGCCCTGCGGCCCGACCTGCAGCTGGCCGGCCGCACCCTGTTCGGCAAGCCCTCTCCCAAGGGCCAGCAGTTCGATGACCACTACTTCGGCGCCATCCCCGAGCGGGTGCAGGTGTTCATGCAGGACGTGGAGCGCCAGCTGTACAGGCTGGGCATCCCCGCCAAGACCCGCCACAACGAGGTGGCGCCTGGGCAGTTCGAGATCGCCCCGTTCTTCGAGGCGGCCAATGTGGCCACCGACCACCAGCAGCTCACCATGACCGTGCTGAAAAGTACGGCCAAAAAGCATGGCTTCACCTGCCTGCTGCACGAGAAACCGTTCGCCGGCGTGAACGGCAGCGGCAAGCACGTGAACTGGTCGATCGGCAACGCCAGCCACGGCAACCTGCTCGATCCGGGCACCACGCCCCACGACAACCTGCAGTTCCTGCTGTTCTGCGGGGCCGTGATCCGTGGCGTGCACGCCTACGGCCCCCTGCTGCGCTCGGTGGTGGCTACCGCCGGCAACGATCACCGCCTGGGGGCCAATGAGGCCCCGCCGGCGATCATCTCGGTGTATCTGGGCAGCCAGCTGGAGGATGTGTTCAACCAGATCCGTGAGGGGCGGCCCCAGGGGTCGGCCAGCGGCGGGGTGATGCAGCTGGGGGTCGACAGCCTGCCGGAATTCGCCAAGGACCCCGGCGACCGCAACCGCACCTCCCCCTTCGCCTTCACCGGCAACCGCTTCGAGTTCCGGGCGGTGGGCTCCAATCAGTCGGTGGCGGGCCCACTGGTGGCACTCAACACGATCCTGGCCGATTCGCTGGAGTGGATCGCCAGCCAGCTGGAGGCCCAGCTCGCCTCTGGCGCGGCGATCGGCGACGCCGCCTTCGTGGTGCTGCAGCAGGTGATGCGCGACCACGGCGCCGTGGTGTTCGGCGGAGACGGCTACTCCGATGCGTGGCACCGCCTCGCCGTGCAGGAACGGGGATTGGAGAACCTGCGCACCTGTGCCGATGCCCTGCCGGTGCTGCGGCGGCCGGAGGTGCGCGAGTTGTTCAGCCGCCACGGCGTGCTCAGCCCGGTGGAACTGGAGAGCCGCTTCGAGGTGTACGGCGAGCAGTACGTGCTGGCGATCGAGGTGGAGGCCCGCCTGGCCCTGCAGATCGCCCGCACCCAGGTGTACCCAGCCGCCGTGCGCTACCTCAGCGAGCTGGGCCAGGCCCTGCAGCAGCAGCAGGCCATGGGCCTGCAGCCCCGCCTGGCGGTGCGCGACCAGCTGGCCCAGCTGCTCAGCGCCCTCAATGACGGCTGTGACGCCCTCGATCAGGTCCTCGCCCACCCGGCCGGCGACACCACGGAGCAGCAGCTGCGCCACTGCGCCGACACCCTGCTGCCGCGCATGGCCCAGCTGCGCTTGGCGGTGGATGGCCTGGAAGCGCTGGTGGACGACGCCCTCTGGCCCCTGCCCACCTTCGCCGAAATGCTGTTTGTGCGCTGAGGGCTGCTGAGCTGATGGTTCGTGCACTGAGGGACCGGGGAAGCAGCCCTGCTCTTGCACAGCTTTCTTTTCTCGCGCGTGTCTGCCCCTGGGTCAAGGCCTCTGACACAGGAAGTTGTTGTGAAGGTGACAGTTCTTCTCTGGCACAGCGGCCATGATGTTTCAGTTCGGTGGAATGAGAGATGGGTCCGGTTCAAACGGCTTCTGTCCAGTCAGTTTCTCTGCGATCAGCCTCTGTCCAGTCCCGGCAGTCCGCTCAGCCCATGAAGAGGGCGGGCCTGCACCAGCGCCACTACCGCCTGGTGGACCGTCAGGGCCAACCCCATCCGGTGCTCGACGACCTCTACGACTCCCTCGACGCCGCCTGGTCGGAAGCGATGGCCTGGTGGCAGCAGCAGTTCGGCGGCGCCCAGGAGCCGGTGGAGATCGGCGTGGAGGTGAGCACCGCCAGTGGCGACTGGCGCACCCTGCGCTTTCCCGGCAGCTGATCGCCCCGCTGCTGGCCCTGCTGCTGCTGATTGGCCTGCCCGGAATGGCTGCAGCCCTGCCTCCGGCGGCTGTTTCCCCCGAGATTGAGGCCCCCGCGGATCGGGCCTGTGCTCCGCTCGCACCTCAGCTGGTCGACTCTCTCTTCCAGCACTGGGCGGAGCTGGTGCAGGCGGGTGATCCGGAGCCCGTGGCCGATCTCTACGCAGGGGAGGCCCTGCTGCTGCCCACCCTCTCAGCCAGCCCGCGCCACACCCACGGGGCCATTGCCGACTACTTCAGCGGCTTCGCCGCCCGTCACCCCCAGGCCGAGGTGGTGGAGCACACGGTGTATCCGGCCTGCAACCAGTTGGTGGATGCGGGGCACTACCGCTTCCGTTTTCCCGCTGCCGGCAGCGGCCAGGACACGGTGGTGCAGGCCCGTTACACCCTGGTGTATGGCTTCAACGGCCAGCAGTGGCAGCTGCTCCACCACCATTCCTCCCTGCTGCCCGACTCAGCGCCAGTCCTGCCGGTAGATCCGTAGGGTGCCGAAACCCAGCATGGCCGGCGTGGGGTTGGGACCGGCCGGAAAACCGATGACCTGGAACATGTAGGTATCCGCCATCATCGGGTTGGTCCAGGGCTTGAGCCGCACTGTCACGGTGGTCCCCGGTGGCACCGGCTCTGGGAAGCGCACGGTGATGAGCCGCTCCTCCTGGGAGAAGCTGGCCTCCACGGGCAGGGAAGGCCCCCGCCGGCGGGGGCGCCCCAGGAAGGCCTCCGTGCGCTCGGGGCTGAACTGGAAATTGCGGTCCACGCCCCGGGTCTGGCGGATCTGCAGTTCTCCCAGCGATGCGCCGGCCTCATCGGGGAGCTCAACGGTGAGGAAGTACTCCGCCCGCAGCTGGCCCACATCGGTGGTGTAACTCACCAGCTCCACCTGCCAGGGAGGGCGCCTGAAAAAGGTGGCCCCCCGCAGTTCCAGGGCGGCCTGCCTGGGGGGAAAGGCCCCCAGGCCGATCAGCGTGACCAGGCCGATGCCAACCCCCGCCAGGGTCCCGCGTGTACAGCGCATCGTTGCTGAACCCATCAGCACTGCTCAGACGCTAGGGGCGGCCTGCAGGAATGGCCGGGGATCCTGGTCGCGGCGATGCTGCTCCGCCAGCGGCTGCCCCTGGCCCGCTGGGTCGAGGGGATCGAGGGCGGCGGTGTGCTCCAGGGCCCGGCGCAGCAGCCGGCCGGCATGGAGCGGCATGTCGCGCGGCACGCTGATGCGGTCGCGCAGGTGGCGCAGGCCGCCGGCGCTGCCCGCGGGCGGCGGCAGCACGGTGTTGTGGCTCAGGTTGGTGAGGGCCGTGCGCAGGGGCAGGTCGAAGTCCTCCGCCGCGAGTGGGTTGCGCTGCAGCAGCGCCTGCCGGTGACGCAGCACCCGAGCCAGGGCGATGCGGGCCGCGGCGCCCTGGGCTGGCTGCCCCTGGTCGGGCTCCATGGGCGGCGGCTCGCTGGTTTCCGGGTCCGGCAGGCCCCCGTCGAGGATTGGCCAGGAGCCGCGGTCGATGCGGGCGGCCAGCTGGCGCTGGCGGGCGCTGCCGTTGGCATAGCAGCCGCCCATCTGGGGTGGCAGGTCGTGGCAGTGGGTGTGGAAGTCGCTCTGGGTGCCCCGGTAGGTGCTGCGGTGCTCGAGGGCCTGGAACCAGCGGTCGATCCACGGGTGCTCCTGGCGCAGCAGATAGCCCTTGTAATAGGCGAGTGAAGCGTTCATCCGCTCCACATAGGGCACGAACACCAGGTCGGCCGTGCCCAGCTCCGCGCCCAGCAGGAACGGCCCGCCGCTGGCGGCCAGGGCCTGCTCCATCGCGGTGGCCCACTGGCGGAACTGCTCGCCGGCCTGGCCATCGCCGCGGCTGCTGTGGGGTACGCACAGCCACTGGCACCAGGCCCGGAACAGCTGGCGCTCCAGCCGCCGCAGCGGCAGCACCGCCGGATCGGCCATGCCCGGCCCCAGGCTGCCGAAGGCCCGCTCCAGCTCCTCCAGGATCCGGTCGCTCTCGGTGACCAGCCGGCCATCCAGCGCCAGGGCGGGGAGCATGCCGGAGGGCACCAGGCGCTTGTACCAGGCCTCCTTCTCGCCGTAGCAGAACATCGTGACCTTCTCCACCCGGTAGGGGATCTGGCGTTCCTCCAGCCACAGCCACACCTTCTGGCAGTAGGGGCACCAGGCGTGGTGGTCGCGGTAGAGCGTCACCCGCACGCTGCTCTCCGGCTGGCCGAACAGGCGCAGGCGGGCCTGGGAGTTGGTGGGGCCCTCGCTGCGGCCGCTGCCCGTGCGGGCCGGATCCTCCGCCACCAGCGCCTCCAGTTCAGACCAGCTGAGCGGGCAGCTGAGCGAAGCGGGGGCCATCTTGAATTCGGGCAGAGCCCCGATCCTGGCAGCTGTTCCCGGGGCTCGCGCCTCCTGTGCCCCTTTGCCTAGGGTCAAACCTCCGACGTCAGCCTTCCCCGAGCCATGTTTGACGCCTTCACCAAGATGGTCGCCCAGGCCGATGCCCGCGGCGAATTCATCAACGCTGGTCAGATCGACGCCCTCGCGGCAATGGTCGCCGAGAGCAACAAGCGCATGGACACGGTGAACCGCATCACCTCCAATGCGTCCAAGATCGTCACCAACGCAGCCCGCGATCTGTTCGAGGCCCAGCCGGCCCTGATCGCCCCCGGCGGCAACGCTTACACCCATCGCCGCATGGCCGCCTGCCTGCGCGACATGGAGATCATCCTCCGCTACGTCACCTACGCCGTGTTCACCGGTGACGCTTCCGTGCTGGAAGACCGCTGCCTCAATGGCCTGCGCGAGACCTACCTGGCTCTCGGCGTGCCCGGCGCTTCCGTCGCTGAAGGCGTTCGCAAGATGAAGGACGCCGCCATCGCCATCGCCAACGACCGCAACGGCATCACCCCCGGCGACTGCTCCGCTCTGATGAGCGAAGTGGGCACCTACTTCGACCGCGCTGCCGCCGCTGTCGGCTGAGCCCAGACGGCTCCGGTGATGGCCCAAAAAAAGCGCCCCCGCGGGGGCGCTTTTTCGTATGCCAGCTTGGTCAGCTTGTGAGGGTGATATCGCCGGTTTCGCCGGTGCGGATGCGGATGGACTGTTCCACGTTGGTGACGATGATCTTGCCGTCGCCGATTTCGCCAGTGCGGGCGCTGGCGCGGATGGCCTCGGTCACAGCGTCCACGCTGCCATCGCTCACCACGGTGGTGATCATCACCTTGGAGAGCAGGCGGGCTTCCAGCTTCACGCCTCGATACACCTCTGTATGCCCCATCTGCTGGCCGAAGCCCTGAACAGCGGTCACGGTCATGCCGTTGATGCCCAAGGCCACCAGCGCGTCTTTCACAGGATCCAGCTTCTCGGGCCGGATGATGGCTTGAATCTGTTTCACGCGTTACCGGAAAAGCGAAAGTTTATTTAAGGTCGGCCCGTCCATCCTTCTGTAGCGATGGCTGCAGACTCCCCAGCATGGTGGCAAATCGGCACGCTGGCTGACTGATCGGCGCCCGATTACTGCTGGCCCATGGTCTCGGCGTCGGCGATTTTGTAGCGAAACGAACATCAAGGGGGGCAGCTTCCGCGCATTCTCGTTGCTGATGGATGTCGCAGGACATCCAAATTCCCGTGCAGCCGTCGTTCCGAACTGCCCATGACCATTGCTTCCCACCCTCCACGGCGCGCCAGGCGCCTGCAGGAGGCGAGTTTGCTCGAGGCCCCCTCGATGCTTTTGCGCAGCATCCGTGGGATGTCCTCCCAGCGGGGCCTCATCTGGCTTGCCTGCGTTCCCCTTGCGCTGTTTGGTCTGGGGGTCTTCAACCTTGCTGCTCATGCAGCTGAGCTCCCCGAGCTCACGCCGGCGTTCCTGGCCAACAACACCTTCCTGCTGATCTGCGCAGTGCTGGTGATCTTCATGAACGCAGGCTTTGCCATGGTGGAGGCCGGCCTGTGCCGCCAGAAGAACGCCGTCAACATCCTGGCCAAGAACCTGATCGTCTTCGCCCTGGCGGTGACGGCCTATTGGTTCATCGGCTACAAGATCATGTACAACGCCAGCTGGGTGATTCCGGGTTGGCTCAAGTTCGGGGGTCTGTTTTTCGACCCCACCGTCACCCCCGAAATGGTGACCGAGGGCAAGCTTGTTCCCAGCGTTGATTTTCTCTTCCAGGCCGCCTTCGCCGGCACGGCTGCCACGATCGTGTCAGGTCTGGTGGCCGAGCGCATCAAGTTCAACGAGTTTGTGATCTTCTCGCTCGTGCTCGTTGGTATTCTCTATCCCATTTCCGGCTCCTGGCAGTGGAACGTGGGCGAGGGCTGGCTCAACAAGCTCGGCTTCATTGACTTCGCCGGTTCCACTGTTGTGCATAGTTTTGGAGCCTGGGCCGGCCTCACCGGCGCGATCATCCTTGGGCCCCGCATCGGCAAGTTCGCCAATGGAAAGCCCCAGGCCCTACCCGGCCACAACCTGGCGATCGCCACCCTCGGCTGTCTGATTCTCTGGATCGGCTGGTACGGCTTCAACCCCGGTTCCTGGCTGTCAATGGCTCCTGAGGTTCCCTACATCGCCGTTACCACCACCCTCGGCGGCGCAGCCGGCGGCATTGCCGGCACCCTGGTTAGCCAGCTCTCAGGCGGCAAGCCAGACCTCACCATGACCATCAACGGCATTCTCGCCGGCCTGGTGGGTGTAACCGCAGGCTGCGACGGTTTCTCGATGACGGCCTCCTGGGTGGTGGGGTTCATCGCCGGTGCCCTGGTGGTGTGGGCCGTGGGTTTCATCGACTCCCTCAACATCGATGATCCGGTGGGAGCCTTCTCCGTGCATGGTGTGTGCGGCATGTGGGGCACCCTGGCAGTGGGCCTGTTCAACACCGACAAAGGCCTGCTCACCGGCAATGGGTTTGGCCAGCTGGGCGCCCAGATCGTGGGTATCCTCGCCATCTCCATTTTCTCAATTGTCACTTCCTGGATTCTGTGGTCGATCCTCGGGGCGTTCTCCGGCGGTATCCGAGTCACTGAGCAAGAGGAGATCGAGGGCCTCGACATCGGCGAGCACGGCATGGAGGCCTATCCCGACTTCGCCGCTTCCGCCAAGTGAACCTTGCCGGCCTGCGTACCGTGCACTGAAACACAAGGTTTACAAAGCTCCCGGGAAACCGGGGGCTTTTTTGTTGCTGGTTGGCTCTCGGTTGCAAGTGCTGGCTATGGACGCCTAAACCAGCCGGGAGCCCCGGGCCTGCTGCCGCTGCTGGGGATCGAATACGGCGGCGATGGTGCGGATCAGCCAGCGCCCCTCGGTGGTGACCCGGATCAGCCCGAGCGACCCCTCACGCTGCAGCTGCACCAGTCCATCGCTGGCCAGGACCTGGAGGTCTGCCCATTCCTGAGCAAAGCGCTCCAGATCAAGCTCCACCTGGACGTGACACATCACCTCCCGGATCAGGTGGCGGCGCTCCAGCAGCTCGGCATCGCGCACCTCCAGGCCCCGCTCCACCGGCAGGCGGCCGGCCTCGATCGCCTGTCGCCAGGCCTTGAGATCGCGCTGGTTCTGGGAGAACAGGTGGGGGAACTGGCTGATCGCCGTGGGGCCGATGCCGAGCAGATCCAGCTCCCCCCCGGTGGTGTAGCCCTGGAAGTTGCGGTGCAGCCGGCCTTTGCGCGCCGCCACCGCCAGGCTGTCGCCGTTCAGGGCGTAGTGGTCCATGCCGATAGCCTCGTAGCCGTGGGTGGTGAGCAGCCGGTTGGCCTGCTCCACCATCGCGATCCGCTCCTCCTGGCTGGGCAGGTCGGCCGCGGCGATCTTGCGCTGGAGCGGCAGCTGCTCGGGCAGATAGGCGAAGGAGAACAGGGAGATGCGGTCGGGCCGCAGTTCGCCTACCAGCTCCAAGGTGGTGTTGAAGCGTTCCGGTGTCTGCAGTGGCAGGCCGCAGATCAGGTCCACATTCACGCTGTGGAAGGCGGCCTCCCGCAGCCATTCCATGGCGTGGCGCAGCTGCTGGGCCGGCACCACCCGGTTCACGGCCCGCTGCACCTCGGGATTGGCGTCCTGAATGCCGAAGCTGATGCGGTTGAAGCCCAGCTGGCGCAGCTCGAGGGCCTGGTCGCGGCTGAGGAATTCCGGGTTCACTTCGATCGAGGCCTCCAGGTTGGGCTCCAGATCGAAGTGGCGGCCGATCAGCTCCCAGAGCTGGCGTTGTTCGACGGCGTTGAGGTAGTTCGGGGTGCCGCCGCCCCAGTGCAGCTGGGCCAGGCGCCGCCGCGCCGGCAGGGCGGCGCTCACCAGCTCGAGCTCCCTGGCCAGGGTGGTCAGGTAGGGCGCCACCACCTTGGAGCCCAGCTGGGTGGTGACCCGGTTGCAGCCGCAGTACCAGCAGGCATGGCGGCAGAAGGGCACGTGCACGTAGAGCGACAGGGGCGCGTCGCTGGCCTCGCCCAGCTGCCGGCCCAGCTGCTCCGCGCCTACCGCATCGCTGAAGGCGGCGGCGGTGGGGTAGCTGGTGTAGCGGGGCACGGGCTGGTCGTACTTGAGCAGCAGGGCGTGGGGGCTGAGGCCGGTGGCGGTCATGGCAGGGGCGGGTGGGGCTGTGGCCATTGCGGTGGTGAGAGCTGGCAGCAGCTCTCTTGCTTGCACTGACCTGGTCTGGTCTGGTCTGCTTGTGGTGGCAGGAGATCGGCGGTTCAGCGGAGCTCGGCCAGCTCGGCCAGCAG
>Ga0208787_1000120_pt1 | contig 37902 bp, 38 predicted proteins | sample Wag4_2014_7_11_FD_187362 | JGI IMG/M metagenome (GOLD analysis project Ga0208787, IMG submission 187362) | Fresh water microbial communities from Ohio, USA - Utica-2 Time Series HT 2014_7_11 (SPAdes) (version 2) | ecosystem: Environmental > Aquatic > Freshwater > Water tank | place: USA: Ohio...
GCCTTATCCTACTAGGTGTGGGTATTTCGGTATTGAGTACTTACCGTAGCGTTTTGAAATATTTAAAAATGAAATTGGACGAATTATATTAATTACAGCCAAACTTTTACAAAAAATTTATTGAAAAAAAAACTTGAAACCATGCGTCAGAAAGAAAAAACTAAATCGCTTGATTTTTTTGGAAAATCTAATTATACATGGATGCTTATTGGGGCTGCCTTCATCGTGCTAGGTATGTTCTTAATGTCTGGTGGAAAAAGTGCCGACCCGAATGTATTCAATGAGTCAGAAGTGTATAGCTTTAGACGTATCACCTTGGCACCTATTGTGATCATCGCAGGTTTTATTATTGAAATATATGCGATTTTCAAAAAGTCATAACAATGAATACTTTTCAAGCTATTATTATTGCCATAATTGAAGGCATCACCGAGTTCTTGCCTATTTCCAGTACTGCTCACATGAAGTTTGCGAATCCTTTTTTAGGCATTGAAGGAAGCCCCTTTGTGGATTTATTTGAAATTGTGATTCAATTGGCAGCCATTGCATCGGTGGTGGTTATTTACAGAAAAAAGTTTTTTGATTTTAAGCATTACAGCTTCTATTTTAAATTAATTATTGCTGTTATTCCTGCTTTAATTTTCGGTGCTGTCTTGAAAAAACATATCGATGCTGCATTAGGTAATTTATGGGTCATTGCCATTGTGATGGTGGCAGGTGGTGTTATACTTATTTTCATTGATAAATTTTTTGCAAAAGCAGAAGCTGCTAAAACTGAGGATTCGGATCAACAGGACGTTACTTATAAGAAGTCATTTATCATTGGTTGCTTTCAAGTCTTATCTATTTTATTTCCTGGACTCAGCAGAAGTGCCGCTACCATTATTGGTGGAATGAGTCAGCAATTAAATAAAAAAACAGCCTTAGAATTTTCTTTTTTCTTAGCAGTGCCTACCATGTTGGCCGCTTCTGCAAAAAGTACCTTAGATGTTTATCAAACCAATCCGGAAGTTTTTGGAAAAGAGAATCTTCTATTATTATTAATAGGTGCAGTAGTCGCATTTCTGGTGGCTCTTTTAAGCGTGCAATATTTTATGCGCATTGTACAAAAGCATGGCTTTGCCCCTTTTGGCTGGTACCGTATTGTATTAGGCCTGAGCATTTTAGGTCTATTATACACCAATTATCTTTGCTAATGAGTCCCTATAGGAGAGTTGCATAATTATTAGTATTTTTAAAATACTAAACAATTGCTAATGCAAACAGCTTCTAAAAAAGTAGTGAACGGTTGGGCCATGTATGATTGGTCTAATAGTGTATACAACCTAGTGATTACTTCTACCATATTTCCCGCTTATTACGAAGCAGTTACGGGCGATGGCAATGAAAATACTTTAATTGATAAAATAAAAATAGGCTCTTACGAGTTTTCTAATACAGCGCTTTATAATTATGTATTAGGCATTGCCTTTGTCATCGTAGCTATACTCTCTCCTATTCTTTCTTCTATTGCCGATTACAGAGGTAATAAAAAACAATTTCTTCGTTTCTTTTGTACCATGGGAAGTTTAGCCTGTGCCTCTTTATACTTTTTTGACAGCAATCATATTATGGGTGGTTTATTTTCAGTCATTATTGCTTGTGTAGGATTCTGGGCCAGTCTGGTTTTTTACAATTCTTATTTACCAGAAATTGCCTCCCCCGAAGACCGCGACCGTATCAGCGCCAAAGGATTTATGATGGGCTATATTGGATCGGTACTCTTACAACTAATATGTTTTGTCTTTGTATTGAAACCTGAACTATTTGGTATTACAGTAGGTAAGGCTTCTCAAATTTCATTTTTACTAGTGGGTATTTGGTGGATGGGATTTGGATGGTTCTCTATCTCAAGACTTCCACAAGGCAGAGGTGTAAGAGGTGCACACAGTAAAAATTTAATCACCCAAGGATATAAAGAATTACATAAAGTATGGATAGAATTAAAAACATTACCCGTTCTTAAAAGATTTCTACTTTCATTTTTCTTTTATAATATGGGTGTACAAACCGTTATGTTGGCAGCCACCCTTTATGGAAAAAGTGAATTAAATATTCCTACTACCAATTTAATACTAGCCATATTAATTATACAAATTGTAGCCATACCAGGTGCGCATATTATGGCAAAGCTAGCTAGTAAATGGGGTAATTTCAATACCATTATGATGGCCATCGTTATATGGATTGGCGGCTGTATCATGGGTTATTATTTACCTAGAAATGCGGTAGTCCCCTTTTATACCTTAGCTGTTGTAGTAGGTTTTGTAATGGGAGGTATTCAATCGGTAAGCAGAAGTACTTATTCCAAATTAATGCCAGAGACACATGATACCACCAGCTATTTTAGCTTCTTTGATGTCACTGAAAAAGTAGCCATCGTGATTGGCATGTTTAGTTTTGGTTATATTAATGAAATTACAGGCTCACAAAGAAATTCGGTATTGGCCTTATGTACATTTTTTATCATCGGGCTTGTCTTATTATACCGTACTTCAAAATTAAAGGGACATGCAGGCATTTAGTTTAGAAACAGGCAAATTTAAATTAGATGGTGGTGCTATGTTTGGTGTAGTTCCTAAATCTATTTGGAATAAAACCAATCCAGCAGATGAAAATAATTTATGTACTTGGGCACTACGTTGTTTAGTCATTAAAGAAACTGGCAGAGTTATATTAATAGATACAGGCATGGGTGACAAACAAGATGCCAAATTCTTTAGTCATTACCAACCTCATGAAACAATTGCATTAGCGGATGCACTTCAAAAAATAAATATAGGGGTAGAAGATATTACCGATGTATTATTAACGCATTTGCATTTCGATCATGTAGGTGGTGCCATCACAAAATTGAATGATAAATTGGTGACCAGTTTCCCGAATGCAACTTATTGGATAAGTGAACCTCAATGGAATTTAGCCCTGCATCCTAATAGAAGAGAAAAAGCGTCTTTTTTGAAGGAAAATATTATGCCCATTAAAGAAAGTGGCCAACTAAAATTAATTTCCCTACCTCCTTTTCAAAGCAGTACTAGTTTACAAGAAATAAAATTTACAGAGGCTATTAGCTGCTTAGTGGTTCATGGACATACCGAAGCCATGTTGCTTCCTAAAATTAAAATGGGTGATGAAACTATTGTGTATATGGCAGACCTACTGCCTTCCATAGGCCATATACCTCTACCCTATGTAATGGGTTATGATATGCAGCCTCTAATTACTTTGGAAGAAAAAGAAAAGTTTTTAACTACCGCTCTTAAGGAAAATTATATATTATTTTTTGAGCACGATGCAGTGAATGAATGCTGCCGTTTAATAGCTACCGAAAAAGGAATAAGGGCGGGCGCTAGTTTTAGTTTAAATGAAATATTTTAATAATTCGCGTTAATCATTTTTTTATTCACCAGCTCGATTAAAGAACTTAAGGGGTATCTAATATTTTCATAGCCCACTAGATCAACCTTTATGCTTCCCACAATAATAGGAGTTTCAATACGAACGGGTATATGATTCTCGTCGTCAGTCACCCAAATAGTCATTTTTTCACCCCCTTCAAACATACTACCCTTTATTAATAAGGGTGCTAGTTTTATCACTTTAAATTTTCCATACTTAGTAGTAATCACCTCTCTACCCATATACTTAAAATAGGAAGGATATAAACTTTTATCAAGGAAAAAACTAAGATAAATTTTATCATTGATAGCTAAATTTGAATAATTGAAATTCCTTGCAGCATATATGGCACTCACTACATCAAAAGTACATTCCGAAGTTTTATATACTTCCTCTTCAGTACTTACCGTTCTGGCTTTTTGATTAAATTTCGCTATTTCCTTTTTATGAAAAGAACCTTCGTTTATTTGTCTTGTGAACTGATAAGGCAGTAAGGTTTTGGCGTCCACCACCGATTCATATTTGTCTCTTACTTTAAAAATCCAATCATATTTTGAGTTAGATTTTCCTATAGCCGTAAAAGTAAAAGCATCATTATCATTGAAGCTATTAGACTGCACCGTAAAATCGGTTTTGCCCGCATTGACATAAAGTCCAATGACATTATAATATATTGTATAACTAATCTTCTCTCCCGCATTAAAGGCAGTATTATTTAAATTACATAAGCCTTTATCATTACTCGGTAAAAAGCTGAGAAAAGAGAATATAAAAAAAAGGAAATGCATCTTAGTTGTTTACTTGTTAGGTTATTTACTTATTGGTTGTTTATTTGCTGAGGTGGCTATTGTGAAATTATTGCTTTATCCTGTAATTTATTATGAGAATAGAACCAATTATAGCAGGTAATAAAAAATTAACAGCCCATATAATGGTACTTAAACAGATAAGCATTAGACTATTGTCATAAAAAGGACTTAATAATAAAACAATGAGTTGACCTCTTATTACTACATCCGTTAAAGCAATGGAAGGAATTAAACTTAAACAAAAAAACAAGACCGACAAGGCCACCCAAAGATCCAGCATACCAATGGGGATATTAAATATTTTAACTACCCAGGTATATTGTAATATAAAAACGCAATATTTTAAAAAAGCAAATATGAGCAATTGCCCCTTTAATTTAGTTTTAATTTGCAGTAAGGATAGCTTTTTTAGCCAGCCTGTAAAATTACCTGGATGAAAATAAATGAGCCAGGCAGCAGCTACCATAAAAGGCCCCACCCATTTTAACCAAGGTAAAAACGGCAGATTAAAAAATAACCCAATGCTTCCAAAAAATATAGTAATTAATAACTGCGCATAGGAGGCCCAAGCCATTTGGGCCAGGCCTTTTAATTTATTGCCTGGTGCTAAGAATAAAATTCTACCCACATAATCGCCGGACCTAGCGGGGGTAAAAAAGGCAAAAGCCTGGCCTACTAAAACAGATTTAAACGATTTTAAAATAGAAGTAGGATTGAATTCCGCTAAGACCAATTTCCATTTAATGGATTCCATTAAATAATTTAAAACAAATAAAATAACTAAGACCGCCCACTGAAAAAAACCAATGGTATAAAATTGTTGTTTGATTTGATCACCGAATTCATTGAGGTTATCATTAGAAGCTACTTTATTATAAATAGCTACGGCGCATACAAGGAACAAAATAAATCCAATAGAATTATTAAGGGTAGTTCTTATTTTTTTGAAGCGCTCTTGATTCATTGCCACAAAGTTCGGAATTTGCTATGATATATGTAACTTTATTGTGCATGTCAAAAACACCCATTATTTTAGGAATTGATCCAGGCACCCAAATACTAGGGTATGCAATTTTAAAAGGGGGCCCTAAGCCTGTCCTCATTACAATGGATGTCTTAAAAATGACCAAAGAAAAAGACATTTATGCAAGGCTTCAAATAATACATGCTAGAATCATTGAATTAATAGAAACCTATCAGCCCACGCATTTTGCCATTGAAGCCCCTTTTTTTGGCAAGAATATTCAAAGTATGTTAAAGCTTGGTCGTGCACAAGGCGTGGCCATAGCGGCAGCCATGCATTTTAAAATTCCTGTGACCGAATATGCGCCTAAAAAAGTAAAGCAATCCATTACAGGTAATGGCAATGCCGATAAAGAAATGATTTGGAAAATGTTGGAGCGTATTTTAGCTATTAAAAAACAACCTAAATACTATGATGCCACCGACGCCCTAGGGGTTGCCCTTTGTCATCATTATCAAATTAGCGGCTTACAACTTCCTATCCCGAAAGTGGTGAAAGGGAAAAAAGCTTCCAAAAAATCAAATAGTTGGGACGCGTTTATTACAAAAAATCCCGGTAGGGTAAAAAGCAAATAGCTAGATTTTTTAGAAGAAGCTTAGTAGGCAAAAAATACTAACTCATTAAAGTTTACTTACAATAGATGCCTGTATGGCAGCAAACTCTTCTTTTGTTAAAGAAAGTTTAGGTTGAGAGAATTCCATATCAGATGCCGCATTAATAGGTATTAAATGCAAATGAGCATGAGGCACTTCTAAGCCAATAGTAACCATACCTACTCTATTACAAGGAAAACTTTTTTCGATAGCTGCTGCAATGGGTTTTGCAAATATTAATAATTCACTTAAATACGCATCTGGTACTTCAAAAATTTTATCTACTTCTATTTTAGGCACAATTAAAGTATGGCCTCTTTGCAAAGGAAAAATATCTAAAAAAGCATAAAATTTTTCAGATTCTGCAATTGTATAGGAGGGAATATCGCCATTGATTATTTTTGAAAAAAGGGTCATGGCTTTAATTTATTAAAGACGATAATTTGAAGATAATTAGATGGTAATATTATCTACCATAAATTTCATCACCCCATTAGGCGCTTGAATTTCTGCTAGCTCTCCTACTTTTTTACCAATCAATCCTTTTCCAATAGGTGATGATGCAGAAATTTTACCTGCTTTTAAATCGGCTTCCTTTTCGCCCACTAATTGATAAGTCATTGTTTTTTTAGTCGCCTGATTGGTAATAGTAACCTTCGTAAGTATAGTTACCTTACTTGTATCAATGGTACTGGTGTCTACTATTTTTGCATTCGAAATAGTGGCTTCTAATTGCTTAATTTTTGCTTCCAACATACCTTGCGCTTCCTTAGCAGAATCGTATTCAGCATTCTCTTTTAAGTCTCCTTTTTCTCTTGCTTCTGCAATAGCCCTTGAAGCAGCCGGACGCTCTACGGACTTCATCTTTTGTAATTGCTCACGCATTTTATCAAAAGTATCTTGGGTCACATATACTGTAGTTTCGCTCATATCCTTAGTTTAGTTATAAAAAAAATACAACGCCACATAAGTGAGGCGTTGCATGTTACAAAGATATAAAATATTGCTTAAATGATACCTAATTTTTCCAATACCACCTTTGACATTTTATAGTAAGCCTCGTGGCTATAGCCTGCAATATGAGGCGTTATAATACAATTTGGATGCAGCATAAGTGCTTCTAAAACAGCCAGTTCTTGGCCTGTGTGGAGGCTAATGGGCTCTTTTTCTAGCACATCCAAGCCTACCCCCCTAATTTGTTGATTTTGAATGGCCTTTAATACTGCAGCTGTTTCAGTAACCGACCCCCTGCAGGTACTTATAAAATAAGGCTTCTTTTGAAGGCGATTAAAAAAGGCAGCATTGGCATAATGATGCGTTAAATGAGTAAGGGGTAAATGCAAACTAATCACATCCGCTTTTTCTTGAATCATTTCCAAGCTGGCCGCTTTTATTTGAGTTGTCTCAAATCCAGTTTTATAAATATCATGTGCTAAAATTTCTACATCAAAGCCAGACAAAACTTTTGCAAAAGCAGACCCTGTATTACCTAGTCCAATAATACCCACAGTTTTTCCTGTAAGCTCATCTGCTCTATTGGCATCACGTATCCACTTGCCTTCTCTTACTTCTTGATAAGCACTATGAATACGGTTCATTAAACTTAATAATAAACCTAGTGCATGTTCTCCAACCGTGGTGCTGTTTCCCTCAGGGCTACTTACACATTCTATATTTTTAGTTGCCGCAAATGCAGTATCAATTAATTCCATGCCACTTCCTATACGACCAATCCATTTTAGTTGATTCGCTTTTGCTAAAATAGCAGCATCTATTTTTAATCGAGTGGTTACAATTAATCCATTCGCTGTATCAATACAATCCATTAAGGCTTCATAGCTAATAGCAGGCTCGTATTGAATGGCATATCCTTTTTCTTTAAAAGTATCTAATAAAAAAGGATGTACGGGTGCCGTTATAATTATTTTCAAAGCCATCTTATTCAATATGCATTTTAAAAGTTAAGGCAGCATAGTCATCATAGGTAAGGTTTTCCGCTCTTTTGGTAAATAGAGGGTCTTCTAATTGAGCTGCGCTAAAATAAGGCTTTAACGGATTTCTTAACATTTTTCTTCTTTGCCCGAAGGCCATTTTAACTATATGATAAAATAGTTTTTCAGAAACAAATTTCGGGAAATTATTTTTTCGAGTCAATCGAATCACCCCACTCATTACTTTGGGAGGCGGCGTAAAAGCTGTGGGTGGAACATCAAATAAATAAGTCACGTCATAAAATGCCTGTGTTAAAACACTTAGTATCCCATAAGCCTTTGAATTAGGTTTGGCTGCAATTCTTTCTGCCACTTCTTTTTGAAACATACCTACCATCATGGGTACATGCTCTTTCCACTCTAAAATTTTAAATACAATTTGAGTAGAAATATTATAAGGAAAATTACCCACCACCACAAAATCATTGTCAAAAGGTAGGGCTGCCTCCAAAATATCTGCCAGTATTAATTTGTCTTTTAATTCGGGGTATTCAGTACTTAAAAAAGTCACTTTTTCTCGGTCTAATTCAATGGCTTTAAATGACTGCGTGGGAATGTCTTGAATATACTTCGTTAAAGCCCCTGCACCTGGACCCACTTCTAGCAACTGCTCAATAGGCTGCGCTTGCAATACTGCCTGAATATCCTTACAAACTTGAGCGTCATTTAGAAAATGCTGCCCCAATGATTTTTTTAGCGTGTACTGCATGAGGCAAAGTTAGGTTTTTGTGCGTACTTTTACAGCCTAATCAAATGGATATGAACCCAGACATCAGAAAACCAATTATAGGCTTTACTTGCGGCGATTTAAACGGTATTGGCATTGAATTAATCATTAAATCTCTATCCGATAGCCGCATTTTAGATTTCATCATTCCTGTCGTTTTTGCCAATAATAAAGCAATCAATTTTTATAGAAAGGGCCTGCCAGAATATGCGATCAATTTTGCAGCTGCCACCGACCTCTCAAAATTAAATACCAAGCAAGTAAACTTAGTGAACTGCTGGGAAGAAGAAGTAGAAATTACCCCAGGTGAGATGTCAGCCTTAGGCGGAAAATATGCATTGATTTCTTTAGAAGCTGCAGTAGCCGCTTTAAAAAATAAACAAATTGACGGACTAGTTACCGCCCCTATTCATAAAAAAAATATTCAATCTCCTAATTTTAATTTTAGCGGACATACTCCTTATTTGCAAGCGGCCTTTGGTAATATGGAGAACTTAATGTTACTTGTTGCAGATAATTTAAGAATGGCCTTAGTTACTGAACATGTTACCATACAAGAAGTAGGTCAACATATTACCAAGGATAAAATAAAACAAAAGCTAAGTATTTTAAATAGTAGTTTGAAAAAAGATTTTGGTATTGATGCACCCCGTATTGCCGTATTAGCCTTAAACCCACATGCAGGTGATGAAGGCTTAATTGGTAAAGAGGAAATTGAAATTATAAAACCTGCCATTAAAGAAAGCAAGCAACAAATGTTGGTATATGGACCTTATTCTGCAGATGCATTTTTTGCAAGAGGTGCGCATGAAAAATTTGATGGTGTACTTGCTATGTATCATGATCAAGGGCTTATACCCTTTAAATCATTGGCCTTTGGCGAGGGCGTGAATTTTACAGCAGGGCTTCCTATTGTTAGAACAAGTCCGGACCACGGCACTGCTTTTGATATTGCAGGGAAAGCTAAAGCCGATGCAGGCTCTTTTACAGCAAGTATATTTGAATGTGCTAGAATTATACATGCAAGACAAGGCTATAAAGATATGCGTCTAAACCCACTTAAGAAAATTAGTGCCAGAATGTTTGCAGGTGCGGTGGATGAAAGATTAGACGAAAATTAAACAACAATTTAAATGCATTAAAAAGGGCATGCTTTTTTTAATTGCACTAAGGATTGAAAACCCCAAGATGGCTGCACTGAAATTGGTTTAGCTTGAGCATTAAAACACAATTCTGCTTTTTGAATCAATGGCTTTACTGACTTACATCCGCCACCAAATATATAAGGTATTTTTTGTTGAATATTGGCTTCCAAAACATAGGCCCTAGGATTATTTGGATTCAACTTCTTAGCAAAGTTTAAGGCTTTTTTAATTTTACCTTCATAGGTTAACCACCTCAATAGAGGATTCACTGACATTTTTGCAGTATAGGCCAAACTTTCTGCGCAATACACTTCGTCATTGGCCATAATAGATTTTGCCCTGCCCACCCATAATAAAGCATCATTGGCTAGCGCATCTTTATCGCCCATTTTCAAAAGACACATGATAGATTTAGTCATTCCAGCATAATAAGGAATTAACCAATTGGTTTTATTCACTGCATAAAGCTGTTCAAATTGTACATATAATTCTTGATAGTCTATGTTTTTGTTTGCCTGATGGAATTGCATGACAGCTGTCTCCAAAGCTTTATTTGTATTATTTGACTGCGCTTGTACCTTCAACAAGCCAATAGAAAAAAATAAAATAAATAAATAACTACGCATAGTTAAAAAATATTATTAGGTATGCCTTTATTAATCGTATACTTTGAATAAGTGATTTCTATAGTTCCTTTTTTATTTTTTAGGGCTTTTTGTTTAGCTGCGGGATCTTCGTCTCCAAATTCTAAAGTAATACCATTAGGCAATTTATAATCTTTAGTGTTAAAACTAAAAATAATTTTACTAGCGAGTCCTTGTTTTGCATACTCGCCATATTGCATATTAATTTCATAGCTGCCGTTTTCCTTAGTGGTAGTAGCTGTTTTATACACGAGGGCCTCCACCGGATCAATCCATAAAGTAGAAATTACCCAGTCTAAATTATCATCTGTTGGAATTAATTTTATCACCGTTAAATTTTTACCATTCAAAACCTGTGTGCCTGCAGGAATGGTGGTATATTGTTTTGTATTTAATAAAGTGTTAATAGTAAGCGAAACCCCACCCCTTGGCAATAAGGAAATACCCCCTTCTTTTTTTACTTTTAATAAATTGGGCTTTTTGAAATATACTTTCACTTTCCCTAAGGAGGCCTTGATAAATGAAACATCTGTTTTCATAACCCCTTCCGCTACATAGTCATTTACCTGTGCTAGTTTTTGTGCCACCTTTTCAATTAAAGGATCGGTCTGCGCCATAGTTTGCATAGGCATACATACACTGCAAGCAAGTATAGTACAGAATAATAAAATATTTTTTAATTTTTTGGGGTGCATCTTAACTTAGTATATCTTTTTTCTTAATAATAATAACAGAGGCCGTTACAAATAAAATTATGTGTAAAGTTAATACCAATAAAGAGGTTTTAATCTTAGGTATATTTAAAATACTCCCTCTAATGGCTTCATTGTCTATATTCACTTTGATATCGAAAAATTCTTTCCAATTATTCATATGGGTAGTAAATAAATAAGGCTTTACTATATTAAATAAAGGAATATTTAAAGTGCTTAAAATAGTAAAAAATACAATGGCACTCATAGTGCCTACAATAGGCCCGATGGAATTACTAGATAAACTTGACATCAAAAAACCAAGGCTGGTAACGGTTAACAAAGAAAAACTAGCAAATACAAAGGCGCCTACATATCTCCACAAAACATCTGACTGCTCTATCAATACTACATAGTTAGACTTCATTAAAAATAAATCGTCGGTGCCAAATATCCACATACTTACAAATAGCGCTAAGAAGGCAAGCCATATTAAAAGCAAAATAGTATAGATACTTGCTGCAATAAACTTAGCAAGTACCCAATGGGTTCTGCTATAAGGCGTTGTAAATAATAAACGAAGTGTGCCTAAATTGGCTTCGCCTGAAATCATGTCGGCAGCAATTAAGGCTACCAGCAAGGGCACATGTACTAATAATAATTGTAATAAAATATAACAAATTAAATAGCCGTTCAATACTTTACCATCGACCGTTAAAGTATCATTGATATCCTTCATCAGAAAACTGGCATAGGCATCGCCATCAATTTTTAAACCAAATTGAATCACCACAATAAGTGCTGCGATGGCGCCAAAAGCAATATAGGTTCTAGGGCGTCTAAATATTTTATATAATTCTATTTGTATAAGCGACCACATAACTAAGCGTTTGAAGTAATTTGTAAAAAATAATCTTCTAAAGAATTCTTGGTTTCAATGCCCAAGACCGCAATCCCTGACTGGACAAGACTTTCATTAAGCGTTGGTATGGCAGTGGTGGGTAATTTTAAAAAGATCCCTTCTTTTCTAGTCAGTAAGTATTGACTAAACCCACCTGCTACAATAGCTGCCAAGGCCTTTGCATCATCCATTGTTTTAATTTGTACAATTCTTTTTTCAGGATCTAATAATTCTTTGGTCACCCCTTCTACCATTTTCTTACCCTGATGTATAATTAATATTTGATGCGCTACTTGCTCAATTTCAGAAAGTAAATGTGAAGAAACAAAAACAGTCTTGCCTTCTTCTTGGGCTAAGTATTGAATAAGGGCTCGAATATCGGCAATGCCTTGAGGATCTAAACCATTGGTAGGTTCGTCTAAAATAATTAAGCTTGGATTATGTACAAGTGCAATGGCAATACCTAAGCGTTGCTTCATACCTAATGAAAAGGTTTGCACTTTATCTTGGGAACGTTGCGATAAACCTACTTGCTCTAAAGTTTTGGTAATATTTACAGCAGCTACTTTCTGCTTTCTTACTTTGGCAAATAATTGCAAATGCTCAGTAGCCGTTAAATAAGGATATAAATCAGGCCTTTCAATAATGGCACCTACCTGCTCTAAAATTGTATCTCTGTTTTTTTGTATCGACTTCCCGAATAGCTCAATACTTCCACTACTGGGGTGAATTAGAGACAACAACATACGAATGGTGGTACTTTTACCCGAGCCGTTTTGGCCCAAAAAGCCAAAAACCTGACCAGCCTCTACTTCAAAGCTGAGATTGTCCACCGCTTTCAGTGTACCAAAATTTTTACTAATATTTTCTACTCTTATAACTGCCATACTATAATAATAACAAAAAACCCCAAACATAGTTCGGGGTTTTGTATCAATTTAATATTAACTAATACTATTTGTATTGAGGAATGATGCTATTGGCTAATTCAACCATTTGCTTCAAACCATCTTCAGGTAAATTACCTTTCTTAAATTCAGCAAGTACATTCGGCAATTTGTTAGTCATCTCTAATAAGAAATGGGCTTCAAATTCTTTCACCTTACGCACTGCTACTTCTTTCAATAAACCATTGGTACCTAAGTATATAATGGCTACTTGTTTCTCTACAGAGAATGGAGTGTACTGCGCTTGCTTTAAGATTTCCACGTTTCTAGCACCTTTATCAATTACCGATTTAGTAGCCGCATCTAAGTCACCACCAAATTTAGAGAAAGCTTCCAACTCACGGTATAAGGCCTGGTCTAATTTCAAAGTACCAGATACTTTTTTCATGGATTTAATTTGCGCATTACCACCCACACGACTTACAGAGATACCTACGTTAATCGCTGGACGAATACCCGCGTTAAACAAGTTACCTTCTAAGAAAATTTGTCCATCGGTAATAGAAATTACGTTGGTAGGAATGTATGCAGAAACGTCACCCGCCTGTGTTTCAATAATAGGCAAGGCGGTAAGAGATCCTCCTCCTTTTACTAAATGCTTAATAGAAGCTGGTAAATCGTTCATGTTTTTTGCTACTTCATCATTGGCAATAACTTTTGCAGCACGCTCTAATAAACGACTATGCAAATAGAATACATCACCAGGATAAGCTTCACGTCCTGGAGGGCGACGTAATAATAAAGAAACCTCACGATAAGCCACTGCTTGCTTAGATAAATCATCGTAAACAATTAAAGCTGGACGACCTGTATCACGGAAGAACTCTCCAATGGCTGCACCCGCAAATGGAGCGTAGAATTGAAGTGGAGCAGGATCTGCCGCCGGAGCTGCTACTATAATAGTATATGCCATCGCACCATTGTCTTCTAATGTTTTCATCACACCTGCAATAGTAGATGCTTTTTGTCCAATAGCGACATAGATACAGTACACTGGGTTACCCGCATCAAAAAATTCTTTTTGATTGATAATAGTATCTACACAAATAGCTGTTTTACCTGTTTGACGATCACCAATTACTAACTCACGTTGTCCACGTCCTACAGGAATCATCGCATCGATAGCCTTGATACCTGTTTGTAATGGTTCTTTAACTGGCTCACGGAAAATTACCCCTGGCGCTTTACGCTCCAATGGCATTTCATATAAGTCACCTTTAATAGGACCCTTGCCATCAATAGGCTCTCCTAATGTATTAATAACACGACCTGCAAGACCATCTCCTACTTTAATAGAAGCAATCTCACCTGTTCTTTTTACTTTGTTTCCTTCTTTGATACCTTTACTATCACCCATCAATACCACACCCACATTGTCTTCTTCAAGGTTAAGCGCAATAGCTTTAGTGCCATTCTCAAATTCAACTAACTCACCACTTCTAACACCATTCAAACCATATACACGGGCAATACCATCACCCACCTGTAGTACAGTTCCCACTTCTTCTAAATCTGCTGAAGCATTAAAGTTGCTTAATTGTTGTCTAAGAATCGCCGAAATTTCATCTGGTTTAATGTCCGCCATAACAGTCTATTTTAATGTATGTTTATTTATATTTTACTCATGAACTCGTTGTTCAAAAATTGTTTTTTAATGTCTTTTAAATCTCTAGCAATACTCGCGTCTACTAAATTATTATTAAACTCTAAAACAAAACCTCCAATTAAACTTTCGTCAGTTTTTGTGGTCAATTCAACAGTTTTAAATTGAGCGGCTGTTTTTACTTTTTGTTCTATTGATTTTTTAATGTCCTCACTAACCGCCACTGCAGTGGTTAAAGTAACTTGATGTATTCCGTTGATGGCATTGTACTGCTCAATAAAAGCAGCAGCCATTTCAGGTAATTCTAATTCTCTTCCTTTTTTAACCAACAGTACAGTGAATGAATTGGTTAATGTACCTACTTTATTTTTAAGCACTTCATTAATAATACTATTTTTTTGATCGGCTTTAATGATAGGACTACGTAACATATTTACAAATTCGCTACTGGCGTGACATGCCGCTTGAATATATTTCATATCAGCATACACGGCCTCTAATTGACCATGCTCTGTAGCTAAATCTAATAAGCTCTTTGCGTATCTACCTGCTAAACGTGCGTTGGGCATCTTATAAAATTTAGTTTAACTTAACTCCTTCAGACAATTGCTTAATATAAGTTTCTTGCTCTGCTTTATTCGTAAGCTCACGTCTTAATACTTTCTCTGCTACTTCCACCACTAAGTTACCCACTTGGTTTTTCACCTCTGTTAAGGCTGCATTTTTTTGTTGGTTGATAGCCACTTGTGCGTCCGCTACAATTCTTTCATATTCAGACTTCGCTTTATCCTTCGCTTCTGCTATCATTTTCTCAGAAGCTTCTTTCGCTTCTTTGATAAGGGTAGCTCTTTCTTCTCTCGCTTTAGCTAACAAAGTTTCATTTTCATTTTGCATAGCAGTTAAATCTGCTTTCATCTTATCTGCCTTGGCTAAAGAATCCTCAATGCCTTGCTCTCTGTCTGAAATCGCTTTCAACATAGGCTTCCAAGCAAACTTGCCCAATACAACAAGTAATCCAATAAAGGCAACAGTATTCCAAAATACCAATCCGATATCTGGCAACACTAATGGGTTTATTTCTAAAAACATAATCCTTAATTTATCTTAATGATTTAAAATCTTTTATCTAAAATCTTTTCTTTTAAAATCTTTTTCTACAACGCTTTGTTTAAAAATTATAGGCCCATCGCCCTGTGCTAGGGCCTATAATATTTTTGGAAATCTTTTGATAGACTACCCGTTACCCAAAAGGGCAACCACCACCGCAAATAAGGCTACGGCCTCAATAAAGGCAGCCATTACGATCATGTTAGAACGGATATCATTCACTGCTTCTGGTTGACGAGCAATACTTTCTACCGCTCCTTTACCAATCATACCGATGCCTACTCCAGCACCAATTGCAGCTAATCCAGCGCCGATTGCGGCTACACTTCCTACTACCATTTTTTTACGTTTTAATTGTTATTGAAAAAAAATTTATAATTATTTTAATGATGTGCTTGATCATGATGCGCTTCCTCCGATGCCATTCCAATATACATGGCAGTAAGCATGGTAAAAATATAAGCTTGTAGAAAAGCGACTAGCAATTCTATCATGAATATAAAAATTACAAATGGTACTGCAACTGCTGCTGCGTATACTGTTTTGAAAATAAATACCAAACAAACCAAGCTTAAGACTAAGATATGCCCTGCTGTGATATTGGCAAACAATCGAATCATTAATGAAATAGGCTTTGTAAACACTCCAATAAATTCGATTGGTGCTAAAAATAATTTCATAGACCAATGCATACCTGGCATCCAAAAAATATGCTGCCAATAGTTTTTATTAGAACTTAAATTCACTACGATAAAAACACAAACAGCCAAGGTCATGGTAAAAGCAATATTACCACTTACATTCGCGCCGCCTGGAAAAATAGGAATTAAGCCTAAAAAATTATTGGTTAATATGATAAAGAATATCGTTAATAAGAATGGCATGTGTTTAGCAAAACGCTTAGCGCCAATATTCGGAAGGGCAATTTCATCTCTTACAAATATTACAATGGGCTCTAAGATTGATTGAACGCCTTTAGGTGCTGAAGAAATACCTGTTTTTTTATAAGCGCCTGCAGCAGTTAATACGACTAACAATAAAATTATAACAGATATAAATAAACTCGCTACGTTTTTAGTGATAGAAAAATCCCATAATTTTTTACTGGCGGCTTCATCTACTTCTCCGGCAGCATTAACTATTTTAGCCTTACCTTCTACTAATTTGTAATCAAACTTACCTTTATATACAACAGGCTCATGATGTTCGTCTATTAGTTTTGCTGAAGAAAAAACTTCAAGGCCTGCTGGGGTATAAAATATAACAGGTAAAGCAATAGAAGTATGTCCCCATAGATGCCAGCTATGGTCGTCTTTAATATGTTCCAAAATAGTTTGGGTTACATTAAAACTACCTTCTTCATTAGCAGCAGCTGCTTTTTCATTTGCAAATAAAGTAATTGTATTTAATAAGAAAATACTTACAAAACTGAATACCATTAAAGGTTTAAGGCGCTGAAGGACCATACTAATTTCAAAATTTGCTGCAAAGATAAGAAATAAGCGTATGCGACTGCATAAATTTCAATAGAAATTAAGCCAATATATTTAATATAATAAAGTTATAATTGATTGATAATCAATTATTTAAAAGATTGCTCAAGATTTCTTTTGCTCAAACTGCATTTCACTCAATTTTGCATAAAAACCACCTACAGCTAAAAGCTCATTATGCGTGCCCATTTCCATGATTTCTCCCTTGTTTAAAACAATGATTTTAGAGGCTTTTCGGATTGTTGAGAGGCGGTGGGCAATGACAATAGAAGTTCTGCCCTTGATTAAGGTTTCAATCGCTTTTTCAATAAGTTGTTCACTTTCGGTATCGATAGAAGAAGTGGCTTCATCTAAAATTAAAATAGAAGGGTTATATAATAAAGCCCTAATAAAACTGAGTAATTGTCTTTGACCTAAACTTAAGGTAGCCCCTCTTTCCATCACTTGATAATCATAAGCGCCAGGTAATTGCATAATAAAATCGTGCATGCCAATCATCTTAGCCGCTTCATGTACTTGCTCTTTGGTAATACTTGTATTGCGCAGTGTAATATTATCATAGACCGAGCCTGAAAATAAAAATACATCTTGTAATACTACGCCAACAGAAGCGCGCAAACGATTTAGTGCAAAAGATTCTATAGGATGATCATCTAATAATATACTTCCCGATTGATAAGGATACAAACGATTGAGTATACTTATAATAGAAGTTTTACCAGAACCTGTTTGCCCCACAAGTGCAATGGTCTCACCTGCTTGTACTGTAAAATTTATATTCTTTAAAACAAAATTGGGCTCGTTATACGCAAAACAAACATTTTGAAATTCTATTTTACCTTGTATTTTTTCAGGCGCATAGGTTCCTTCATTGAGTGTAACATCTTTATTGTCTAAAATCTTAAATACGCGCTCGGCCGCCACCATACCCATTTGTAGCACATTAAATTTATCGGCAATCATTCGAAGGGGTCTAAAAATTTGATTTAAAAATAAAATGAATGCTACTAATAAACCCGCATCTAAAGACCTATCTGCCACCCACCATACAATTAAACCAATACTTAAAGCTAAAACCACTTCCACTACCGGAAAGAAAACAGAATAAGCAAAAATAGCCTTGATATTTGCTGCTTTATGCCCTTCGTTAATCTTAGTAAATTTGGACATTTCCTTTTGTTCTGCAGCAAAAGTTTGCACCACTTGCATACCAGAAATATGTTCTTGCACAAAAGCATTTAAAGCAGCTACTGCATTTCTTACTTGTACAAAACTTTTATTAACGCTTTCTTTAAAATAATAAGTTGCTACCATCATAATAGGAAAAGGAATCAAGCATATTAAAGTAAGTCTCCAATCAATGACGAACATAGTGGTAAGCGTTACTATAATAGTAAGTAAGTCTGCAAGAATGGGTATAAGTCCATCAGAAAAAATATCATTGATGCTTTCAATATCATTAATGGTGCGTGTGGTTAAAGTACCAATGGGTGTTTTATCAAACTGGCGCATTTCCCAATGCATAATTTTATCATATACCTTATTGCGCAAGTCTCTAATAACCTGCTGCCCCAACCATGCCATACCAAAAGTGAAAAAGAAGCGAATGATGGTTTCAAAAATGATAAAGGCTACCTGAAATAAAGTAATAGATAAGATAAGTTGTATCACCGATTCAAAAGCATTGCCTGGTAAAAACCAATTCACCCAAAAAGGCAGGTTCACCGTTTTGCCAATAGCAGCATTCACTGTGGCCTGAATTAAATAAGGCCTGACAGGGGTGGTAAAAGCAAGAATAATAGACAGAAAAACGGATGCCAAAACACAAAAGCGGTAGGGCTGAACAAACGAAAAAACGCGTTTTAAAAGCGATAATTGAAATATTTTCTTGGGTTCTTTGCTGGGCATAGCGGATCAAAGTTACACTATCTGTTTGTTCTTTGTAAAAATCCTAGCGCTTTTACGTATTTTCGTAAGAAGATGGAAGCCTTGAATATCAATACCAATGCTGAGATTGTAACAAATTACAATTTAGATGAAGAACAAGAAAAAAAAGAAATTGTTCGTCATTATCGTGCATTATTAAGGGCACTAAGAGAAAAATTAAAAAAAGGAGATAAAGAGTTACTTCGAACTGCTTTTGAGATGGCCGCGGAGGCGCATAAAACCATGCGTAGAAAAAGTGGCGAGCCTTATGTATTGCACCCTCTTGCCGTGGCCATGATTTGTGTGGAAGAAATAGGCCTGGGTGTAAGAAGTACTATTTGTGCTTTATTACATGACACGGTAGAAGATACTAATATTGCCCTTGACGATATAAAAAGTGAATTTGGAAATGAGATTGCTAAAATTGTAGATGGCTTAACGAAGATATCTACGGTGATGAATACCAATAGTAGTCAGCAAGCAGAAAATTTCAAAAAAATTCTACTAACACTTACCGACGATCCTAGGGTTATATTAATTAAGCTGGCTGACAGGCTGCATAACATGCGCACATTGGATGCTATGAAGCAAGAGAAGCAATTAAAAATTGCCTCTGAAACCATTTGGGTATACGCGCCACTTGCACATCGTATGGGATTATACAATGTGAAAACCGAACTAGAGGATTTATCCATGAAATATATGGAACCCGCCATATACAAAGAGATTGCAAAAAAATTAGCCGAAACAAAAAGAGAACGCACTAAATATATCAATGAGTTTATTCGTCCTTTAAAAGAAAAATTAACGGCCACCGGTTTTGACTTTGAAATTCAAGGACGCCCTAAAAGCATTCACTCCATTTGGAATAAAATAAAAAAGAAAGAAGTAAGCTTTGAAGAAGTGTATGACTTATTTGCCATTCGCGTTATTTTAAATTCACCCTTAGATAAAGAAAAAGAAGATTGTTGGAAAGTGTATTCCATGATCACGGATGAGTATAGCCCTTCTCCAGAAAGATTAAGAGACTGGTTAAGCAATCCAAAGAGTAATGGTTATGAAGCCTTGCACACCACGGTGATGGGGCCGCATGGAAAATGGGTGGAAGTACAAATTAGAACGAAGAGAATGAATGAGATTGCCGAAAAAGGTTTGGCAGCACATTTTAAATACAAGGAAGGTTCTCAAAATGAAGATCGATTCGATAAATGGTTTGTGCAAATTAGAGAAGCCCTAGGCAATCAGCAAGAGGAAGGCATTGATTTTTTACAAGACTTTAAAACCTCTTTTTTAGCAGAAGAAATTTATGTGTACACGCCAAAGGGAGATGTAAAAATGCTTCCTATTAATAGCTCTGCCTTAGACTTTGCTTTTTATATACATACGGCCATTGGTTCTAAATGTATAGGGGCCAAAGTAAATCATAAGCTCGTACCAATTAGCCACAAATTAAGAAGTGGGGACCAAATTGAAATTATTACAAGTAATAAGCAGAAGCCTTCTGAAGATTGGTTAAACAGCGTGGTGACGGCCAAGGCCAAAAATAGTATTAAAGATGCTTTAAGAGAAGAGAAGAAAATAATTGCAGAAGAGGGTAAATATACTTTACAAAGAAAATTAGAGGGTATTGGTGCGCAATACAATACTTATAATATAGACCAAGTCATGTTTTACTATAAATTAGCTAGTCAACTAGATCTTTTATTTAAAATAGCTACTAAAACCATTGACTTAAAAGAATTAAAATTATTTCAAGTTATAGGAGATAAAATTGAAGCCCCTAAGCCAGTGAATTTGAGTCCTGAAATAAACTTGGAGAACCCTGCACTTAAAACAGCTTCCAAAAAGGATTCTGAATTAATTATTTTCGGAGAGTCTAGCGATAAGATAAAATATACCTTAGGTAAATGTTGCAACCCTATTCCCGGGGACGATGTTTTTGGATTTGTGAGTACAGGTAAGGGTTTAATTATTCACCGAAACAACTGTCCCAATGCCACCCAGCTTTTGGCGAATTATGGTCATAGAGTGGTGAAAACCAAGTGGGCTAAAAATAAAGAGATCTCCTTCCTAACAGGTCTTAGCATTATTGGCCTAGACGATGTGGGGGTGGTGAATAAAATTACCCATATTATAAGTGGAGAGTTAAAAATTAATATAGCCGCCCTCACGATAGAATCCACAGAAGGCTTATTTAAGGGTACGATTAAAGTATATGTCCACGATAAGGACGAATTGGAGGAATTGGTGACTAGAATTAAATCATTGAACGGTATTCAACAAGTTATGAGATTTGACACCGAAACTGTGTAAAAGTTGAGCTAATTATTTTGGGTTTAAATAGGTAATAAACTTGCCAAGACTTATTTTTGCTCTCTCAAATACTCAAATATGGTAGATGTAATTTTAGGCCTCCAATGGGGCGATGAAGGAAAAGGAAAGATTGTAGATTATTTCGCTCCTAACTACGACATCATTGCGCGTTTTCAAGGTGGGCCGAATGCAGGTCATACTTTATATGTGAATGGCACTAAAATGGTTTTACATCAAATTCCTTCTGGTATATTTCACCAAGATAAAATTAACATTATAGGCAATGGAGTGGTATTAGATCCCGTTACATTAAAAAAAGAGTGCGATGCGGTAGCCGCCATGGGTGTGGATGTAAAAAAGAATTTATTTATCTCTGAGAGAACCAATATTATTATTCCTTCTCACCGTGCTTTAGATAAAGCTTCTGAACTGGCCAAGGGTGAGAGTAAAATTGGATCTACTTTAAAAGGAATAGGCCCTGCCTATATGGATAAGACGGGTCGTAATGCTTTAAGAGTAGGCGATCTATTAAATAAGAACTTCATTAGCAAGTATATTACGTTAAGAATGAAGCATCAGAAAATTTTAGATAGCTTTAATTTCAATGAAGATATTAGTGAAATGGAAACTGAGTTTTTTGAAGCTTTAGAGTTTCTTAAAACGATGAATATTATTAATTGCGAATATTTCATTAACGATCAAATTGCAAAAGGCAAAAAAGTACTAGCCGAAGGCGCACAAGGTTCTATGTTAGACATTGACTTTGGTACCTTCCCTTTTGTAACTTCTTCTAATACTATTTCTGCAGGTGTATGTACTGGTTTAGGTATTGCACCTAAATTAATCAATGAAGTATTTGGTATTACAAAGGCTTATTGTACAAGAGTAGGTAGTGGTCCCTTCCCTACCGAATTACATAATGAGATTGGCGAAGAATTAAGAAAACTAGGTAGCGAATTTGGAGCTACTACAGGAAGGCCAAGAAGATGTGGCTGGATTGACCTAGTGGCCCTGAAATATACCTGCATGATCAATGGTGTAACACAAATTATTATGACCAAGGCCGATATTCTAGATACATTTAAAGAATTAGAACTAGGTATCGCTTATGAAATGGAAGGTAAAGAGATAGATTATGTTCCATTTCAATTAGTAGGTACTCCAGTGGCCCCTATTTGGAAGAAAATGCAAGGATGGAATATCGATACGACTAAAATGAAGGATGAGAAAGAATTACCTGCTACCATGAAAACCTACATAGACTTTATTAATAAATACTTAGGCGTTCCTGTAAAATATGTTTCCAACGGACCAGGAAGAGACCAAATCGTCCATATTTAATTTAATTATATTAAAACTGCGTAAAAATTTAATACAAGTATTTTAAAAAAAAGGTTCATTTTTTTTGGTAAATACAATTTTGAGTTGAAATTTTACATCGTTAATTTTATAATTACCTATGGCATTAAAAACTATCAAAGAGAAAAAGACTGCTGCACCAAAAAATGGTGTTTTGAAAGCAGATAAAGCAAGTAAATCAGCTGCGAAGAAAAAAGACGTAGACGATGATGACTTGGACGAGGAAGAGGACGTGAATGATGATTGGGAAAAGACAGAAGAAGATACTAGCTGGGATCCTGACTTCGAAGAATTTGATCTGCCTAAAAAAGCTTCTAAAAAACCAGGTAAGTTTAAGCCTTCAGACGAAGACGATGATTTTAATTTGAATGATGATCTCAAAGATATAGACGACGATGATTTATTTGACGATAAAGATGAATTAGAAGACGATTTTTAACTTACACTAGTCTTTACCTACTGCACTCTCTATAATTTATTAAGCATTTGCTCTTTCGAAAAGCTTAGTAAGCCTACCTCATTAAAACTAGCACTCATTACTTGAAGTCCAAATGGCATTCCATTACTATGCGTAAATAAGGGAATAGATATGGCTGGTATACCTACCAAGTTCGCATACACTGTATAAATATCTGCTAAAAACATTTCAGTAGCTGAATGATTATGCACTCCTAAGCCAAAGGCGGTGGTGGGCACAGTAGGCGATACAATAAAATCATATTTTGAAAACACCGTAGTCGTTAAGTCCACTAATTTTTGCCTTACTTGTTGCGCCTTGGTAAAATAGGCATCGAAATAACCAGCGCTTAAAACAAAACTACCTAGTAAAATTCTTCTTTGTACTTCTTCGCCAAAACCTTCGGTTCTCGTCTTTTTATATAAGTCATTCAAATCAACAATACTTTCTTTAGTTCTATGTCCAAACCTTATACCATCAAACCTAGATAAATTACTGGAAGCCTCTGCCGTAGTGAGTACATAATAAGTGGGCACTAAATAAGATAACAAAGAAAAATCGATGGCTTCTACGATATAGCCCTTGGCCGTTAAGTCTTTTAAATAGCTTTCTATTTTTGATTTAATTTCCGCGTCTAGTCCGGGGTGAAAAAGGGTTTCTTTAAAATAGGCAACTTTTTTAGAGCTATTTCCATTCTCTATTAATTTACTATAAGCAGGAACTGGTTTACTAGAAACCGTACTATCAAATTCATCTTCCCCTGCCATCACTTCTAAAACAAGGGCAGCATCGTCAATGGTTTTTGAAAATATACCTATTTGATCAAAGGAAGAAGCATAGGCAATTAAACCATAACGAGATATTCTTCCATAACTTGGTTTTAATCCCACTACTCCGCAAAAGTCTGCAGGTTGTCTTACAGAACCCCCTGTATCGGATCCAATACTAATCATAGATAAACCAGCTTGCACAGCAACAGCCGATCCTCCAGAAGAACCACCAGGTACTTTAGAATTATCAATGGCGTTTTTTACAGGACCATAAGCAGAATTTTCATTGCTAGAGCCCATGGCAAATTCATCGCAGTTTTGACGTCCAATAATAATGGCACCTTCGTCTATTAATTTTTGAATGGCTGTGGCTGTATAAACAGCAGTATAATTTTCTAAGATTTTAGAAGCAGCAGTTAACCTATGTCCTTTATAAGAAAGTACATCCTTGATACCTATAATAACTCCGTGTAATTTCCCTAGCCTTTTTCCTTGCTTTCTTGCTGCATCTAATATAGCAGCTTGCTCTAAGGCCTCTTCAGAAAATACTTCTAAATAAGCATTTAAATTTTCATGTGCAGTAATTTGGTCCAAGTAATATTTAACCACTTGGGCGCAAGTAGTATGATCTGCATTTAATGCAGCATGGTAGTCTTTGATGGAAGTAAACCGAAACAAAGGCTTATAATTAAGCAGCTTTTTCGTCTTTTTCTTTAATACCGTCTTCGATTTCTTTTTTCACGTTGTTTTTAGCATCGTTGAATTCGCGAATACCCTTTCCTAATCCACGCATGAATTCAGGAATTTTACGTCCGCCAAACATTACTAAAATAACCACACCAATAATTAATAATTCTTGAAATCCTAAATTTCCCATAATGTTAAGTTTATAAGTTTAAAGGTAAGGTAATTATAAAATAGAAAAGCACTATTTTTTACGAATTAAACCTATAAATAGCCAATTATTTGTTACAAAAAAGCCCCGATTTCATAGGTATGAAATCGGGGCTTCGTATAGTTTACTAGTGGTGTGCTAGCTATCTTTTTAGAATCTTTTTTCTTTGATACGAGCACTCTTACCGCTTCTCTCGCGTAAGTAGTACAATTTAGCGCGACGTACTTTACCAGACTTATTCAACAAAATACCATCGATATTAGGTGATAAGAAAGGGAATAAACGCTCAACGCCTACTCCATCAGAGATTTTACGCACTGTGAAAGAGGCAGTTGCGCCTGTTCCTTGTGTTTTAATTACATCTCCACGGAAACTTTGGATACGCTCTTTACCACCCTCTACAATTTTGTAGTTTACGGTAATATTATCACCAGCTTTGAAGGCTGGATAGTCTTTTTTTGCGGTCAATTGCTCGTGTACAAATTTTACTGCTTCGCTCATAATACATTGTTTTTGCGGACGGCAAAGGTAGGAGAACCCACCTTATAATCCAAATTATTTGATCCAAAATTAATAATCGCCTATCTGGCAATGTTCACAGCCCTTTTCTCCCTGATAACGGTTACTTTAATCTGACCAGGGTAAGTCATCTCAGTTTGTATTTTTTGGGCTATTTCGAAGCTCAATTGATCAGAACTGGCATCTGTTACCTTTTCAGCCTCTACAATGACTCTTAACTCTCGACCCGCTTGAATCGCATAGGCTTTTTCTACCCCTTGGTAGTTCATCGCTAAGTTTTCTAAGTCCTTGATTCTCTGAATATACTGTTGCATAATCTCTCTTCTCGCTCCTGGTCTTGCACCACTAATGGCGTCACAAGCCTGGATGATCGGAGAAATTACATATTCCATTTCCATTTCATCATGGTGGGCCCCAATGGCATTCACCACTGCTGGGTTTTCACCATATTTCTCAGCTAGTTTTGCCCCTAATAAGGCATGGCTTAATTCAGTTTCTTCATCAGGCACTTTACCGATATCATGTAAAAGACCTGCTCTTTTCGCCAATTTTGGATTCAATCCTAATTCAGCCGCCATGATACCACATAAATTAGCGGTCTCACGAGAGTGCATTAATAAGTTTTGACCATAAGAAGAACGAAAACGCATCTTACCAATAATTCTTATCAACTCTTTATGTAATCCATGAATACCTAATTCAATAACGGTACGCTCTCCAATTTCTGCAATTTGATCTTCTAATTGACGACGTGTTTTTTCTACCACTTCTTCAATACGCGCAGGATGTATACGACCATCTGTTACTAAACGTTGTAAACTTAAACGTGCAATCTCACGACGTAGTGGATCAAATGAAGAAAGTAAAATAGCTTCTGGTGTATCATCTACAATTAAATCTACTCCTGTAGCTGCTTCAATGGCACGAATGTTTCGACCCTCTCTTCCAATAATTTGGCCTTTCATTTCATCTGACTCCAAATTAAATACAGTCACTGTATTTTCAATAGCTACTTCTGCAGCCGTTCTTTGAATAGATTGAATGATAATTTTTCTAGCTTCTTTAGTAGCCTTTTGCTTTGCGTCTTCAATTATCTCTTGTTGTAAAACAAGGGCCTGTGTTTGTGCCTCATGCTTTAAACTTTCAATTAATTGTTGCTTAGCATCTTCTGCACTTAGGTTAGATATCTTTTCTAAACGACGGATATGCTCTTCTTGGTGTTTCTCTAATTCAGTGCGCTTTACATTGATTAAGTCAATCTCACGATTTAATTTTTCTTTAATGACATCGTTGTCTTTAACTTGTTTATCAAGAGAGGCTTCTTTTTGATTAATGGTAAGTTCTTTTTGCTTAATTCTATTTTCCGCCTCGCCAATTTTTTTGTTTTTTTCTAATAAGTCACGATCATATTCGGACTTTAACTGCACGAAACGCTCCTTCGCTTCCAATTGCTTTTCTTTTTTAATCGTCTCCGCTCTTAATTCGGTTTCTTTTAAAATATTAGCAGCTTGTGCTTCGGCTTCTTCAACTTGTTTTTTGGTATTGCGGGCAAATACAATTTTGCCTACGAGTAAGCCCCCGAGTAGGGAAGCGCCTCCAATGATGACGAATAATATGTTCTGGTCCATTGTTTAAATCTTGTTGTTTGTAAATAAATCATACTCCCCTTTTTCGTTGTTAATGAGGTTAAAACTTCATGGTGAATGAGGTTAAAACATTAATCCTATATTATTTATAAATCATTGATAGTCACCTACAGTAAGCTTCGTTTCTTCTTTAACTCTAGGATGACGTATTTAGATTATTCATAATGCGTCAAAGGTTCCGCTACGAAGATAATCAAATAATGGAAAGAATGGAGTCGAAGGGACCAAATTATGTGGCTTAAAGCGTCTTTTCAATAGAACTACTTAGCGCATCAATCTGATTTTGAATGTCTTCTAGCTCATAGAGGTTCTGGCCCGTCTGCTGCTGCTCGGTGGTGAACCAAAGTAAAACCATAGATATATAATCCTGCATATCCTTGCCTGCATAGGCATTTTTAAACTCCACCATTTTTTGGTTGATAAGGGCTGCTGTTTTACGAACCGCCTCCTCATCCTTAGCAGCAAGTTTGATACGGTAGGACCTATCGGCAATGGTAATATTAACAGGGATTAAATTGGCTTCTTGATTGTCTGCGTTAGTTTGATTGTCTGACATAAATTAAGGGTTCAAATTTTTAATGGCAGTATCTATTTCTTTAATATAATGGTCTACTTTTTTAACCAAGGCTTCTTTGTCCGAAGGTTGCATACTGGCCGTATTCACCATGGCAGCTGCTATTTTAGATTTACCCTGCTGTACTTCATCCATTAATTCCTTTACATGGTTTTGCTCCTTGGTCAAACTTGCCTTTAACTGCAAGTTTTCTTTTTCCATTAAAGCAGTGCGCTTTAATAAGAGTTGTATTTTCTCTTGTAAATTAGTTAATGAACTAGCAATATCCACCATACTTGTATTTTAATTTGATGAAAATTTATTTTCTAATTTCTGCTTGTAGGTTTTTTTCAAAGCTGTCAACCAATTTTTTCATCATCGTATCTATCTCCACATCGGTCAATGTTTTATCGTTTGCATTAAAAATAAAATTAATGGCCACCGATTTTTTCTGATCACCCAATTTTTCACTTTCAAAAATATCAAAAACACTGGTTTGTTGAAGCGCTGCTAATTTAACAGCTGCAATACTTTGTTCAATGGCTGCATATTCTGTAGCTGTTGGAAGCACTAATGCAATATCACGTTCCACTGAAGGGTATTTAGAAACCTCTTGGTAAACTACCTGCTGACTTTGATACAAAGCAAGCAAATTAGCTAAATCGAATTGAATGTATAATACCGATTGCTTAATGCCGAATGCTTGTAATTTTTTACTGCCAATTACTTCAACGCTACAAACTGTTTTTTTATCAACCGTATAATTAACTTGCCCTGGGTCTGCGCTTTTCCACTGTCCATTCGGAAGTCCTAATAATTTAAATAAAGCAGTAGCCATTCCCTTGGCTACAAAGAAATCGGCAGGCTGGGCCTTGGTTCTCCATCCATCTGCATTTTGTTTGCCTGAAATATAAATGGCTAACTGCTCCGACTCATAATATTTACCATTACCCGATTTTCCATACACTTTACCCATTTCAAAAAAGGAGATAGCCGTATTTTTTCTATTAATATTATAAGCAATCGTTTCCAATCCTGTCTCTAACATAGAAGGGCGCATCAAATCTAATTCCGCCGTTAAATTATTCAACATTTTTACAGAACGCGCAATGACTTCTTCAGCAAAATAAGCGCTATTGGTAATAGAGTTGGTTAAGATTTCTGTAAAGCCACGACCTACTAAATATTGTGCTATTTTATCTTTAAACTTTTCTTTTTTCTCTAGTGGATCAATGGCAGGGCTCATGGTAATCACACTAGGAATTGCAATATTATCTAGGCCATCAATTCTTAATACTTCTTCCACGATATCGGCAGCAATACTAATATCTGGTTTATGATAAGGCACGGCTAATTCCAAACCTTCTGCAGTTTCATTTAAAATTTCAAAACCTAAACTACTAAGAATGGTTTTCACTTTATCTGTTGGATAAACCTTACCACTTAATTTTTTTAAATAAGCGAAGCTTATGTTCACTTTAATTTTAGGGGCTGGTGCAGGATAGACATCTATGACTTCACTACATTTTCCACCTGCTAATTCTTGAATTAATTGAGCAGCATGTTCTAAGACATGCACAGTGCCATCAATAGCCACGCCTTTTTCAAAACGAGTAGCTGCATCAGTTCTTAAACCATGGTGTACCGAGGTTTTTCTGATATGTACATTTTCAAATAGTGCACTTTCTAAAAATAAATTCGTGGTACTTGCTTTTACGCCAGAGCTTAAACCTCCAAACACACCTGCAATACATAAAGGTTTTTGCGTATCGCTAATCATTAGATCATTAGCAGTTAAGGTTCTCTCTACGCCATCAAGTGTAGTGAACTTTGTGCCTGCTGCATATTTTTTTACTAAAATAGTTTTATCCTTAATTTCATTAGCATCAAATGCATGCAGGGGTTGTCCTGTTTCATGCAAAATATAATTGGTAATGTCTACTATATTATTAATGCTACGAACACCAATAGCTTGTAATTTATTTTTTAACCAAGTAGGCGAAGACTTTACTGTTACGCCTTCAATCACCAATCCAGCATATCTTTTACAAGCTGCATTATCTTCAATACTTACTTTAAAAGGCGCCACCGATTTATCTTTACTGGCCTGCTTTTTAAAAGGGCTAATGGCTGCTACCGGTGATTCATGATAAGATAAATAAGCACAAACATCTTTAGCTACACCATAATGACTCATGGCATCCATTCTATTAGGCGTAAGTCCAATTTCATAAATCCAATCTTCATAGGATTCATAAATAGTTGAAACGAGGGTACCTGCATTTACACTTGCATCCAAAACAATAATACCTCCATGATCATCGCTTAAACCAATTTCATCTTCTGCACAAATCATTCCTTCACTTTGCTCTCCTCTAATTTTTGCAAGCTTCATGGTAATGGGCTCGCCTGTTTTTGGATATATAGTCGTTCCAATAGTAGCCACTACTACTTTTTGTCCTTGGGCTACATTCGCTGCACCACAAACAATACCCAAGGGTTGGTCCTTACCAATATTTACCTTGGTTAAATTTAATTTATCAGCACCTGGATGTTTTACGACTTCTAAAACCTCTCCCACCACCAAACCTGCAAGGCCTCCTTTGAAATTTTCATATTTTTCTAATGACTCCACTTCTAGCCCAATAGAAGTTAAAATAAGGGATAACTTTTCGGGACTCACCTCATGCGGTAAATATTCACTCAGCCAGCGATAACTAATCGTCATAGAACAATTTTATAGTATAGCTTCAAAAATACTAATTTTTAAGTGCTTTTAGTTAAAAACTAGGTGCAAAACCCGTTAATAACCCCCTTTTTTTGTGGATTTCATATGGCGAAGACCTGTGCACAACCCTATTGCAAAACTAAATTTCTTGAAGTCCTAATTTGGTTTGATTTTCGCAGTAAGAAAATTGGTCAATCACTATGTCTATCCCTAGTATAAATTCAAACAGAACAAAGAAGAAAAATAGCAATATAGATATTAGTTCTATGATGTATGGAAAGATTCCACCACAAGCAAGAGAATTAGAAGAAGCGGTGCTGGGTGCGATACTTTTAGACAAAAGTGCATTCGATACCATTAGCGAAATATTAAAGCCAGAATGTTTTTATGTAGAAGCGCATCAACTTATTTTTAGCGCTATGCAGGGCTTGCAACAAAAGAACATGCCTATTGACATGTTGACCATGGTGGAAGAATTAAAAATGCGCGAGCAGTTAGATATTATTGGCGGCGCTTACTATGTTTCTAAATTAACCAATGTGGTGGTGTCTACTGCGAATATTGAAGCACATGGTAGAATTGTTTTACAAAAATTTATTCAGAGAGAATTAATAAGAATTAGTGGCGAAGTCATTGCTAACGCTTATGAAGATAGCACCGATGTTTTTGATTTACTAGATGATAGTGAAACCAAAATGTTTAATATCACCAATAACTACTTGAAGAAAAACTTCGTGGATATTGGAGACGCTTTAGCACATGCCGTTACACGTATCGATCAATTAAGAACAAAAAAAGATGAGATATCAGGTGTGCCTAGTGGCTTTACTTCACTCGATAGAATCACTTACGGATGGCAACCCACCGATTTAATTATTTTAGCTGCACGTCCTTCAGTGGGTAAAACTGCTTTTGCATTAAACCTAGCGCGTAATGCAGCTCTTCATCCTACCAAACCCCAGGCCGTTGGATTTTTTAGTTTAGAGATGAGTGCAAGCCAATTAGTACAACGTATTTTAAGTGCGGAGAGTGAAATTAAAATGGAAAAAATTTCAAGAGGTAAATTAGAAGAGTACGAATACCAACAACTACATAGCAAGGGTATTAAAAAATTAGAGCAAGCACCTATTTATATTGATGACACAGCGGCATTAAATATTTTTGAATTTAGAGCCAAGGCAAGAAGACTAGTGAACAAACACCAAGTTAAAATGATCATTATTGACTACTTACAATTAATGAGTGGCTCTGGTGATAGAAATTCAAATCGTGAACAAGAAATTAGTAATATCTCAAGAAGTTTAAAAGCTTTAGCGAAGGAATTAAATATTCCTATCATTGCACTTTCTCAATTAAGTCGTGCGGTAGAAACAAGAAAAGAAAGTAAGATGCCTCAGTTGAGTGATTTACGTGAATCGGGTGCCATTGAGCAAGATGCCGATATGGTTATGTTTATTTACCGTCCTGAATATTACGAAGTAATGAGTAATGAAATGGGAGAAAGTACACAAGGGGAAACACATATTAGAATTGCCAAGCATAGAAATGGTCGTTTAGATTTAGTGAAACTAAGGGCCAATTTAGATATTCAAAGATTTGAAGAATGGGAAGGCGATGCAGGTATTCCAGGACTTGCAAGTAACTATAAACCTTTACAAGCAAGCTTAAATAGTGGTGGTGCACCAGATGGTGGCAAGTTCTTTATTCAAGGAAGCAAAATGAATGAAGGAGAATTTGACGAAGGCATTAATGACGACCAACCGTTTTAAATAAGTCGAAACTATGTCGATACCTTATTTTTACGAGCCTAGTATTTTGTCGGGTCAAACTAGTTTTACCTTGAATGAAATAAGTAGTAAGCACTGCGTTCAAGTGCTGAGAATGCAAGAAAATCAAAGAGTAGATATAACCAATGGCTTGGGATATTTATTTGAAGCGACTATTCTAACTGCGCATAAAAAAAATACCCTAGTACAAATACAATCAGAAAAGTTTATTGCAGCGTCATCACAAAAAATCACTTTAGGTATTGGGCTTCTTAAAAACCTTACCAGGTTAGAATGGTTATTAGAAAAAGCAACAGAGATGGGCGTATATGAAATCATGCCCCTGCTTTGCGATCATACCTTATTTGAAAAATTTAAATTGGAAAGGTTTCAAAATATTTTACAGTCGGCCATGATACAAAGTCAGCAGGTTTGGCTTCCTTTATTAGGAACCCCTGTACAATTTAAAGAGGCAATTCAAAATCAAAAGCAAACACAGAAATTAATTGCACACTGTGAAGCCAGCGATAAATTAGATATCAAAAAAATAGAGGTTGCTACAGACTGTCTATTATTAATTGGCCCTGAAGGCGATTTTTCTTCTGCCGAAATTGAATTAGCCCTTGCAAATAGTTACCAGGCTATTCATTTGGGACCTACGCGTCTTAGAACCGAAACGGCTGCCTTATTTGCTTTAAGTGTCTTAAAAAAATTCTAATTTCAATCAATGAATATGGCAATACGCATTATTGAAGTGAATACTCCCCTATTAGAAAAAGAATTTCTAGAAGTGAACGCTTCTTTGAATAAAAGCAACCCAAATTATATAAGGCCCTTAGATAATGAAGTGAATCAAGTATTTGATCAAAGCCTTAATAAATTATTTAAACAAGGAGACGCTAAAAGATGGATAGCTCAAAATGAAGAAGGTATTTGCGTGGGACGCATTGCCGCATTTTATTACGAGAGCTATAAAAATAAAGGCACTGAATTTCCTGTGGGCTGTGTAGGATTTTTTGATTGCATCAATGAACAAGCTACGGCTAATTTACTTTTTTCAACTGCTCAAGCATGGCTAAGTGAAAACGGTATGCAAGCCATGGATGGCCCTATTAATTTTGGAGATAGAGATAAATGGTGGGGACTGATGGTGAAAGGATTTGAAACCGAGCCTATGTATGGTATGTCTTTCAACCCAAGTTATTATGAAGCGCTGATAACGAATTATGGTTTTCAGAATTATTATACCCAATATTATTATCAAAAGGATTTACGCGAGCCCCTTCCCCCCCGTTTTGAAGAGCGTTACAATAAATTTAAAGCCAAGCCCGATTATTCAGCCCTGCATTTAGATAAAAATAATTTAGAAAAATTTGCCAAGGACTTTGTACATATTTATAATAGTGCTTGGGCACAGCATGGTGAAGAAAAAGCCATTACACTAGAACAAATATTAAAACTATTTAAAACTTTAAAAGCGGTGATGGATGAAAGGGTCATTTGGTTTGCTTATTACAAAGAAGAACCCATTGCTATGTTTATTAATATTCCAGATGTGAATCAATACTTTAAATATTTCAATGGTAAGTTGGGACTTCTTCAAAAACTACATTTGCTTTGGATGAAATTTAGAGGTACTAATGATAAATTAACGGGTTTAGCTTTTGGAGTGGTGCCTAAATATCAAGCCTTGGGCATAGATAGTTATTTAATTAATTGTTGCTATATCATGCTTCATAAAATAAAACTATATAGCGGCTATGAAATGGGCTGGGCTGCAGACTGGAATCCCAAAATGGTGAATATTTATAAAAGCTTAGACGCTCAACCCAGCAGAGAAATGGTCACTTTCAGACATATTTTTAACCCTAGCGTCCACCCTTTTGAAAGACATCCACCCATGGATTATAGCACAAAATAAGGCGAGCATTAAGGTTCAAAATGGGGCTTTAACAATTAGGGGATAAGATTTAATTCCCCGGTGAATACTTTTGATTTTGAATGTGTATATTGCGCGTCAACTATGGATAATTTCGTCGTTTCAGCAAGAAAATATAGGCCCCAAAACTTTAATACAGTGGTAGGACAGGCGCCTATTACTACTACCTTAAAGAATGCCATTTTAAACAATCATTTGGCGCATGCCTTTTTGTTTTGTGGACCAAGAGGAGTGGGTAAAACTACTTGCGCGCGTATTTTAGCTAAAACCATCAACTGTACTAATATCACTAAGGAAGGAGAAGCATGTAATACTTGCGATTCTTGTATTTCTTTTGAAAAAGGAGCTAGTTTAAATATTCATGAATTAGATGCAGCAAGCAATAATTCAGTAGACGATATTAGAACCTTAGTAGAGCAAGTGCGTTTTGCACCTCAAGCGGGTAAATACAAAGTATATATAGTAGACGAGGTACACATGTTAAGTACTAGTGCCTTTAATGCCTTTTTGAAAACATTAGAAGAGCCACCGCCCTATGCTATATTTATTTTAGCCACTACTGAAAAACATAAAATTCTTCCAACCATTTTAAGTCGTTGTCAAATTTTTGATTTTAGACGTATTACTTCCAATGATACCGTTGCGCATTTAGAAGAAATTATTGGCAAAGAAAATATCAAGGCCGAAAAAAATGCATTGCAATTGATTGCACAAAAAAGTGAGGGTTGTATGCGTGATGCCTTAAGTATTTTAGATAAAATAGTAAGTTTTTCTAATGGGGCTTTAACTTATGAAAATACACTTGAGCATTTAAATATTTTAGACGAGGCTTACTTTTTTAAATTACTAGACCATCTTACTAAACAGGACCTCACCCAGGCCATGTTATTGTATGATGAAATTAATCAAAAAGGATTTGAGGGCGATATGGTTTTATACGGACTTGCTAGCTTTATTAGAAACTTATTAGTATGTAAGGACCCTGCCAGTGCTAAATTATTAGAATCGATTGAAGGATGGAGAGAACAATATATAAGTGTTTCAAAAGAAATAAGCACTCCTTATTTAGTAAGTGCCCTAAACTTATTAAATGATGCAGAGATACAATTTAAAATGGCCCGCAATAAAAGACTGCATGTAGAAATGGCCATTATTAAACTCAATTTTTTACAACAAGCTATTGAACTAAGCATGGAAGACAGCCAAGTTGTAAAAAAAAAACTAGTTGATAGTCATTACCCTATTCGATTAAAGAAAATTATTCCTTTAAGTAATTCAGTAGTCACTAAGGAGGCCAAGTTAATTATAGAACAGCAGCCAGTAGTTTCAAAAGCAGCTGTTAGCAAAACTAGTCAAGCAGCAGGACCGATAAAAGCAACAGCTGAAACCATAAAGGCAGCATCTGAACCTATAACAGCAGCAGACCAATTATCTACAAAAGAAAATAGCGTTCCAACAAATACGACTCCTTCTGAAAAAGGCAGTAATAAAAACTTACTCGCTGTACTTCAAAATAAATACGGAGAAAAATACAAGATTGAAGAAGTCATCGATTCTGTTCCACTAACCATGGAAGACTTAAGAAAATGTTGGGATGATTTCACCCTTACTTTAGAAACAGCTTTAAAACATTCTGCAGCTAGTACTTTTAAATTAGCGCAGCTTGATATCGAAAATGAAACTCATTTCACTATTACTGTTCCAGCTTTAACGGCACAAAAATTTGTGGAGCAAGAACGTATGAATGTACTTGAAAGAGTATGGGATCATTTTCATAATCGTGCCATACAATTTAGTATACTAGTAGCCGCAAGCGAAAAAGAAGACGTGCCTTTACATTTAAGTTTGAATAGTAAACAAAAATACGAACGCATTGCAGCAATGTATCCTTTGGTGCAGGAATTAAAAACAAGATTGAATCTAGAGATTTACTACTAGAGATTTACTATCAAAATAGTATTACTAAAAATTTATTATAAGAATTTTAGTAATATAGATTTACTACTAGAAATTAATCACTAAAGCTTCGCCTTTGCATATCCCTTCTGCTTTAAGTATTGGAATATTTTTTGGCGGTGATCGCCTTGAATAATAATTTCTCCATCTTTCACCGAGCCCCCTGTGCCACAAAAATTTTTTAAGGCCTTGCCTAATTCATTCATGGCCTCTAAGGAACCTTCAAAACCGTATACAATAGTCACTGTTTTTCCAGCTCTGTGTTTTGTCTCTAAAATAATTCTTAGTGCTTGTTCTGCTGGCGCTAGTGTAATAGTGGATACTTCTTCCTTGGGAAGCATATAATCGGGATTCGTGCTATACACTAAAGGGGAACTATTTTGACTAGTTGTATTTGATTTGCCTTTTTTGCTCATTTTTTAGGTATTATAACAGTATAAAGTTTGTAGTCTGCCTAGTATTTTGAAACTTTGTGGTACAAATTAATAAAAACAAAGTTAAGGCTAAAATAAAGGAAGCATTATGTCAAAAAAAGTCATGTTGGTTATAATGGATGGCTGGGGTCTTGGTCTGGTACCTGCATCCGATGCTATTCAACAAGCAAAAGTACCCTTTGTAACAAGTTTATATAAGCATTATCCTAATGCTACACTGGTTACTTGCGGCGAAGCGGTGGGCCTTCCTGAGGGTCAAATGGGCAATAGCGAAGTAGGCCATTTAAATTTAGGGGCTGGACGTATTGTATACCAAGAATTACAAAGAATTAATGTAGCCATTAAAACAGGTGAATTAGCGAGTAACCCTACTTTATTAGCAAGTATCGATTATGCCAAACAAAATAATAAACCATTACACTTATTAGGTTTAGTAAGTGACGGTGGTGTGCATTCTCATACCAGTCATTTAAAAGCCATTTGTGATTTATGTAAAACCAAGGGTTTGAGCCAGGTGTATATACATGCCTTTACCGACGGAAGAGATACCGATCCTAAAAGTGGATTATGCTATATAGAAGATCTTGAAAATCATTTAAAAAATTCAGTAGGAAAAATTGCGAGTATTAGTGGAAGATACTACGCCATGGATAGAGATAAAAGATGGGAAAGAGTTCAACTAGCTTATGACACACTAGTAAAAGCAGAAGGGCCAACAGCCAGCACTGCTATAGATGTCCTTAAAACAAACTATGCTAATAATATTACAGATGAATTTATAAAGCCAACCGTTTTAACCGAAAACGGAGCTGTTATTGCTACTATTAAAGACGGTGATGCTGTGCTTTGTTTTAATTTTAGAACCGATCGTTGTAGAGAAATTACAGAAGTACTTAGTCAGAAAGATTTTCCAGACTTTGGCATGAAGAAATTGGATTTGCATTATACTACCATTACTAAATATGACGAGACCTTTCAAAAAGTAAATATCATATTTGAAAATGATAATTTAGAAAATACCTTGGGAGAGGTTTTAGCGAAACACCATAAAAAACAAATTAGAATTGCAGAGACGGAGAAATATCCGCATGTTACTTTTTTCTTCAGTGGTGGTAGAGAATTACCCTTTGAAGGTGAAACAAGAATTATGGCGCCTTCTCCTAAAGTAGCAACCTATGATTTGCAACCTGAAATGAGTGCTGCCGAATTAACCGAAAAATTATTACCAGAAATTCAAGCAGGTAATCCCGATTTTGTTTGCTTGAACTTTGCGAATGCCGATATGGTGGGTCATACAGGTGTATTTACTGCCGTCATGAAGGCGGTAGAAACGGTAGACGCCTGCGTTGAAAAAATTGTAATTGCCGGATTGGAAAATGGCTATACTATCTTTTTAACAGCAGATCATGGTAATGCCGATTATATGATTAATGAAGATGGAAGCCCGAACACAGCGCATTCACTTAATTTAGTGCCCTTCTTTATTATAGATAAAGACTGGAAAGGCAGCATAAAATCTGGTAAATT
>Ga0208787_1000121_pt1 | contig 37598 bp, 38 predicted proteins | sample Wag4_2014_7_11_FD_187362 | JGI IMG/M metagenome (GOLD analysis project Ga0208787, IMG submission 187362) | Fresh water microbial communities from Ohio, USA - Utica-2 Time Series HT 2014_7_11 (SPAdes) (version 2) | ecosystem: Environmental > Aquatic > Freshwater > Water tank | place: USA: Ohio...
ACAATGCACGATTCGACATGGGTTTCATTCAATCATCACTCGAACGAGATGGTCGACCACGACTTACCAACAAGGTGGTGGATACGGTTTCACTTGCCAGACGTCTGGTGCGCAACGAAGTACCAAACTGCAAGCTCTCTACGTTGGCAGAAAGCCTTGGCCTAAAACATCAGCCTGCTCACCGCGCTATGAATGACGTACTGGCGACAGGGGACCTGTTGCATTACCTCATCGAGCGTGCAGCGGGTTTTGGTGTGTACGACCTGAATGACCTCATTGCGTTACCCAAGATTGGCTCACATCCTCAAGCAAAGAAGTTGAAGCTGACCGAGGCATTGCCGCGAACAACTGGCGTGTACATGTTTACCGATGCACAAGGCGAAGTGTTGTATGTGGGTAAAGCCAGCAATTTGCGTTCGCGTGTGCGCAGTTACTTCAGTACAAATGAATCGCGAACCAAAGTGAGCTCATTGCTGAAACTGATGCAAGGGATTGAGTTCATTCAAACGCCTGACTTGTTAACTGCTGAGGTATTGGAGTTGCGCATCATCGGCAGGCTTCGTCCGCGCTACAACCACGCTGGTACGCGCACGGCAAAGTATTGCTATGTGCGCTTAACCACCGAAGAAGAGTGGCCTCGACTGATGGTGTCAAAGACGCCGTCAGCAAAAGGAATTTGTATCGGACCAATCTCCACGCGCAATATGGCCACAGAGGTGGTGGATGCAATTGAGTCGGTCATTCCGCTCCGTCGCTGCACGGTACGAATGGGTCGCAACTACGTTGCCCCTGAAGGTGCGCCTGTGTGCTCTGCGGCGCGCCTTGGCCTTGCGCAATGTCCATGTTCGGGAACCGCGGAACCAGAGTCATATGCCAATGCTGTGCAACAAGCTGCGGATGCACTTACCGGCACGAGCAGTTTCGTGCGCGACGCTTTGTTTGAAAAAATGAATGCTCATTCCGAGGCTCAGCGATACGAAGAAGCGGCTTATCTACGTGACCGTATTCAAACATTTGAGACGGTATTGCGCAGGCAAGAACAAGCAGAGAAATTGTGCCGGCAAGGAAAATTCACCGTTTCGTTTAACAACATTGTGTACGAAGTAGATAACGGAGTTCTCGCGTCCACTCGTAATGCAGATCAGTTGTTCATGCCACTGTCATCGCTGAGTAAGCAAGTTCAAGAAGCCATCATTCCGCCTGCGGGTGTACATGATGACCATGGCGTGTTGCGCAACGATGCAATGGATGAAGTGCTCTGTATCGCCAGATTTTTAGAGGCCCAGAAATGACAGACGACAATGTGACTCTTGCGCAAGTAGTTCTGCACAAAGGCGAAATTGTCTCAGAGGTTTACGGTCCAGAAATTACGGCGCAAACCACACTCATTTCGTGGTCAATGGCAAAGAGCATGACGCACGCCCTCGTTGGTATTGCGCAGATGGATGGGCTGTTGAACATTGCAGATAGCCACTTGTTTCCAGAGTGGGAGTCGGACGATCGGCGCAACATCACGTTGCAACAGCTATTGGAAATGCGATCTGGGCTGTCCTGGGTGGAGGATTATGTAGATGGCGACTCATCCGATGTTATTGAGATGTTGTTTGGTTCGGGCAAAGAGGACATTGCGGGTTATGCAACGGCACAGCCGCTTGCCGCAACGCCAGGTGCCGAATGGGTGTATTCGTCGGGAACCACCAACATTGTCACTCGACTGCTTGGCAACGCATTAGGTGATGCGCATGGCTCTCACGCCAAAACCGAACGATTTATGCGCACTCGATTGTTGGATGCAATAGGCATGCAGGCAGTACCCAAGTTTGATGCTGCGGGCACCTTCGTTGGGTCTTCATACGTATTTGCAACCGCCCGAGACTTTGCCAAGTTTGGCTTGCTCTACCTTCGGGATGGAATGTGTAACGGAGTGCGAATTCTGCCCGAAGGTTGGGTGGATCACGCACGAACTCAGCATGTATTCGACCCAGAAACTGGGTTGGGCTACGGGGCTCACTGGTGGACGTTGCTAGGAGAACGCAACAGCCTTGTTGCTGCCGGATACGAAGGTCAGTACATCATGGTTGTGCCCGATCGGGATCTTGTTGTAGTGCGCCTTGGGAAAACCGTTGCCGAGTTACGAGATGCTGTTGTCGCTGAATTGCGAGAAGTGATTGAGCAGTTTCCGATTATTGGTGAGCAGTAACAGTTTCAGAACGAGACTCAACAATCGACAGCATTAACAAGGAGCCGATAACGAAGGTTGCTCCAATAACGCTATTGAGGGAAAGCTGTTCATTCAGAATGAGTACCCCGCATGCAATTCCAAAAACGGGTTCGCTGGTGGTGAAGATCGAAGTCATGTTCGTTCCAATGCGCTTCAAACCCATGAAGAACGTTGAAGTAGGAAATACCGTTCCAACAATTGCCAGCGCAACAATGATCAGCCATCCCTTGGTGGTGTCGGGGTAGTCCGCTTGAAGACTTCCTGGCGAGACGAGAGCGACGAGATTAAATCCGAGTGCCGCCCCAATATTGACGAATGTGACGCCAGTGAACATGTCGGTGTGTTTGAGTGAACGTGAACAGCCAAGTGCATAGAACACGTAGGCAAGTGATGAGATCAGTACGAGAACAACCGCTTTGGAACTACCACTTCCAATTTCACCCGTTGTAATGCCCACTCCGATCATGGTGAAGATCAATGCGTACACGATGCTCTTTGATGGTTTCTTTTTGTAAAGCAACCATGAAATGAGAACCACGATGACGGGGTTGCAATAGAAGATGACAATGGCAAGGCTGGTGTCAATATCGCGAATTGCCGTGAAGTAGGTGAGTGCGCAAATGGTGATGCCGACAAATCCGAGAGACAGCAAATCTGGCAACAACCGCATGCGAGGCCAAGGGGTATTGCGAACGAAGATCAGGCGCAACACCACCATCAGAATGGCAGACATTGCGAAACGAGCAGACAACATGCCCAGTGCGTTGGCGCCCTCGTCGTAGGTGCTTTTGGCCATAAACGGAACCGTGGCAAAACATCCGCTGGCAAAGACAATGAGAAACGCACCCAGCATCTTTTGATTCTTCACCACGCTCCGAATCTAGTGCCCAAGCCGCGTTTGGTTACTCTTGGTTCAAGGGGGAAATATGACGAACGAATTGTGGCGAAAAAGTGCTCTAGACCTTGCGGAAGGAATTCGCAGTAAAAAGTTTTCCAGCAGGGAAGTGGTTGACGCGCATCTCAGTCGTATCGATGAAGTAAACCCCAAAGTCAACGCCATCATTCGAGTAATGGCCGATGAGGCGCGCACAGCAGCAGATGCCGCAGACATTGCACTCGCACAAGGTGGCCCAATCGGTCCACTTCACGGCGTTCCCTACACCGTCAAAATCAATATTGATGTTGCGGGTCAAGCAACAACACAGGGCATTACTGCCCTCGCCGAATCAATCCCTGCCATCGATGCGCCGACCATCGAACGTATGAAGGCTTCGGGGGCAATCATGATCGGTCGCACCAACATGCCCGACTTGGGGCTCCGCGTGCACACCGACAGCACCCTCTACGGACGAACAAAGAACCCGTGGAAGTCAGATCGCACAGCAGGTGGTTCAAGTGGTGGCGAAGGTGCAGCACTTGCCAGCGGAATGTCGCCACTTGGTCTTGGCAACGACATCGGTGGTTCGCTGCGTAACCCAGCTCATTGCTGTGGCATTGCTTCAATCATGCCCACCAAAGGTGTCGTACCCGATGCACAGATGTTTCCCATTGAAGATTTCGGACTCAGTTCACAATTGATGCTCGGCCAAGGAGTGATGGCACGTCGTATTGCTGATGTGCGCGCAGGCTTGCGCGTTGTTGCAGGCGCACATGCACGAGACCCAATCAGCGTTCCTGTAGTGCTCGACGAATTTCCTGCTGCAAAGAAAACTCGTGTTGCAGTAATGGCAAACCCACCTGGTGGAACTACACACCCTGGTGTTGAAGCTGCGGTTCGCAAAGCTGCAGATGCATTGTCGAATGCTGGTCACGAAGTTGTGGAAACGACACCACCAGATTTCGAGCTTGCAAGTTTGTTGTGGTCAATTCAAATGAATGGTGAACTCACCTTGCAGCTTGACTTGTTAAATATGGTGATGGGCGAGGGCGGTAAGCGATTCCTTGAACTCACCAGTGAAGGTATGACACCAATCGACTTTGCAGGCTGGGCAAATGCGCAGACGCAGCGCAACGGTGTTGCTCGACGTTGGTCGTTGTGGTTTCAGGAGAACCCAGTTCTTGTTTGTCCAACATGGACAGAACCAGCATTCGTGTACGACAACGACATCAAAGATGTAGAAAACGCAATGGGAACATTGCAACAACTACGTGCTGTGTTGCCAGCAAACTTGCTTGGACTTCCTGCAGTGGTGGTGCCGGGCGGAATGGCCGACTCGCTTCCAGTGGGTGTCCAGGTGATCGGGTCTCGCTTCACCGATCTTCACTGCCTTGCAATCGCCGAGCAGATCGAATCGGCGTGTGGTTTAAGCACGCCGATCGATCCGATCGACTGAATAATTTAGTTCGTCAGATTACGACGACGTTTTGTGCTTCCTCACCCTTGCGACCAGGTGCAACGTCGAATTCAACGGCTTGACCTTCGAACAAAGACTTGTAGCCTTCGCCCTTGATGTTCGAGAAGTGAACGAAAACATCGTCCCCTCCATCGCGTGAAATAAAGCCGTAGCCCTTCTCTGCATTAAAGAATTTGACGGTACCGCGCATAACTTTTCTCTTTTCGTGAAATGAGGAAGAGCCCTTGTGGCAAATCCGACTTCTAGGTTATGACAAGTTGTGCCTAAACACACTTCATCCCGTCAACTATTTGCCAGCGAGCGCTGCCACCACGGGTGCAAACGCCTCTACGTCTTCACCACCAACGATTACATAGGAAAACCCCCAACGCTCACGGCGAGCGAGCAGGTCGTCAATCAATTTGCTTGGAGGTCCCATTAACGCGAATGGGGTATTGGCGACCATGGACTCTTCAACGCCCATTCCCTTTGCCAGCCTGCTGATTGCACCTTCGGCGTCGTCGGTAACATTCACCAAGAAGGCACGAATGTTCATTTCAATGTCGGTGATGCGGTCACCGGAGGCTTCGCGCACAATGTCGACCTTTGCGTCAACAGCTTCGGCGGTCATTGTCGAGATGGCCTCTGGTCCTACTGCGCCAGCACTCATGGTGGCGTTAATGCCCACAATGTCGGCAACCTTGGCTGCATAGGTCAGTACGCGCTTTCCGCCACCACCAATCAAGATTGGCGGGCACGAACCTTGTACAGGCTTCGGCATGCCGTTGTAGTTGGTGATGGTGTAGTGCTTGCCTGCATGTGAGAACGGTCCTGGTGCAAAACAACCCTTCAAGATGTCGATGCCTTCGATCATCTTGTCAATGCGTGTGCCAGCAGATTCATACGGAATGCCCGACTGTTCGTAATCGGTGATCATCCAGCCAGCTCCGATACCTAAGTCGAGCCGACCATTACTCAATACATCCAGTGTTGCCATTTCTTTTGCGAATACCACTGGGTGCTTGTAGTCGTTGTCCCACACCAACGCTCCAATGCGGAGTGTTGACGTTGCCATCGCTGCAGCAGTCAGTGCTGGAAGTGGAGCAAGTTGCTCGGTGAAGTGATCGGGCATGGTGAGTGCGCCATAACCGAGCGATTCGGTTTTTCGTGCAAGTTCCACCCACTCTTTGCCGGTAGGAGTGCTACTTGCCTGAATTCCAAAGCGGAATGGGCGAATTGGGATCTGGCGGGAAGATGACATGTAGGCAGATTAGTGTTATTAGCAACGTGAATCCCCACTTGAGGTTGAGTATCCGCCTGTTGATCACCATGCTCGCCGGAGCACTTGCGATCACAGCCATTGTTACTGCCATGGCCCCACCGGCCTGGGGGATACTCAACGCACATAGCGAGAAACCGGTTGCCCTTTCGCAGTTTTCAGGGTTGGCTCAGCGCAGTATTTTGCTTGATGTAAATGGTCAGCAGGTTGGCGTGTTCCAAGTAAAGAACACACAGCAGACTCCGATTTCGGCTGTTCCTGAATCAGTGCAGAACGCATTCATTGCTGTTGAAGACTCGGTGTTCTACGAGCACGACGGGGTGAACTTGCGAGCAGTTGGAAGAGCACTGTTGGCCAACTCGCAGGGTGGTGGCAGGCAAGGCGCTTCAACCATTACGCAGCAGGTCATTAAGAACGAATTGCTTGGTGGAAAAATCTCAGGAAGTCGTTTGAAGCTGCTTCAAATTCGTGGTGCAGTGATGTTGGAAAAGCAATTGTCCAAAGCAGAAATTCTTGAGCGATATCTGAACACCGTGTTCTTCGGCAACAACGCCTTCGGGTTGCAGGCTGCAGCCGAGGTGTACTTCGGCACTTCAGTGCAAGGTCTCTCCCAAAACCAGGGAGCATTTCTTGCGGGCATGGTGCAAGCGCCTTCATCTCGCGACCCATTTACCAAGCCCGACGCGTCTCGCTATCGGTACAAACAAGTGCTGAGTCGATTGGTTGAAGTTGAAGAGATGACTCCTGAACAAGCCACACTTGCGTGCAAAGGATGGGATAATCCTCGATTACGCACAGTGGAAGATGCAGATTGCCCAATTCCTGATAACCGCCGCGAGATTTCGCGCGCAACCGATACAGGTCGCACCTATTTCTCGGAAGCGGTTCGTGACTATCTGTTAAATCGCTCAGACATTCTTGGCGCAACGTATGAAGAGCGCTACAAGAAATTGTTTTATGGTGGGCTTCGCATTTACACGACGCTTGATAAAGGTGCACAGGCTGCAGCAGAAAAAGCAGCGCTTGAACAAATGCCAGAAAACTCAGCAAACATTCAGGCAGCAGTAGTCACGATTGATAATGCAACCGGTGGTGTGCGAGCCATGGTTGGCGGTCGCGACTTCTTGGTGAGTGAAGTAAATGTTGCCATGCGTCGCCGTCAAACGGGCTCAAGTGTGAAGATGTTTATTCTTGCGGCAGCAATGGAAGCTGGACTGTTGCCAGACGACGTGATTGATGGAACGCTTCCTTGCACTTTGCCAAACCCAGGAAATGACGAAGAACCAACGTTCCTTATTTCAAATGGTGTGAGTCAGCCAGTATCAAACCTGCGCACCATGACTGCGCTGTCGATCAACTGTGCGTACGCACGTCTTGCCCAAGTTGTTGGTCTCGAAAAAGTTGTTGCTTTGATGTACGGAATGATGAGTTCGGACTTCATGCCAAAACCAGAATGGGGTACAGACGCTGAACGTTTGAATCTCATAAAGCCATATGCGTCGCTTTCTACAGGTGCAAATGAAATGAGTCCACTCGACATGGCGTCGGGCGCTCAAACCATTGCCAACTTGGGTGTTCACCATGAGCCTTATTTTGTCGAGAAGATTGAAGATTCCACTGGAGTCATTTACCAACATGAACTGAATCCCGATCAGGCATTGTCGGAAGCATCGGCATTGCATTCGGTAGACGCGTTGAAGGGTGTTCTGAAGTTTGGTACTGCGCGTCGAACACAACTTGATGGCGGTCGACCAGCAGCAGGGAAAACGGGAACGCAAGACGACAACACGAACGCATGGTTCGTTGGCTTTACGCGTGAACTAACGACTGCGGTGTGGGTCGGTGACCCACGTGCGTATACGCCGATGGTCAACATTCCCGAGTTTGTGAAAGCAGATGGATACGCACGTATTCAAGGCGCCATGTACCCAGCACGCATTTGGAAGCAAATGATGGACGAAGCGCTTGGCAACATTCCGGTTAACGAACTCTCAGATTGGCCAGCTCCGCCGCTGGCAACGGCTACCGAAGCGCGTGCAGATGTCTCTCCACAACGCATCTACTTGCCGGGTAATGAGTGCTTAGCCCAAGTGGTGGCGGGAACTATTCCAGCGCCGACGACAACGCAGGCGAAGGGGAAGAATACGACTACGGTTCCTGTTGTGCCGAACAACACCGTTGTGGTGAACCTAGTTGAACCGCCAGCGCTGCCTGTTGTTACAACGTCAAGTACAACTACCACGACAACGACCACCATTCCTGGTGCTGTTGTGTCGAGTGTGCCGCCAAGCAAGCAGTACATCAAAGACCGCTATCCAGCCGGACCAGTACACACTGTGCCAATTGGCGCCTACTGGGTGTACAACTGCGCCGATGGTCTGCCACCTTCTGCTGTTACGACTGTCGCAGGTTAATGATGACTGTGTTGTCAGATCTCCTCGCAGTTCAGACAACAGACATTGCAATTTCACAAGCGAAGCATCGTGTAAGTCATTTGCAGGAAACCATTGACCGTGATGCCGCAAAGAAAGCACTCGCTGAAATTGATTCACAAATTGCCACATGCGACGCAGAGATTGTTGCGGCGAATGCGGAAATTGTGAAAGTTGATCGCTTGTCACACGAACACGATGACAAGTTGATCAAGCTGAATAAGCAGTTGAAGACCGTTATCGCGCCACGCGAAGCTGAAGCACTGCAGCATGAGATTGCAACAGTGACAACTGAGCGAAGCGCGCTTGATGATCGCGAGCTTGAACTCATGGGTGTTGTTGAGGCTTCGGAACAAAGAAAGAGCGAACTCGATCCTTTGCAAATAAGTGCCAAAAGCACCTTGGCCTCTGCAACCATGGCACTCAGTTCGGCAAAACAAAAGATTGATGCCGAGATCGCTGCACTCACAGAACAGCGAAGCGCTCAAGCGTTAGTGGTTCCGCAGTCTTTGATGTCTACGTATGAGGCAAAGCGCAAGCACCGCCCAGATGGGGCAGTGTGCCGCTTGACTGGGCCAACATGTGGTTCGTGCCACCTCGACATCTCGCAAGGCGAAATCAACTCAATGCGCGCAATGCCTGTAGATGAGTTTCCAGAATGCCCGCATTGCGGCAGCTTTATCGTATTTTAGGAAGTCATGTTCTTTTGGTTTATCGGCACATCCATTGCAACCATTTGGTTCGTCTTCCACGATAAGAAGTTTGCGTATCGACTAGTTGTTGCAGGTGCGCTTGCTCCCGATGTCATCGAAGTATTTCTCGGTCATGCAGGTCCACTTCACAGTCTGGTCACCATAGTGGCAATCATGGCTGTAGTCATGTTGATTACATACGGTCGCAAAAAGTCGCGAAGCAACATGCTCGCTTTCGTTATCGGAATGTTTTTGCACTTGGTGTTTGACGGTGCCTTTACGAACACAAAGATGTTTTGGTGGCCAATTTCAGGTTTGCAGTTTGGTGATTACGCATTACCAGTGTTTGACCGTGGGCTCATCAACATCCCACTTGAACTAATCGGCGTGTTGCTCATCTTGTGGACTCGTAAGCAAGTACAGGAAAGCGCTGAACCTCAAGTTAAGTGACGGTGAGTTGGTCTGTAAGCGGGGTTCTGTAATCGATGATCATCCCTCTATGCAACCTACCCGTGGGTTGTTTGTTGCGAACAACAAACGAACGGACAGCTCATGCCCACTGCATGGTCTTGCTTCGAATGGTGGCCCCAAGCCACGCAAGTTGCCTCACGTGCTGGTGCGCTCTTACCGCACCGTTTCACCCTTACCTGTTTCGCAATCTTGCGACTGCGCTCATCGGCGGTTTGCTCTCTGTTGAACCTTGCGTCAAGTTGCCCCGACCCGACTCTCGCCGGCACTCTGTCCTGTGAAGCCCCGACTTTCCTCAGATACTGGTGCAAGCACCATTACCCGCGATCATCCGACCTACTCACCGTCGAGGTAAGTGTACGGGCGAGTTATTGGCAGTCGACGAAGTCGTAGATCAAGCCATTGAGGCTTGGTGTTTCAAGCGTTAAGGATGTCTTCACGCCTTCAGCACTTGGTGCGCCAGCTTGCAGTGTCACGGTTGAAAGTGAACCGTATGCAGCAGGGACCGATGCGATGTTTGGTTTGCCAGTGGCTTCATTGGTCGTTGGACCAACCGATGCGTATCCGCCATTGAGAACCTGTGCAAGAACTACAGCATGACGCGCTTCGTCTTGGGCAATCCGAATTGCATCTGCGCGAAGACTTGGCGCTACCAGTGAAGCAACAACTCCCTGGTAGGTCTGCGTTGCAAGATTCTCTAGAGCATGTGCAAGAGCGACAACGTCCTTGCTCAAGTCTGGGTTGTCCTTCGCGGTAATCAATGCAAGAGCAGGCTGAATGTACAGAGTGTCAATTCGAGCGTTTGCGCAGGTGTGCGCTTTGCCACCTGAGGCAACAACAAGTTGGTTCACTGCATCAGCATGTGCTTGGTGATCGTCACGGAATCTTTTCACCGCATCGGTCAACTTGGCGAAATCACCGGTCAGAAGGCCACCCTCAAGAACGGCGTTGTAGGTATCAATGGCGTTGTACTCAAGAGATGCTGCCGTGCGTAGCAGAACTACGTCGGTAACAATTCCTGCTGGAAGAGCAGTAGTTGGAGGCACTACGCCTTCGCTCAAAATGTTTGCGCTTTGTACAACACCAGATTGCTTTCCGCATGCTGCAAGAAATGCTGCGCCAAAGACTGAAAGTCCGCCTACGCGAAGCGCATCACGACGTGAAATGTTGCTCATTGTGTCACCGTCGATTCTGTTGTTGCCTCAGTTGCCTGAGCAATTTTTGGTGCAAGTGAGTTTGCGCTTGAGTTAAGAGCAGAGGTCAAGCTGAGAGCAGGAAGAGTTCCGAATACAGCAGCCATTCGCGCTTCTGTGGTGATGATCGATGCAAGAATTCGAGCTCCATCGGTGCCGAGCAACTGACCAAGGATGTCGGTGTTGGTTGTAGCCAAGGTGTTCTCCAATGACTGCAACGCCGCATACGCCGATTGGGCTGATGCGAGTTGACCAACGTGTGTTGAATACAGCGAATCGTTGCGCTTGTTCGTTGCAACTTTGCCAATGAGACCGTTCATTGCCTGGGCATATGAGTTGTGGTGTTCGCCAAACAGCGTCAGCATTGCTGCTTCATCGTCCGAGTACTTTCCAGATTCGACAGCCTTCTTGTACAGGTCGCGTGCGGCTAGCTCAACACCTTGGGTAAACAGCAACAGTTGCTTGTCGGCATCTGTTGGTTGCGCTGGTGGCGTGCTGCGCGGTAAGCGTGCTTGCGCGGTGGTCACGTGAATGTTCCTTTCCAAGTACTGACAAATTCTGCCCTAATGGGGCGCTAACAATCTAGAAGTCAAGAGCCGATAACTCAGGTATCCAACCCGACGAACGGTTCAGTGCCTCGTTCCATTGTGCGCGGTCCAAAGCCTTATTTGGAGCCACAACAAAGGCTGGAGACCATGTGCTGACGGCTTCGGAGAGAGATTTCCAGGTTCCTACCGCTACGCCAGCGAGGAACGCGGCACCAAGGGTGGTTGCTTCGGTGACGGGAGACACTTCGATGGTTCGCTGAGATGCATTGGCCAACGCTTGGACGAAGGTGGGGTTCTTGCTCATTCCGCCATCGATGCGAACTGTTGTGGTGGCGAGACCCGAGTCGGTTTCTGCGGCCTCAATCAGGTCGGTTCCGCGATGAGCGATGCCTTCAAGAACTGCGCGAACGATGTGACTTCGTGAAGTTCCACGAGTGATTCCAAACAATGAACCACGTGCGCCGTAGTCCCAGCGCGGTGTGCCAAGACCAAGAAGTGCTGGAACGTAGACCACGCCTTCCGTTGTTTCACACTGTGCAGCAACATCATGACTGTGCTCTGGTGTGTCAATGAGGTGCATGTCGTTGCACAGCCAGTCAATGTTTGTTCCAGCCGACAACATGATTGCTTCAGCGCCCCAATGAATTGAATGTGCATCGCTGTACGCGATGATTGGGAAAGTTCCACCCGCGCTGCGCTGTGCGGAAGTTGGTGCAGCAGAACCCGTGAAGACATCGAGCATGCCACCCGTGCCAAATGTAATTTTTGTCGTACCAGGTTCAATGCATCCTTGACCAATAAGTGAACCTTGCTGGTCTCCGATCATGCTTGCAATCGGTGGCGCACCATCGAGAGCAGTTGCATTGCCAATGACGCCACTCGATGTGACAACGAGAGGCAGCATTGACTCATCAATACCCATGAGTGACATTGAACGTTGCGACCACGACTGCGTGAGTGGGTCAAGCAAACCGGTAACAGCAGCATTCGAGTGATCGGTGACATGAAGTGCACCGTTAGACAACACATGAGCAATCCACGTGTCGACAGTGCCAATGCGAATGTCGGCGCCTGCAGGTTTCGGATAATTCTTGAGCATCCATGAAGCTTTGGTTGCGGTTTGATTTGGCGCAAGCGTCAGGTTGTGTTCAATTTTTGCGGTGATGCATTCGCCAACAGTGCGCAAGTCTTGCCACGACAACGAAGGTCCAATTGGTAATCCCGTGTTGGCGTCCCACACCACAGTTGATGCGCGTTGCGTAGTAATTCCAACAGCATCAACCTTGCCGGCTTGAGCAAGTGTCTTGCTCGCAACACGCAACACGGCGTCGCGCATGGCAAGTGCATCAAATTCCACCAGCCCTGCAAATGGGGAAGTGGGCGAGCACAGCTCGTAGTTCAGGTGAGCAACACTTCCATCGTTACGCACAACCGCTGCACGAAGACCAGTGGTCCCTACGTCGATAACAAGAACGCTCATGGCCACACCGGCTTGCTGCTATTTCGCTGCGAAGTGAGCCCGATCTTTCCAGGGTTCAACAGGTCTTTTGGATCAAGTGTGTTCTTCAGGCCCTGCAGCAATTGCATTGCGTTGCCGAGTGATTCCTGCATGAAGCGAGCACGGTTAATGCCAATGCCGTGGTGGTGCGAAACACTTGCCCCCAGAGTGATTGCTTCGCGTTGACCGGCATTCCACATAGCGATGTAATGGTCTTCAACTGTGTCGGTCTTGTCGCCTGCGAATGTGAAATACAGACATGCGCCATCAAGGTAGCTGTGCGAAAGGTGACACGATGCTGAGCGAGCACCAGGAGCCGACATGAACGCAGTGCGTACCCCATTGAAGATGGATTCAAGTTTGGACCACGGTGCTGAAACTTCCATGGTGTCCACGATGTAGCCCTTGCGAGTGAGTGCTTGCAGACCACTGGTGTCATTGCGGTGATGCAACCATTTTTCTACCAATTCAATGTCGCCAACTTTGCCGCGGTTTTGAATTGCCGATTCGCGCACAATGTCAAGCGTTGCCTTTACTAGGCGCTCGTCACCTTCATCAAGCACGAGCAACGTGCATTGCGTCCCATCGAGTCCGTGCGAACGCTTGCTTTCGATCTCGTCGTACAAGCGGAGTACTGCAGGAGTTGCACCATGACGAACTGAATCACGACATGCATTGACGCCATCATTGAATGAAGGAAAGACGTATGAAGCACGTGCTTGAAACTGTGCCACTGGGTGAGCGCGAAGCCAGACCTTGGTAATTACTCCGAGTGTTCCTTCGCTTCCAACAAATAATGAAGTGAGATCAGGACCAATCGCTGAAGCTGGTGCACCACCTGTGCGAACGACGTCGCCGTTGGCGAGCACAACTTCAAGGCCAACCACCATGTCTTCAATTTTTCCGTAGCGCGTTGAATACTGTCCTGCACCGCGGCATGCAACCCAGCCCCCAACAGTTGAGATATCAAACGATTGCGGGAAGTGTCCTATGGTTAGCGCATATTTCGATTGCAACTCATTCTCGAAATCAGGGCCGAACGTTCCTGGAAGCACTTCAACAATTCCCGAAACTTGATCTACAGAAACAATTCCTTGCATTGCAGTGATGTCAAGAACAACACCGCCATACAGCGGCACAGCAGAGCCACAAACGCCACTTCGGCCGCCAGCAACGGTGAGCGGTAGATCGTGCTTGTTGCACACAGCAACTATTGCTGCTACTTGCTCGGTGGTATTTGGTGTGCAAACCGCACCAGGTTTACGAGGAGTCTTGCCTTGAAGTGCCCAGTGCATTGCAAGAGGCCACCAGTCGCGACCATGTTCAGCAAGTGATTGAGATTCAGTACTTGTTGCACAAATACTCTGAAGTTCGTCTAACACTGCAAGCGAGAGTGTTGAGCCTGCAGCAAAGCGCTCAGTGATTTCGTCGGCAGCAACTGCAAACTCAATTGGTTCAGTTGGCTGGGTCATGCCAAGAGATTACGACTACTGAACGGATGCCAAGAATTCGGCTTCGCTCACCATTCCTGCTGCTTCTTCACGTGAACATGAATCGACGAAAATGGCAACCTGTCGGTCAATTTCGGCTGAATCCCAGTGCAACTCAGTCGCCATCAACTCAGCAACTTTACGAGCACTGGCAAGGGTTGCCCGGCGGTTAATGATGCGCGCGCGGGTACGGCGTGACAACACGTCATCGAGCGTGAGAGCCATCTCATTCCGGCATGCAAATACTGCCTCTGCGCGCAAGTAGGGAAGTCCAGCGATGAGTGGTTCGCCAAGAGAAGCATCGTGTGCGATCAAATCCTTCACTCTGTTCAGTTCACTTCCAAAGCGTTCAGCTAAGTATGCGTCCGGGCCATTCAGCATCGATGACTTGAAACCCTTAGCCCCAATGAATTGCAAATTCTTCGTTTTGCACTTTTTTGCTTTACCGGTGTGCTTGACCACTTCGTCAACCGTGTGTTCCGCCATCTTGCGGTACGTGGTGAGTTTGCCACCCATAATCGAAATGACACCGGAAGGCGAAACTGTAACTTTGTGCTTACGCGACAAGTCTGCAGTTTTTCCTTTTGCAGTTGATCCATCTTCGTTGCGCACGAGTGGTCGAAGTCCAGACCACACAGCAGTTACGTCGTCAACCGTGACATTGGTAGTGATGGACTGGTTCAATGCTTCCAGTACGTAATGAATGTCTTCAGCGCTGGTTTGTGATTCATCTACGCCACCAGCGAAATCTGTGTCGGTAGTACCAACGTAGGTGTATTGATATGTGCCATCGCCATTTGAAATCCATGGAACCACAAACAAACTGCGCCTATCGCGACGCACGGGAATCACAATTGCAATGTCGTTTTGTACTTTCTTCCAAGGAACTGTGATGTGAATTCCCTTTGCAGGACGGATGCTGTGCGGGTTGTTGCCTTCATCGGCTTGTCGGACATTGTCTGCCCAAACTCCAGCAGCGTTCACCACGGTGGTTGCGCGAATAGTGAAAGGTTCGCCATCAGTTGGTTGAACGATTGCGCCGCGAGCTACGCCAGCATCATCATGCACAATCTTTGTTACGGCACATTGGTTCGCAATTGCGGCTCCGTGTTGCACTGCAGTGCGAGCAACAGCCACGCATAGTCGTGAATCGTCAGCAGATGCGTCGTAGTACAGGTATGCGCTCGCAAGTTTCTCAAATGGCATGGTGGGTAAGTGGCTGTGTGCGGCCTTTGCCTTCAATCGACGGTGAAACTTACCGATACGCCAACCGCCGGTCAGGTCGTACATCCACAACGCGCTACCTAAGGCGCGAGCAATCTTCTTCGAAACCACACTGTCTTTAGTGAGAATAGGGATCATGAAGGGGAGTAGCTGCACTAAGTGCGGTGCATTCTTCCGCAAGCGTTGACGTTCATGCAGAGCTTCATAGACCAGGCCGATTTCGCCTTGCTGTAAGTAACGCAAGCCACCGTGAATGAGCTTGCTACTTTTCGAGGAGGTGCCCGAGGAAAAGTCGTCTTTTTCAACAAGAGCGGTTCGCAACCCACGAGAGGCAGCGTCTAAGGCCACCCCGACTCCCGTGATTCCACCTCCGATAACTAAGACATCAAATTGTTCGCTCTTCAGGCGTTCAATATTGGCCAAGCGGTCGAAATTCACGTCGTCAGCCTAAGCGCAAAGACCATTATGGAAGCCATTTTGCGCCATATTCCGTTCATTTCTAGTTTGCAAAGATTTCTTGTTAGCACAACTTGCAAATTGGATCGTGGCGGCTTTATTGTCGCCTGCATGCAATCGCCAACAGCACTCGCCGCCACATATCGCAGCCAGGGCCGCAAGCTCACCCCACAACGTCAACTGCTGTTTCAGTTGATGCACGAAAATGACCGACACCCAACAGCAGAAGCGCTGTTTGCGGAGGCATCGGCGCAGATGCCTGGCATTTCATTGCGCACCGTGTACCAAACGTTAAATGAATTAGCCGAAATGGGTGAGTTGCAGTTCATTGATATTGGTGGTGGTGCAACTCGTTTCGACCCGAACCTCGATGATCACCATCACGTGGTGTGCACCGATTGCGGTCAGATTCGCGATGTTCATGTAAAGGGAACTGCCGCATTACGTCCGCTCGATCTGGAAGATTTCACCGTCAGCGAAGTTGGCGTGGTGTTTCAGGGAGTGTGTTCATCATGCGAGAAAAGTCGTGCAAAGACCGGAAGGTCGACGCATGCAAAGTCTCCTGCTCTGCAGGCGAAAATAAGTAAGTAAAAACCAAACCAAACATCAACAGAGGAGAAAATCATGGCAGGCCTTTCCGGCACCAAGACACATGAAAACCTCAAGGAAGCGTTTGCAGGCGAGAGCCAGGCAAATCGTCGTTACTTGTGGTTCGCTCAGAAGGCAGACGTTGAGGGTTACCCAGACGTTGCTGGCTTGTTCAAGAACGTTGCTGACGGCGAAACCGGTCACGCACACGGTCACCTTGAATACCTTGCAGAAGTAGGCGACCCAGCATCGGGAGAGCCAATTGGCGACACCGAGCAGAACCTCAAGTCTTCAATTGCAGGTGAAACCTACGAGTACACACAGATGTACCCAGGTTTCGCAAAGACCGCACGCGATGAAGGCTTTGCCGAAATCGCTGACTGGTTCGAAACTCTTGCACGCGCTGAGAAGAGCCACGCTGGCCGCTTCGCAGACGGCTTGAAGAGCATTTCCTGATCTAGGAAATTTTCACAACGCTGTGGATGTTGCATGGGAGACTGTGCAACATCCACTGCAAGTTATTGATTACGCAAACGAAGGAAATTAAGACATGACCACAATTTACGATCCGCATCACCCGCTCTATCTTGACGAGGCAGACACTCGTAAGGAACTTGAGCGCGTGTACGACCTGTGTCATGGATGTCGTTTGTGCTTTAAGTTTTGCCCTTCGTTCCCAACACTGTTCTCATACATTGACGTTCACGACGATCAAGATGCCGGCAAGATGACCCCCGCTCAGCAAGATCACGTTGTTGACGAATGCTTCCAATGCAAGTTGTGTTACGTGATGTGCCCGTACATTCCAGAACTTCACGAATGGGCACTCGATTTCCCTCGCCTCATGCTTCGCGCTGACTCAATGCGTCGCGCCAATGGCCAGGTTTCCGCTCGCGACAAGCTCACCACAGCAGTCATGGGGCACACCGATGCTCTTGGCAAAGTGGCAACAAAAGCTGGGGTAGTGAGCAACGTCGTCATGGGCGCCAAGCCAGGCTCACTCATTCGCAAAGTGGTCGAAAAAACCGCAGGTATCTCAAGCGTTCGCATGCTGCCACCATTTGCCAAGCAGCGCTTCACCACATGGTTCAAGAAGCGTCCGCAAATTCGCCTTACCAAATCGCAAGGTGATGTAGCGGTCTTCCCAACGTGTCTTGTGGAATACCAAGACCCACGCATTGGCCACGACTTAGTGAAGGTGTACGAGCACAACGGCGTTTCATGTTCACTTGCTGGCTCAACGAACTGCTGTGGTGCTCCGTACTTGCACTCAGGAGACATGGACACGTTTACCAAAGTTGCAGCCAAGAACATTTCTGAACTGGTGAAAGATGTGCGTGCCGGCAAAGACATTGTTGTTCCGCAACCAACATGTAGCTACATCTTGAAGAAGGATTATGTCGACTATGTGGGTGGTCCAGATGCCAAGTTGGTGTCGGAGCACACGTTTGACGCTGCCGAGTATCTCATCAGACTGAACAAGACCGAGGGTAAGTCACTTGATACCGAGTTCAAAGGAACCATTCCCGACACCATCACGTATCACACACCATGTCACTTGCGTGCTCAAAACATTGGTCTAAAAAGTCGTGACCTCATGAAGCTCACTGGCGCAAAGATCAAACTTGTGCAACAGTGCTCAGGAATTGACGGTATGTGGGGATTGCGTGCAGAAAACGCACATCTCTCGATGCCTATCGCCGAGAAGCTCGGCCGGATGATTACAGAAGCAAATGGCGATGTCGTGACTGGCGATTGCCACCTTGCGAATACCGCAATTAACGAACAAACAGGAAATAAACCCGTACACCCATTGCAAGTTGTTGCACGTGCGTACGGCTTCACAGAGGAGAAATAATCATGGCAACCCCCGCCAACGCAGTTTCATCACGCAAACTCAAGCTTGAAGACATTCTCGACCTGCGCGCTTACGAGCGCATTCGCGAAGAGAGTCGCGCAACAAGCATCGAGACAAAGCGCAAGCGTCGCATTGGTCTTGGCACTGTCGTCACCGTCATGTTCGAAAACCGTCAAACCATGTGGTACCAGATTCAGGAAATGATTCGTTCTGAAAAGTCCATGCAAGACGAGCAAGTCATGGAAGAACTTCATGCCTACAACCCCCTCATTCCTGAGGCTGGCCAGTTGTCGGCAACATTGTTCATCGAGTTGACAAGTGAAGAGCAAATGCGTGAATGGCTTCCAAAGTTGGTGGGAATTGAAAGTTCAATGCTCATCAAGCTGAGCGATGGAACCCAGGTTCGCTGCATTACCGATGAGGCGCACGCCGAACAACTCACGCGTGATTACATCACCGCAGCAGTGCACTACATTCGTTTCGAGTTCACCCCAGAGCAAGTGGAGAAATTCGCTGCAGGCGGCGCGTACTTGGTGTGCGATCACCCTGCCTATGGCGAAAGCATCGAATTGCCAGCCTTCACCATTGCGGAGTTGCTCGCCGACCTTCGCCCATAAGGGGCGTTTGTATGCCTGTACTGGGCCAAATAGGCCAATTGGCATGAATGCCTAACGCCGTTCTACAGTCACCCGCGGGGAAGTGGTCAGCATTTGGCAAAGGGGGCCGTGCATGGCGATAGCGGATGTGACGTGGCGCAGCAATGGCGCCTGTCAGGGACTCAATGCTGAAATCTTCTACCCCGAAAATGAAGACCACTCTGACTTCGCTTTATCAGTGTGCGAGCAATGCACTGTTCGCATAGCGTGTCTTAACTATGCGTTGGATAATCGCGAACAACAAGGTGTGTGGGGTGGAGCAACTGCTCGCGACCGCCGCAAAATGTTGCGCCAGCGTCGACATTCTGCATAACGGAGTAGCGCAGTGAGCGCTGTTGAAGAAGTGGGAGGCTGGGCTGTTTTGCTCGGCAAAATTTCGTCTGGTTCAGATCTGTCGTTGAATGAAGCGCGTGCAGCAATGCGAACTGTGCTTGAAGGTGAAGCAACTTCAGCACAAATTGCAGCACTCGTCATGGGTTTGCGCACCAAAGGTGAAAGTGCGGTTGAGTTGGAAGGCATGCTCGCCGAAGTTCGCAATGCTTCAGCGCGAGTTGACCTTCCTGCTGAAATCGCAAAGCGCTCAATTGACATTGTTGGCACAGGTGGCGACAAGTCTCATTCAGTGAACATTTCCACGATGGCGGCATTTGTCGTTGCTGGTGCCGGAGTGCCGGTGTGCAAACACGGAAACCGCGCTGCATCATCTCAATGTGGAACTGCCGATGTGCTTGAAGCACTTGGTGTACGAATTGATCTTGAGCCTGCCGACGTGGCTCGCTGCGTTGCAGAAGCAGGAATGGGTTTTTGCTTTGCACAGAAGTTTCATCCAGCGTTCCGTCATGCAGGGCCAACGCGCAAAGAGATTGGCGTTCCAACTGCATTCAACTTGCTTGGGCCTATGGCTAATCCGGCAAACGTGTCGTTCATGGTGGTTGGTGTTGGCGACCCACGCGCAGCAGAAAAAATGGCGCGCGCTATTGCAACGCGCGGAGTAGAGCGCGCATGGATTGTGCACGGCCACGGTGGTCTTGACGAATTGTCGTTGAGCGGGGCGTGCTCCGTTGTTGAAGTGCGCGATAGCGCCTTGCGTGAGTTCACCATCAACGCAGTTGATCTTGGCCTTCAACCTGCAGACGTCACTGCGGTTCGCGGTGGCAATCCAGCACACAATGCACAAGTTGTACTCGACACCTTCAACGGTCAACTTGGACCAGTGCGCGACATTGTGGTGTTAAATGCGGCTGCTGGTCTCACGGTTGCAGGCATCGCTTCCTCTTTGGAAGAAGGTGTGTCGCTTGCGCAAGCCTCAATCGATAACGGATCTGCCATTCGCGTTGTTGAAGTATTAAAAGTTTCTAGCAATGCTGTGGCACGATAGATCGCTATGAGTGCATTGCGTGTTCGTGTTCCTGCCAGTTCGGCCAACTTAGGGCCAGGGTTTGACGCGTTAGGAATGGCTCTATCGCTGCATTTGGAAATGGGCATTGACGACGGGTCAGCTCTCCCAGAATTCGCCAAGGTCATAGACGACAGTCATCCGTCGCTAGCCGCATTTCGGCACGCAGGCGGAACGGGCAATGTTTGGGTTCGCTCTGTAATTCCAATGGGTCGCGGGCTCGGTTTCAGCGGCGCTGCACGTGTTGCTGGTGTGGTGCTCGGTCATGCTCAGAGCAATGGCAAAGAGTCGCTCATTCGAGATCGCAAAGAGTTGTTGCGACTAAGTACCGAACTTGAAGGACACCCAGACAACGTTGCAGCTTCGCTCGTAGGTGGCGTTACGGCGAGTACCGGTGGGGAAGTAGTGAAACTGCCTCTTGGATTCGATCCAGCATTCATTGCCTGGGTGCCAGAAACCCAAACGTCGACTGAAAAGTCCCGCACTGCAATCGCTTCGTCGATTCCACTTCCAGACGTGGTGTTCAACATTGGACATACGGCTTTGCTTATGGCCGCCTTTGCGGCAGGCGATATCGCGGTATTGCGTGAAGCGACCAAAGACCGCATGCATCAAGACGTTCGTTTCGCGGCATCGCCAGACTCACATGTTGCCTTTACTGCAGCGCTCGCAACCGATGCATGGTGCACATGGCTTTCGGGGTCTGGTCCAACAGTTGGTGTGCTCTGCGCAAAGGCTGATGCAACTCGCATTGCGGACCAGTTGCCCAAGACAGGGCTCACGCACATCTTGGATATTGATCACGATGGGGCGGTATTCATCTAACTCCGTAACACCCGGTGGGCAGACTTCACATGTACGCAATTGGCGCACACATGAACTCAATAACCGAAGCTAAAGCCCACTGACAGTAACTACAGGAGCCATCATGAATGCCAATAATCAGCCAGTCCTTGTTATCAACTGCGACTCGTGCGTCATGCGCGAAACCGATGCGTGCAGCGACTGCCTCGTCACCTTTATGTGCGGAGATTCCCAGGAATCAGCCGTAGTTTTCAACCTCGAAGAGCAACGTGCGGTTCGGTTGCTTGCAAATGCCGGAATGGTGCCTACGCTTCGGCATCGTGCCGTTAGCTAACCAGCAACCATGTAGTCGCGAGGAAGCGGCTGCCTACACCGAGCAGTTGCGTGCTCTCGGTCTGGCAAATGGAATTGACCGAATTGGTGTTGCACCTGCAACCGTTATGCAACGTGCTCGCGAAGCATTGCATTCTCGAAAGTCGGTTGGGTTGCACGACACCATGCAGTTCACGTATCGCAACCCCGATCGTTCAACAAACCCAGATGCGGCAATTGCGAATGCAAAATCGATGATCGTTGGTGCGTGCTCGTATTCCGCTGATGCTCCGGCAGAGCCACACCAACTGAGTGCACGTGTTGCGCGGTATGCATGGGCGGATTATTACGAATCACTTCGCACTGGACTTGGTGTTGTGTGCAACGCCTTGCAAAGTGACGGTTGGAGTGCACAAGTGTTTGTTGACCACAATGCACTCGTCGATCGTGAAGCCGCATATCTAGCCGGCCTTGGTTGGTACGGCAAGAACGCAAACTTACTCATCAGCGGTGCGGGAAGTTTCTTTGTGTTGGGAAGTGTGATTACTGATGCGCCACTTGTGGTGAACGAGCGACCAGTTGATGATGGATGTGGTGCGTGCAAACGCTGTTTAGATTCGTGCCCGACGAATGCCATTGTCGAACCAGGTGTTATCGATGCTGCGAAGTGCTTGGCATGGCTGGTGCAAAAGCCTGGTGTGTTCAATCGCGATTACCGAGTTGCACTGGCTGACCGCGTGTACGGCTGCGATTCGTGTCAAGACGTGTGCCCGCCGACTATTCGTTTAGGCATTACGACAAAGCCATCTGTGGTTCGTGCGTGGGTTCCTATCGTGCACATGCTGAACATGGAAGACACGCAACTGTTGCAATCAGTTGGCCAGTGGTACATCGCTGACCGAAACCCAATGTGGGTACGACGCAATTTACTTATCGTGCTTGGCAATATCGGTAACGCGCAAGATGAGGGAGTGCGCGACGTAATCGAAACATTCTGCAACCATGCAGAGCCGATGCTTCGTGCGCATGCAATGTGGAGTGCCGCTCGTCTCGGCTTGCATCAATTCATTCCTCAAACTGACGAAGATCCAGTAGTGGTAGAGGAGTTGCGGAACTTGCCTGAAGTGCGGGTTGGCTAACGCATCTGTCAGTATTGGTGCGAGCGCCTTTCATGAAACACCTTCTTGTCACTAACGATTTCCCGCCAAAGGTGGGCGGTATTCAGAACCTTTTGTGGGAGTGGTGGCGTCGTTTACCACCCGATTCGTTTGCTGTACTTACGTCGCCTCATAAGGACGCTGCGGAATTTGATGCGCAGCAGCCGTACCTCATTCGTCGCACGAAGGAACCCGTGTTGTTGCCACACCCGTGGATGATTCAGCGCATCAATGACATGGCAGAAGAGATTGGCGCCGACTTCATAGTGCTCGATCCAGCGGTTCCGCTCGGAATTGTTGGGCCTTCGCTCAAGCTTCCATACATGGTGGTTCTGCATGGCTCTGAAGTCACGGTGCCCGGAAGATTGCCGGGTTCCAAACAAGTTCTTGCTCGTGTGTTGCGAGGTGCGCAACACATCATTGCTGCCGGCGGATATCCCGCTGCCGAAGCACGGCAGGCAGGTGGCACAAATTTGCCGATCACCGTGGTTCCACCTGGTGTTGACACTCAGCGCTTCGTGCCAATCACCGACGAGCAGCGAATGGCAACTCGTTCGAGGTTTGGAATTGATGACGATGCAGAATTGATTGTTGGCGTCAGTCGACTGGTTCCGCGTAAAGGTTTTGACACACTCATTCGCGCTGCGGCTGCACTTGCTCCAAGCAGACCAAAGTTGCGTGTAGTAATTGGTGGAAAGGGTCGTGATGCGGATCGATTGCGAAAACTGATTGAACAAACCCGCGCCCCGGTCACGTTGGCGGGAAGAGTGTCAAATGACGATCTTCCACTGTTGTATGCAAGTGCAGATCTTTCGGCAATGCTGTGTCGCACTCGGTGGGGTGGTTTGGAACAAGAAGGATTCGGAATTGTGTTCTCTGAAGCGGCCGCATGCGGTGTTCCTCAAGTTGCGGGTCAAAGTGGTGGCTCGGCAGAAGCGGTTGTCGATGGCGTGACAGGTGTAGTCATTGACGAACCAAGCAATGTTGCAAAGGTGGCACGCGCGATTGATTCACTGCTCAGTGACAAATCGCGATTGCAAGCAATGGGTGTCGCATCGCGCCAACGCGCACTTGCCGAATTTGACTACGACGTGCTTACTGCAAGACTTGCTGGTGTGTTGGGGGTCAAATCATGAAGATCGTAAAATTGAATGCGGCCCTAACGGCGGTGTTTGTTGTTATCACCGTTCTTGCGGTAGTCGTATTCAATTCACCTCTGCGCAGGCTGGTGGCGATAGTTGATTTGTTGCTGTTCGCAATTGGTGTTGCCACATTCATTTGGGGCTACTTTTCGGCAGTTCAACGTAGTCGCAGCGATGAAATTTCGGTTGCTGGTCTGTTTCTTCTGATTGATGGCGTTGCGTCTAAGTCGGTCATGAGAGTGATGAACTCGGCACTCGCAATTCAGGTCACAGTTGGACTGGGAGGGGCAATCATCCGCAGGTCCACGGACGGGGTTGCTGGAAGCACCTTGGCTTTTGGGGTGTTAGTTCCGTTGCTCGGGCTTGGCCTCAACGGACTTTGGGCGAGCAAATACGGATCGTTTGGCAAGCGAATTCTCGACCAGGTTTCTGCGCCAGAGGGTCAGATCGGCAAAGATGGTGAACATGGTTGATTCTGGCTCGGACACAGTTTTCATTGCGGCAACAGCAGAGCGTTGCTTTGACGTTGCGAGCAATTTTGAGCAATACCCAGAATGGGCTAAAGATGTAAAAGAAGCAACTGTGCTTTCTCGCGACGCACAAGGTCGACCGCAAACAGTTGAATACCGCGCATCTGCGCTGGGCAGAAGCACTCATTACACATTGGAGTACGACTATTCAAAGGCGCCTCATTCGTTGTCGTGGCACTTAATTGACGGCGACATCATGCGTTCACTGCGTGGCGCATATTCCTTTAATGCAGATGGAGCGGGTACGCGTGTTGCTTACGATCTTGCTGTCGAGTTGGTTCTTCCACTTCCAGGGTTTGTGAAGCGTCGCGCCGAAATGCGCATTCTCAGCACGCTGAAAGAACTGAAGTCCCGCTCCGAATCGTGAATCTCGCCGTAGGCATCGATGTCGGTGGCACTAAATGCCTTGGCGTAGTTGTTGACAGTCGTGGAAATGTTGTTCGTGAAGTTCGCAAGCCAACCCCAACAGCAGATCATCTTGTAGAAACACTCGCCGCGATTGTTCGCGAGCTAGGCGAGCACTCAACGGTTGGACTTGGTGTTCCTGGTTTAATTTCGCGTGACGGCGTTATTCGTTCGTCACCAAACATGGTTACGGCAATCGAGTTTCCAGTGCGCGAACTGCTCGCAAACGAGTTGGGCGAACCTGTGTGGTGCGACAATGATGCAACGTGTGCCGCACTTGCGGAATGGCAACGTGGAGCAGGTGTCGGTTCGCATGACATGTGGATGGTCACGTTAGGAACTGGAATTGGTGGCGGACTTGTTTCTGGTGACGCGTTGCAACATGGTGCACATGGTCATGCAGGCGAAGTTGGTCACATGGTTGTGCAAGCAGACGGCGACTCTTGTCCGTGTGGTCAACGTGGTTGTTGGGAAAGATATGCATCTGGCGTTGGTCTGTCGCAACTTGCCGGAGGGGTCGCTGGAGAGGAAGTGATCAATCGTGCCAGAAGCGGAGACGCGGCCTCACTTGATGTGCTCAACAGGTACAGCACGTGGGTGGCTCTAGGACTTGCCAATATCGCCAACATGTCTGATCCCGACACCATCGTCATTGGTGGGGGCGTTATGGAAAATGCGGACATTTTGTTGCCACGAATTCAGGAACGTTTTGCCACCATGTTGTATGCCCCAAGCCACAGGGTTCATCCAGCGTTGAAGTCGGCGCAACTGGGCGAGCGGGCAGGTGCAATTGGTGCCGCTTTGCTGCATCTTCACGACTAGTTTGTCTCTGTGGAATTTCGACGCATCACCAATCTGCCTCCTTACGTCTTCACGATCATCAACAATCTGAAGATCCAAGCGCGTCACGAAGGCGCCGATGTCGTTGACTTGGGTTTCGGTAATCCAGACATTCCTTCACCACAGATTGCGGTCGACAAGTTAATTGAAGCCGCACAGAACCCAAAGAACCATCGTTACTCACTCTCGCGAGGTTTGCCAAAGCTTCGGGAAGCCGTTGCCGACATGTACATGCGCAATTGGGGAGTGAAGCTCAATCCAGAAACTCAAATCACGAACACCATTGGTTCCAAAGAAGGCTTCAGTCACCTCATGTGGGTGTTGCTCGATCGCGGTGATGCTGCAATTGTTCCAAGCCCGAGTTATCCGATCCACATCTACGGTCCAATCTTTGCTGGCGCCGATGTGCGTCAAGTGCCAATGCAGAGTCAGCAAGTTGTTGACGACCAGCAATACTCCGATGAGTTCTTCGCAAACCTCACCGAGGCATACAAGAACGGTTGGCCTCGCCCACGAGTGCTCGTGGTTTCTTTCCCACACAACCCAACTGGTGCGACAGTCGATCTTCCATTCATGCAACGTGTTGTCGACTACTGTCGCGAGCGCGACATGATCGTGGTTCACGACTTTGCATATGCCGATGTTGGCTTCGATGGTTACAAGCCACCATCAATTCTGCAAGCAGAGGGTGCAATGGAGTGCGCAGTGGAGTTGTACTCCATGACAAAAAGCTTTTCAATGGCGGGATGGCGCGTTGCTTTCATGGCGGGCAACGAACAAGTTGTTGGTGCACTGATGAAGTTGAAGAGCTACCTCGACTATGGAACGTTTCAGCCTGTGCAAATTGCAGCTACGGTCACGTTGAACGAAGCACAGGACTTTCCGCAGGAAGTGTCAAACATTTACGAGAGCCGACGGAATGCACTCATTGATGGTCTTGAGCGGATTGGTTGGCACATTCCAAAATCACGTGGTTCCATGTTTGTGTGGGCACCAATTCCCGAGGCGTATAGCGACATGGATTCAGTTGAGTTCTGTAGTCATTTGGTGCGCGATTGCAATGTTGCACTTTCGCCGGGCGCAGGTTTTGGTCCTGGCGGAGAAGGCTTTGCTCGCTTTGCTCTTATCGAAAACGAGCAGCGCATCGCTCAAGCAGTGCGTAATCTAAAAGCCGGGCTTACGCGCCTTCAGTAGGAAAGGTTTCTCATCATGGACACCAACTATTCGCTCGGTCTTCATGAAATAGGAAACAATTGTTATGCGTACTTACAACCTGATGGTGGTTGGGGTTATAGCAATGCGGGTCTCATTGTTGGCGAAGGCTCATCGTTGCTCGTTGACACATTGTTTGACCTAAAGCTCACTGCATCAATGCTCGATTGCATGAAGGGCGCTACACAGACAGCGCCAATTGCCACCGTGGTAAACACTCATGCCAATGGTGATCACTGCTACGGAAATGAATTGGTAATTGGCGCAGAAATTGTTGCCTCTGCAGCCACAGCACATGAAATGACCGAAGTTCCGCCAGCAATGTTGGCGGCACTAAACAAAGCACCTGGGGAAGTGGGCGATCTATTCAGGTCATTTTTTGGCGATTTTGAATTCGAAGGAATAGAAATGACGATGCCAACGCAAACGTTTACTGGTCGGCTCACGGTGAATGCCGGTGGTCGCGACGTAGAACTCATTGAAGTTGGGCCTGCACATACGGCGGGCGACACCATTGCCTATGTTCCCGATGCCCGCACGGTGTACACAGGCGACATTTTGTTCATTGGAGGTGCGCCAATTGTGTGGGCTGGTCCGCTTGAAAACTGGATAGCAGCATGCGATCTCATCAATTCACTTGATGTTGAAACTGTGGTGCCTGGCCACGGTCCTCTCACTGATAAGGCGGGGGTTTCACGCGTTCGCGAGTACTTGGATTATGTGTTGCGTGAGGCGAGTGATCGTCAAGCGCAAGGCATGGACGCGTTTGATGCTGCTCGCGAAATCTGTGCCGACATTCTGGGTGACCCAAAGAAATCTTTTGCAACATGGAAAGAGTTTGGTCGCATCAGCGTCAATGTCGACACGGTGTATCGAAGCAAAGACGCTTCGCACAAGAGCCCGAATGTTGTTGAGCAATTCAAGCGAATGGCGCAATTAGAAAGTCAGCACTGAGACTTTCTCTGCTTCAACAGCTCGCGTCTTACAAGCACAACCCATCCGCCCGCAGCACATAATGTAAAGAACCACCATTGAACGGTGTAACTCAAATGTGGACCGTTGCTGAAATCTGGGTCGACAATGGTGGAAAGTGTTGGTGCTTCAGCGGGAGTGCTCTTCAGGAGTTGAACATACACGGGAGCTAACTTTCCATCGATCTGTTGCTGAAGACGGTCGATATTAATTCGTTGTATCTCGGTGAGTTCGCCGGTTGCTGGGTCGGAGACTGCGCCAGTTCGCCGTTCGTTGGATGCACGAACTCGACCAAGCAACGAAACTTCTCCAGAAGGTGCAGGTGGAAATGCATCTGCTAGCGGCATGAAGCCACGATTAACGAGAACAACCTTGCCATCTTCTAGAAGCATCGGTGTGACTGCGTTGTATCCGGCGACGCCATTCTGAGAAACATTGACCATGCTGATGTCTTCGCCTTGGAGGTACGTTCCCTTTAATGCTGTAGGCATCCATTCGATGTCTTCTGGCTTGGCACCTTGCAACAGTGTTTCAAGTGGTTGTATCGGGGCATCAAAACGCTGCACCAGTGTTGCGTTGAAATCCTTGCGTTCATTGTGACGGTTGAGCTGCCATTGCCCCAAGTTCACCATCACGACAATGAGTGCGATCGCTAACAGGTGAGTAGCAATCCACTTTGGTCGGAAAAGAAACTTGTACATATCGGTGCAAACTTACACGCGACTACAGGCCAGCGCCGCGAGTTTCATTTAATGTTTTTACCAGGTTGTCGAGAGCGTCGGTATTCAGTAAAAGATGTTGGCTCATGTCGTCTGTTTGCTTTGCCGTTAGCTCAATCAGCGTCACCCATGTGGCGTGAGGCATGCCGAAACATTTTCTTAACGCATTGAGCAATGCCACCTCTGGCTGTGTGTCGTACATCGCGAGCATTTCCTCAACGTCTCGTTTGGTGAGCAGTGATCGATGTTGCTCAGCATCAATTTTTCGCTGAATGTAAGGCGAGAAGAAACCTTTGTATCTGTATCGAAGAGTGTCTAATTGCCAGTCATCAGCGCGAACGCGACCCCTACACAGCGAAGTTCCGCAATTGCAATCGAATTCGTCGTAGTTACTCGCGTCGCTCATGGCGTAATCAAATGTCAACTCTTCACCTATTGCAATGTCGCGCATGGCTACAACGGTGGTTGCATTACGCATTCCGCAATTTGGTTCGCATGAATGATTAATCGAGTCGCCCGGTTCGCGAGTTGGGGGACCAAGAAAGATGAGATTCGTGTCAACTTGAATTGACCGGCTACGACGTTCGGCTTCGTACTTGGTGAAATCAGAACTTGTCAGCGCAGTGCCGCCGAACGTGGCGACCGAAGTTCCAGCAGGAATAACACCGACTGCACGACTGCCGAACCCATGCGGTGGTGTATCAAAGGATTCGGCAAGGGGAGTCAGAAAGTTCTGCACGATAATCACCAAGAAAACGAGGTTGAGGCGCGAGACATGCGCCAACAACCTCTAACAGCGCCAACAATGCCCGCTGCGCTGATTTGACGATATCGGCAGGTAGCCTTATCTGTGCAACGCCTTCCCGGCCGCTCAGTCGGGCGGGCAATGCAAGTAGTACATCACGAGCGACCAACAGGTCCGGCAACCGGGTTTTCCCACGGTGCCATTTCGCGAAATGCGAAAGATGTGGTTACGCCAACAGGCGTAGCAACGGGCTGGCTCAGTTGGGTGAGCGTGACGAACTGCAAAAACGCATAGTTTCGTTACAGAGGAAAATGTATGACCCGACATGATTATCCAGCAACAGGTGCATGGTTTCCTGGCATGCCCGTTGGCGGTCGGAAGTTCGCGCATTTTCCCGAAGATCGACCTTTCGCACTCGATGGCGGAAAAGTACTGAGCAATGTGTCCATCGCGTATGAATCGTGGGGCACTCTGAATGCAGACGCATCAAATGCAATTTTGATTTGTCACGCATGGACAGGTGATAGCCACGTAACCGGCGCCGCTGAAGACGGTAATCCCACACCAGGTTGGTGGGAAGGTGTTGTTGGTCCAGGCAAAGCAATCGACACAAACACATGGTTCGTGGTGTGCAGCAACGTCATTGGCGGTTGTCAAGGTTCAACTGGTCCTGCAACTGCACACCCAGAAGACGGACAGTTGTATGGCTCACGCTTTCCTGTAATCACCATTCGCGACATGGTTCGCGCACAAGTGCGCCTCACAGACATGCTCGGCATTCGCAAATGGCACAGCGTGGTTGGCGGATCAATGGGCGGCATGCAAGTGCTTGAATGGGCGGTCACATTTCCCGACCGCGTAAAAACCATCGTTCCCATTGCAACGTGTGCACAAGCAACTGCACAACAAATTGCATGGGGAGCAATTGGTCGTCGTGCGATTCGCCTAGACCCCAAGTGGCGCAACGGTGAGTATTACGACGCAGCAACTGGTGAAGGCCCGTGGGAGGGCTTGGCTATTGCGCGCATGCTTTCTCAGGTCACGTTTCGAAGCGACAACGTTTTCAACGAACGCTTCGGTCGCGCGCTTGTCGACATGGACGCCGACTACAACGGGCTCGGCTTGTGGGACAGATTTGAGGTGGAGGGTTATCTCGATCATCACGGAGACCGACTCATTCGTCGATTCGACACCAATAGTTATTTGATTATCGGCAAAGCAATGGACTTGCATGACATCGCTCGCGGTCGTGGCACGCTCGACAATGCAATATCGCGCATTAAAGCGCCAACTTTGGTGTTGGGAATTTCTAGCGACATTTTGTATCCGACCTATCAGCAGAAACAGATTCACTCAATGCTCACTGAGAAGGGTGTTGACTCGACCTATGTCGAGATCGATTCGCCGCACGGGCACGATGCATTTTTGATCAACTTTGATCAAGTCGGGTCGCCAATCAAAACGTTTCTTGAACGAACGTTTTAACGCGGAAGAAAAGCGTCAAGCACGCTGATGCTTCGACTGTGAAGTGGTATTCGCAACATTGCGAGCACATCGTTGTCGTTTGTGCGACATAGCGCGTAGGTACGAATACTTCCATCTGTTGCACCAACGTGTGAAGCATGAGGCACACCAATTACGTTCCACGATCCGCGAAGCAACCGACCCCGTTTGCCACGGCTCTTGCACAAGACCACTGCAGTCTCAGTATCAATCACAATGCGGGTTTCAAGCCATTTTGGAGAAGCACCGGTAAGGGCGAGTGTCATTTGGCAAATACAGCGTGTTCCGTCATCGGAAGACCAATGATTGGCGCGCGATCGCAGCCACCAAATCAGTGCCGAGAGCACCGCGATGAATGCGAGCGAACTTGCCACATTGACAACCTGCTCAGACATGTTCTTCAGTATGGTCGGCTGCGGTAGGTTTGTGGTGTTATGTCCGTGTCCTACGTAGTGGTTGCGCTTTCCTTACGCGTTGCATTCGTGTCACTCATTTGTCTCGTTGCTGGAGGCGCACTATCAGTACTGACGTGGTGGTTCTGGAAGACAGCAATGCCAGAACCGCCAGCTCTTGCACGGTTAGAGATCATGAGCGATCGTCGCTATGAAGCGGCCTCAGACAGGGAACGCGAATTGTTGTTAGGCGAAGCCGATGAGGTGATGCCAGTGAGCGTTCGAAACACAAAGCCACGGATGAAGGCTCCGACGCCACAAACGCGGGTTGTGCCAGTTGCTCAGCGTCGCAGCGAAGAATCAGCCGTTGCTGCCGATATTCCTGTGTCGCGAGCGCCAATTGACCCGTTGTTGAAGTAACAGTTAGGTAGTTTTGAGTAATGGCCGCTTTTGATCCCTCCGAAATGATCGCTCGATTCAAGGACCGTGCGTCTGCTGTAAAGCGTCGCCCCCTGCCACCGGTAGCTGGTGAAGAGCGCCAAATGTTTCTTACTCAGGCGCAAATGGATTTTCAAGACTTTGCAATGATCGGCGACTCGCAAGCAACCATTGAAGACGGTTTCTTGGTGTTGCGTGTTGACTTGCGCCCACCAGACGCCAAAGCGTGAACAAAGTAGCTCGTGCGGGAAGCGCAATTAGCTCTCGCGCTCAAGTGTTCCCAGTAAGCGGAGTGCTCCTGGCTAATCTTGCGTGGGGCATTGGTCCAATTCTCACGGTTGCAATTGATATGTCGATCAATTCGACAATCTTTTATCGCGTCACCATGTGGCCAGTCGTGTTGTTCTTTATTGCGCGAAGCAGGAAGGCGGAAATTAGCTTTCGTATTCTGCGCAGTGCATTTATCCCAGGTGTTTTCTTTGGTGTCTCCACCATCTTTGGGTTTATGTCGTTCACCAACACGTCGATTGCGAACGCGACACTCATTGGCAGCACATCTTCGGCAATGATGCTGTTCATCGCGCCTAGTTACTTGAAAGAAAAGATCACCAAGTTGCAGGTGCTGTGTGCATTCAGCAGTTTCTGTGGCGTTGCTTTAGTGGTTGTTGCAGCAGGCGGTGGTGGAGGGGCAGCGTTGTATGGCGACGTTCTTGCGTTCATCAATGCGGTGCTCTGGACGGGCTATTTCGTAGCCACAAAAAAGATGCGTACCGAAGGGTTTAACACCTGGTCTTTCATGTTTGCCATTGCTCTCATTCAGGCCGTACTTGCAGGTGTGTGGGCATTGTTTACGAGCAAGGACATCACATCAATTTCACAACGAGACTTTTTACTTGTGTTGACGATGACGCTTATTCCGGGAACCGTCGGTCACACAGCCATTGTGTGGGCGCAAAAATTCGTAGCGGCGTCGACGTCTTCGCTTATTTGCTTGCTCGGTCCTGTTATCTCGATGTGTTTTGCGTGGGCAATCTTCGACCAGCGAATTAAGCCGTGGCAAATGGTCGGAGCGGTCATCGTGCTTGCATCATTGGCAGGGGTGGTGCGGTATGGCACATCGGAAGCCGCCAAAGCTGACGTGTTGAGGAATGCAGACCCCCTGCTAAACTCAAATCCGTAATACATGCGGACGTGGCTCAGTTGGTAGAGCATCACCTTGCCAAGGTGAGGGTCGCGAGTTCGAATCTCGTCGTCCGCTCCAGTAGTTTCGAGTCATGATTGTCAACGGAATAGAGATTGGGCCTTACCGGGACCTCTCTAATGCCAATTTGCAGGGAGTCGATCTGAGGGGCGCCAATTTGCAAGGCGCGGATCTGAGCGGTGCCAATTTAAAGCGAGCCAACCTTGCTGGAGCAATTCTGGTGGATGCAATTCTTATTGGGGCAAATCTTTCAGAAGCAAAAATTTGGGGAACTGGGCTCTGCGGTGCTGACTGCTTTCAAGCCAATTTTGCTAAAGCGAACTTAGAGGGATGCAATCTGAAGGAGGCGAATCTTGATGGAGCAAATTTCGAGGATGCCAATCTTGAAGGCGCCAATCTTGAAGACGCGAATCTTTCGGGTTTCGATCTGTGGGGAGACAATCTCATCGGTGCAAACCTCAAAGGTGCCAATCTCGCAAACGCAAAACTCGACGGTGCAAACTTTGCAGGTGTGATCATGCCTGATGGTTCGGTTCATGATTAGCAATGTGCTGGTCTAGTCTTTGTTCATGAGTCAATTCGGTGTTAGTCAAATAGTCAGTCAAACTCGCTCAGCTTTTCAATCGGGGGTTACGCGTCCGCTGTCGTGGCGTAAGGCTCAGCTTGAAGCCATGATTCGCATGATCGAGGAAAACCAAGACGAGTTCTCGGCTGCATTGAAGACCGACCTCGGTCGCGGCGTTGAAGAGGCATGGATGTATGACTTGGGTTTCGCGATTGCCGAAGTGAAGTTGATGTTGAAGAATTTGAAGAAGTGGACATCAGCGCGCAAGGTGCCAACGCCACTCGTATCAAAGCCAGGTTCTTCCCGCCGCATTCCTGAGCCACTTGGAACAGTGTTGGTAATTGCACCTTGGAACTATCCGGTGCAGTTGTTGCTTGTTCCTGCTGCTGGCGCAATTGCTGCGGGTAATGCAGTGGTTATGAAGCCATCGGAGGTGTCATCGGCAACGTCTGCAGTACTGGCGAAGTTTGTGCCTCAGTATCTCGATAAGCAAGCAATTGCTGTTGTCGAAGGTGGAGTGCAGGAAACTACGGAACTGCTCGCTGAAAAGTTTGAACACATTTTCTACACGGGTAATGGAACGGTTGGTCGCATTGTTATGCGCGCTGCTGCCGAAAATCTCACACCAGTAACACTTGAACTTGGTGGCAAGAGCCCGACCATTGTTGATGCTTCCGCAAACATTGACATTGCTGCAAAGCGAATCACATGGGCAAAGTATGTGAATGCTGGTCAAACCTGTGTGGCTCCCGACTATGTGTTGGTACATAAGTCCGTGGCCGACAAGTTGGTGAAAGCCATTGGCGAATCAGTTAACGATTTCTACGGCGCAGACCCGCATGCAAGTAAAGACTATGCACGCGTGGTGTCGCCTCGACATTTCACTCGTTTGAAGGCCATGATCGGTTCAGGAACTGTTGCGGTTGGTGGTCAAACTGAAGAGTCCGAGCGGTACATCGCGCCAACGGTGTTGGTCAATGTCGACAAGTCTTCGCCAGTGATGCAAGAAGAAATCTTTGGACCAATCCTTCCAATCATCGAAATTGATTCCATTGACGAAGCGCTCAGCTTTGTGAACGGTCGTCAGCATCCATTGGCTCTCTATGTGTTTGCTGAAGACTCAAAGGTGAGCGAGAAGGTTGTTGCCAACACCACTTCAGGTGGCGTAACGGTCAACGGAACCATCTTCCACATGACCGGCCCGTTCTTGCCATTCGGTGGAGTGGGAGAAAGCGGCATGGGCGCGTATCACGGTCAAGCAGGCGTCGATGTGTTCCAACACTTGAAGCCAGTACTCAAGCGTTCAACAAAACTTGATGCTCCGTTGGCTTACCCGCCATATACGGCACGTAAGTTCTCCATTCTCAAGAAGTTCCTCTAACTAGTTCAAACCCCCTCGAAAGGCATTCGCATGAAAATCGGTATTCAACTTTGGCCGCAGGCAACATCCGTGAAAGAAATGCGCACTGCATGGCGAACTGCTGATGCGATGGGTGTTGACAGCATTTGGACATGGGATCACTTTTACCCACTGTCGGGTGACCCTGAAGAGCGTCACTTCGAGTGCTACACATTGCTTGCCGCAATGGCTGCTGACACGTGCCACGCACAAGTTGGAGCATTGGTCACGTGTTTTACATATCGCAACCCACAATTGCTTGCCGACATGGCGCGCACCATCGACCACATCAGCGAAGGTCGTTTCGTGCTTGGACTTGGTTCGGGTTGGTTTGAGCGCGATTACATCGAATACGGATACGAATTCGGCACCGCAGTTGAACGTTTGAAGTTGCTTGAAGCTGGACTTCCGGTTATCAAAGATCGCATGAAAAAACTGAACCCGCAGCCAGTAAATGGAAATATTCCAATCATGATTGGTGGTGGCGGAGAAAAGCGCACACTGCGCCTTGTTGCCGAGCATGCTCAGCAGTACAACTACTTCGGCCCGCCAGAAAGCTATGCCAACAAGATCAAAATTCTCGATGAATGGTGTGCAAAAGTTGGGCGCAACCCGAAAGAGATCGAGCGCACTGTTGCTATCTATCCGAAGGAAGTAACACCAGAGTTGTTTGAGGCCTACAAACAGGCTGGAGCAGAGCACATCATTTTGGCAAGTGGCGGTCCATTCGACATGAAAGATCTTGAAACGCTGCTCAGCTGGCGCTAATTACGAGGAGAAGGCGCCAATCGATTCGACGATCACGTTGAATGCAGCTTCGGCGTCTATATCCCACACCACGGTGCAATTCGGATTCTTGCGTTCTTTCAATCCGCGCATGTCTACAAGGGTCATGCCGCGGCTGTGTTCGCCCGAAGTCTCTACAACAACGTGTTGATCCTTCATAGTGAACAGTTCGGGATGGGTGAGTGCGAGCACTGCGCACGGGTCGTGCACTGCGCCACCACGCATGTTGTCGTGACGACTTACATATACATCGCTAAAGAACACAAACAGGTCGGCTAACACTCCAGCAAGCTTTCCTGGCAGTGCACGCACTTTGTCGATGCGTTCTGGCGTCGCCTGCAATTTGTGAGTTACGTCAAGACCACTCATAAGCAGTTTTCCGCCGTAGTCGAACACCATTGCTGCCGCTTCTGGGTCTGCCCAAATGTTGAACTCGGCTGCAGTGCTGCGGTTGCCAAATGTTCCTCCACCCATCAGTGAGATGCCAGCAATTTTGTGCGCAATATCTGGAGCAGTGCGCAGTGCAAGCGCAATGTTGGTGAGTGGGCCAGTAGGCACTAACCAAATGCCTTCGGTTTTGCGGCAAGTATCAATTATGAATTGCACCGCGTCTTCACTGTCGGCAGGTCGTGATGGTTCTGGCAAATCTGCGCCATCCAGGCCGCTCTCGCCGTGAACGTATGCCGCATCTTTTGGTTCGGCGACCAGTGGGCGTCGAGCACCCTGATGAAGCGGGGCTGTGCTGCCAATCATGTCCAGAATGATTCGTGCGTTGCGGGTGGTTGCCGTTATCGGCGCATTGCCAGCAACTGTGGTGACACCAAGCAGGTCTGCATGGTTGGCGGCCACCACCATGGCCATCGCGTCGTCGTGACCAGGATCGCAGTCAAGAATCATTTTTACTCGTGAAGACATGACGCCGACTCTAGTCGTGTGTGTAAAAGTAGAGGGGTGACAGATCCAGTCTTTGATGTCGTCGTGGTTGGCAGCGCCAACCTCGACTTGGTCGCGAACTTGGATCACCTGCCAACTCCGGGCGAAACTTTGATTGCTCTCGGCTATGCCGAATACCCAGGCGGCAAAGGCGTGAATCAGGCTGTTGCGTGCGCACGCATGGGTGCAAAAACAGCATTCGTCGGATGCGTTGGCAATGACGATGCGGGAACACTTCTTCGATCAGTGCTTGAAGGCGAGGGTATTGACACCTCGCACCTACGAACAGTTGGTGTTCCTACTGGGCGAGCATTCATCAATGTTGATAGCCATGGTGAGAACGCAATTGTGGTGGTTGCTGGAGCAAATGCCCAGGTGGGCATTGAAGACAACTTTTTCATTCCCCATTCACGTGTAGTTCTTGCGCAGTTAGAAGTACCCCTGGAAACTATTGAAGTGGCATTTGCGCAGGCGAAGAACAACGGTGCGATTACCGTGCTGAACCCTGCGCCGGCACGCGACATTCCGCAGACGCTGTTGTCGCTGGCAAACATTGTGGTGCCAAACGAAACCGAATCTGTTGCAATTGGTGGAACAAAGAATCTCCTCAATTTGGGTGTCGCAACCGTGGTGACCACACTTGGTGCCGATGGAGCAAGTATCGACACTGCTTCGTCGACAATCCACATTGCACCACACAAAGTGACTCCTATCGACACGGTTGGTGCGGGCGACGCATTCATAGGTGCAACATGCGCCGAACTTTCTCGAGGAGCTTCAATTGAAGATGCGGCTCGCATGGGCGCCATAGCTGGCGCACTTGCCACCACGGTGAAAGGCGCAGTTCCTTCACTACCAACACGTCAAGCAGTGCTCGCCGCACAAAAGAGTTGATGTGAGCGATATTTCCAAACCACAACTGATGCACTTTTACGACGAAGAAAGCGCAGAGCTTGCTGTTGCCATTGTGAAGTATGCAATGGAACGCACCAAAATGGACCCGCCTCCACTCGACAAGCCGTACACGCTGAGCGAACTGAACAACATTGTTGGTCAAACGATTACGCCAGAAGGCCGCAATGGTCTTGAAGTGTTGCAAGAATTCATCGACGAACTCGCGCCATCGTGCATCAGCGTTGATCATCCGTTGTTCTTGTCATTCGTGCCAGGAGCACCTACTGAAAGTTCGTTGTTGTTTGACCTCGTTGTCT
>Ga0208787_1000122_pt1 | contig 37549 bp, 49 predicted proteins | sample Wag4_2014_7_11_FD_187362 | JGI IMG/M metagenome (GOLD analysis project Ga0208787, IMG submission 187362) | Fresh water microbial communities from Ohio, USA - Utica-2 Time Series HT 2014_7_11 (SPAdes) (version 2) | ecosystem: Environmental > Aquatic > Freshwater > Water tank | place: USA: Ohio...
ATTCCAAAGTTAACTCTTTTTCTTTTACATCCATCTTCTCTGGACGCTCTCCATATACGCGCAACACCAAGTCCATCTTAGACTCATCTTCGGAAATCTTGATGAACTCCTTGTATGCCTTCTTACGAACTTGAAGGTTTACAGAAGCCTCAATCAATTCCTTATTCTTGTCTTGGATAAAGTACTTCAGACGCTTAGAGCCTGACAGTTCTTCTTCCGTCTTTGCCACATAGGGGTGGGCAAGAACAAACTTGTACTTGATATAGTCAAGCAAGTTGTATGGCGTACCATCGCCGTCTACACCAACCTCCAAATCAACACCACCTTTAGGAACGTCGATAGAGAAGTTGACATAGAAATCTTTTACGGCACGAGTAAAAGAAACATCAGTAGGACTGACGCCAATGATTTCTGGAAGGAGTGCTTTCTGTTCTGCAAGAGACAATCCTCTTACAACATCTCCTCCCGCTGTAAATACCGAACCGATTTTGCGCTTAGACTCCAAGTAGATATCGTCCGGAAGGTTCGTTGAATTGGGACGACGCTGGAGTGTTACAATGTGTGAAGACATAACTATAGGGTTTAACTTGTGAATTTCTAAAAAGGGTTAGAAAAATGGGGAGAAGACCGTTGCCCTCTCCCCATCCTCTATCAAACAAACAACAATTACGACTTAACGCACTCTAAGTGGAGGCAGTTAGTAGCACGACGAATCGCGATACCACACTCCTTCATAAAGTGAACGCTCGATCCATCCACGTCAGTTGCGCGGGTGGCGTTACCTGCAAAGCCCGGAGGAACAGTAGCACCAGCAACTGCCCAACGAACCAGCTCACGGCCCTTCCGAGAGATGTACTTGATGTTCTTCTCACCATCGTAAGTAGACATATCAAGGAACACCATACGGTAAGATTCCATCGGCAGACCAGTAACCGGGTGGCGATCAGCATTCAGTGCACGTGCGCCGTGGTCAAACAGGGGCAGGTGACGAACAGTAATCGTGTGACCGTCGATGTGCTGGTAGGTAGTGAAGAAGCCACCCATCACCAAGTTAGAACCGCTGCCAGAGACGAATGCGTTCTCAGGCGTGTTCTTGATGTAGTTGCCGCTTCCGACTTCCTGCTTCATAGCGTTGTCAAACTCTTCCAAACCACCAATACCCGTGAAGAGTACGATGTTCATCTTCTGAGCGTCAGATGCTCCGTACAGGGCATCACGGACAACAGCCTTCAACTTCTGGGCGGTGAGGGTAGAGTAGGTATCCACGTTCGGGATTTGCTCCAGAACGCCAGATCCCAAGCTAATCGGCTTACCGTTGTCATCCTTCAGGTGGATGATACCATTAGCGTCACGGTTGTATTGCGAGTACCACAATGCGTATTCGGTCTCTTCTTTCCAACGCAACATGTGCTGGTATTCCTCGAAGTCATACCACAAGTTGGTAGTACGTCCACCAACATTGAACTGGAAGTTGACGACACGATCCGGCATGTTACCCTCGTATGCGTAAGACTTACGGATAAGAGAGATTTGGTTCCGCATTTTGGACGGAGCAACCCAATGGCTTTCGTTACCACGCGATCCGCTCATTGCAGCCGGAGCGTACAACTGAACGAACTGACGGTTAGCTAAGGCAGATGCACCAACACCTGCACCATCGCTTGCAACGAGCTGGCAAGAGTACTCGTATCCTCCAGCAACTGCCTTCGGATCATCCATAATACGGAGCTGAGTGCCTTCCGAATCCTCGATGATGTATTGACGAACAAACCAACGCTCAGGGAACGTCAGAACAATACGCTGGTGGTTAGCACCCGTTCCAGCTTGAGCAGTACAAGGGAGTGCCTTGTTCAACCGACCCATAACCGGGTAGTCGTACTCAATGTCATTAATGTAGTTAGTAGCGCCCATACCTTCCGTCAAGAAAGAAAGCGGGAAACGCTTGTCCTCCTGACCAGCCAGATGGGTAATAACGGGAGACAGAACATCCGGTTGCGTCAAGAGAGCCGCAGCCAAGGAGTTCTCATCGGTCATAGAAGACGAGTTGAATGTGTCTTCATACAGCCGGAGCTTTTTTAAGTTATCAGCAGACATTTATAAAAAGATTAAAGGGTTTAAATCAATTCGTTTAAGGGTGGTAACTGTACTGGCTTGGAGTACCCGGAGCCTCCTTTCATTCTTTTAGAAGCGGGCGGTGTTTGCTGTAACTTTTGTTTCAACGATTGTGCTTGCTGTGTATTCTTAGTCGTTTGCACAAGCTTATTCAAATCAAAATTCTTGTAAAGCAAATATTCCAAAGCAACCTGTGTCTCCATACTAATTTGTTGACGGTCAATCATACGCTGTGTACGACCTTCCTTATCAACGGGTTGGCTCATCCAGTTGTAGAACTTGCTCTTATCGCTTTCTGGAACTGCAAACCCACGAAGATTACCAGTATCTATAGTGGACTTAATCGTGTTCCATTGCTGCGCTACTTCTTGTTGCTGCTGTTGGGCTTGGATGCGCTGTTGCTCTATAAGCTGCTGCGCTTGAAGCTGCTGATAATTTTGCAACTTCTTGAGGTTTCTCTCTGCTTGCTTCTCCAAGATACCTGCATCAAGATATTCTTGTACGGTATCATTGATCTCTTCCGGCTCAAACCCCTGCAAAGATAGCCATTGTTCAACAACATGCTTCTGTGCAGCGATATTATCTCCACTAATATCTAAGGAAGCGTAATCCAATTGACTTCCATTGACAGCGAAGTACTGCTTGGGGTCGCCTCCGTTGTAACGATACTGAAGGTATTCTGCAACGTCGGGGAATTGTGCAAAGACCGAATCGAGTTGTTCGCGTGCAATCTCTTCAGCTGCACTACGGGTAAACTCTACAATACCATCATAGTCCTCACTAAACTCTCCTTCAGCAGCGTAACCCAGCTTACTCCTTAGAATTTCAATAACACCCGGTTCCTCATCTTCCGGTTCTGTTGTTGATTCTAATTCTTCAACTGTGTCCTCTACTTCAGGTTCAACAGTTTCAGTAACTTCCGGCTCTGCTTCCGGTTCTGCTACTGTTTCATTCAATACAGCTGCATTGGCAGGTGCATCATCATTTAAGAGGTTAGCAACACTAACCTTACTTAAATCCAGTGGTTTCTCTACACTCATATTTTACAAAGTTATTAGTTATAGTAATAAATTATGTGCATTTCATTGCTCTCAATTCCTCTTTTTTATTATCAACCTTTTTGCTTCATTGCTTGTACTCTTTCACGCTCTACTTCCAGTCTTGCTCTATCTATATCATCTCTTCTGCCATTTCCATCAGAGTCCATACTGAGGGTACCTGCAAGCTTGATCTTCTCTACTTCTAACTTATTGATACGGTCGAGTTCGTTTTGTTGTGCCTCGAAGTTCTGCTTCTCTGCTTGGAGTTGTTGTGCGGCTTGAGCTTGTTGCTGGGACATCTGTTGTGCTTGTTGGGCTTGTGCCTCTTGCATCTGCTGTTGTTTAGCTTCTACTTCCATCAGGAGTTTCTTAATACTACTGAAGTTGGCACCATCCAAAATCTGTGCAATAGTAGAAGGTTGCTGTCCATTCTGTGCAAATGTCAGTGCCATCTGCTTCATCTGCTGCAACTTGTCTTGTTCCTTGCTGCTATTCTTGACAAATACGCCATACTCTGCCTCTTGGTACTCGGAAGGATCTACCTCAATAAGGGCAGTACGCAAATCGCTCGTCACATAGGTCATCTTCTTGCCTTCTCTCCAAGCGATTTTAGACACGTCAATCAATCCCATATATTCCTTCTCTAAGAACGCTTCGTAACGACGGAACATCTCCTCAGAGATTACAGAGCTTTGGAATATAGCCCGCTCGGTAGTACCAACCCCGTCAGAGGTCATCACATTACCCTTACGCTGACGGGTGATACCTACGTTCTCTTCCCATTCTTCCTTGATAGCTTGGAGAAGCTGGAATTGAGCAGCGATATACTGCCCAAGGCTCATATCAAGAACTTGGTATTGGTTGAATGTTACACGCTCCCGATTCTTGCCTTCTGAAGTGCTATCGATAAAGGCAAAGCCCATAGCATCCGCATAGTACATAAACTTCTCTTCATCCCATCCGTTGCCTTTGGGGATCGTGTTAATCTCCATAAGCATAATCTTGTCCTTATTCTTGGCGATAGAGAGTTCTAAACGATAGTGGAAGACGTTGTAAAGGATCTGGTAGGGTAGTCCGATAGAAACAACGCTGATGTTATCGCTATGGCGGTTGCTGTAGATACGTCCATTATAGGGCAGCTTGCAGTCAGAGATATTATTCATCTGATTGCGCTGGACTTTATGGGGACCAAAGTTCACATAGATATCTCCGTCAATCTGATACCCTTCCCACACTTCGTTTACCCAATAGAACTCAACCGTTTCGTTCTCTTCTGCCTTGTGGGTCTCATCGACAACCATCTCCTGCGGGTTGCCAAACTCGTCGGTATACTTCAAGATACCTACACGAGAAAAACTCTTCCAACAAACGTGAAGTACCTCGACCATACGATCGCTCTCGTCGTCTTCAGGCTTATTGATAAAGAGAGATTGTACTCCACCGTAGCCATCCCGGTACTTTCCAGAGGGCTGCTCTAACCGATCTATATCTTGGGGAGTAAGGACATCGTAGAACTTGTCAATTACATCGTTGATACTCATTATCTTACGACGTACAACCCAATCCGCGTCCTCAATAAACTCTACGTCTGGGGATTTTTCAAAGTCAAGGTCTAACGGGCTAACGATATCATACTCGATATCATTCATCAACACATCCTTGTAGGTATAGACCTCTCCAGTAACCAACCAATCCAAGAAGCCAAGCTGGAACTTGTCTTCTAACGACAACCAATCAAATAAATAGTTCAATACCTCCTGACCTACAATAGCACGAGAGTCTCTATAGTTAGAGAGAACCATGCTCATATACTCATCCGGCATAGCTTGTTCCTCAGAGGGTATGTTTGTCTCCATACCCCCCTTGTTCATCTCATTGATGAAGGTCTGCTCAAGGTATTCTTTGTACTTCTCCTTGCGGTATGCATCAAAACGGGTTTGGATGTCTGCATTACGCACTACTACTTGGTATGCTACAGGACGTTTTGCCTTTTCGCCAAGCATAAGATCCACAACAGGCTTAATGATGTTGTAGTTGCGGAGTCGGGCTGGGAAGTTTTTCTTGGCCCAAGATTCACTATTATAGGGGTTGACGACATAGTTGTAGTCGGACTCCTTTAAGTTGCCGTTATAGGCCTCGTAATACGTCTGGAGGGTATGCTTGGTAGAAGTGCTGAATGAACTTCTATTGATAAACGCCTTTATACATTCCTCTCCCCATTTTTTGGTCTTTTTAGACCGGGGAAGTTTTTGTTTTGGTATTTGAAACATCAGTAACTTTATGAAAAGAAGTTGCGGTCAAAAAAGTTTGAGCTGTTTGTCTGTTCTGTTATAGTAAGTTCTCTGTTGTGCAACTCTTTTAGGTGGAACATACCCACCATCATAGCTGACACACGGTCAAAGTTTCCACTTCTATTGTATTTTATTAACTCATCAAGCAAAGCTACATCATATATATAATGAAGGTTGCATTTCTTCTCGCCAGTTTGAGATATTGCGCGTGGTGTCTTTAACCAATCTCGCAAATAGATCTCCGCTTGGCCCTTTCTTTCTCTACTTCCCATACTCATACCGTAGCTACGCCCTAACTTTTTGATTTTGATGTTATCCGTCTTATCAAAAATTTCTACTTCGGGCATTAAATACTGAAGTAACCTGTTTCTCTTAGCGTAAGGTATTACTTCTCCCCTATCGTTTTCAAAGCCGATACGGGCATTATAGTATTCTGCAAGCAAAAATAGGTTATAATTGTATTCATCCTGCGTATCAGGTCTTCCTATATAGCTGGCAACGATCATATCATCCGGTTTACTGAACGGATTTATGCGCTTTATAACATATGCCGCACCCAACGATTGCCCATAGCCATCTTGTGCATAGGGGTCGTGTGCGATGATGTACAGGTCATCGGGTATCTGGTCGTTTTCTTTGTAAGGTGACTGATAGATTACAACAGCCCCAGTCAAGTCGTCGCCCTTTTGGTGAGGGAACTTACTGATAGCCCGTAAGTTAGGTTCTGGCCTAAACTTAACCCCTTCCTTGCTGTCTACTAACCTACCAACCGTTGCAATATTTGCAAGAGATCCGGACTTCAGTATCTCGTTTCTCCAGTCCAAGATCATTGCAGACGGGAAAAGGTTAGAGCTTTGCTGCATAAACGCCTCTTTGGGACAGAAAGGGTATTCCGTCACATACTTGTCAAGTACGCCAGCATCCTTAGAATCTCTACGCTTCTGCTCCCGTATAGCCAGTTCCGACTGTTTGGCTTTCTCCACGTTGCTATTCCCCGATGAGTCCATATAGCCAACCTTATTAAGGTAGCAAGGGAAGAAGAAGCCGCAATTCTGATGTTGTGAGCCTTCATCCCAGATGTTGGTTATAGGAAGCAGGTTATATGCCTCCGGGTTATAGAACATAGACTCGAAGTCGATAGTTCCTCCGGTCATATCGCCACCTGTACCAAACAAGATGATCTGCCCAGTAACGACATCGCCGTCTTCCACACACGGCTGGGTAGCGAGATAGGAGGACTTGAGGTTGTCGAATACACCACACTCCTCAAAGATCACGATATTGGCATCTTTACCTCTGGCGGCATCGGGATTGTCGAGGAAGGTCAACGCCTCTACTTCGCTTTTATATCCCTTCTCTACAGGTTGCCCTCCCATATACTCCAAGTAGCTTGCTTTACGATGGTTCTGCTTGTCGATTAGCTGCCTTCTTTTAGTCCAGCCCGTATGCTCGTTCAAGAAGTTCATATTGTCTGTAACCATCGCCATAATACCTTTTGGGTATAGGTACTTCTTGTCGAAGGCGCAGAGCAGCGAGTAACTGTTCCTTACGGTATTGAAGGTGTTTGTTACTAACGCGGCGTTCTTGTAGCTAAATCCTTTACGTCTTGCTTTACCTACGATGACGTGTCTTCCTCCATCCATAAATCCATCTGCGACAGTGGTCGTAAGACGTAGCTTTTCATACTCGTCTTTCGCAATGCCTTTGCGAGCGATATCGAGCAGCCAGAAGAACTCATAGTCCCCATCCCAAAACGAGGGAAAGGTAAGCACTTTGCTTTGAGCTTTACCAGCGTCTTCTGTGAGCTTTATTCGTACGAAGTTGAGGTAGAAGTAGTGGTGCCCTGTGATACGTGTACCACCGACCTCGTAGCCATTGATACACCTATCTAATTGAGTAGTCCAATACTCGTAATGAGCAGAACTTCCGGGAGGGTCAGGGCAGTAGAAGCCGTGCTCAAGGAAGTGCAGGGCATCTCTTCTAAACTCTTGGGTATTGACTAACATATCAATCTTCAAATTGTCCCTTCTTACCTCCCCCTCGGATCTTGGTGTCGGTAGTTTCCTGTCGTTTGATCTTATCCTCTAACGTAGAGATGTTGTCTATGGCTTTGGGAAGCTTCTCTGCTATCTCCAACATACGCTGTACGCTTCGTACGATAGGGTCGATGTCCTCCATATCTACGTCTTTGAGGGCGTCTTCGATACGGATACGTAACGTGTCGATTACCTTGCTGGAGGTGAGCAGGCCTTCCCGTATGGACGTAAGGGTCTTTACCTCGGGGGTAGAACTCATCTCAAGGTATTTGTCTATAGCTGCCTTGACATACGAGTCCACCTCCCAATCCACCAACTTCAAGTCGGCCTTGACCCGCGTCGTCCTCTCCTCCACAGGATATATGATATAAGGGCTGCGGTGATCATAAACGAAGTAGATATATCCAAACTCTTTAGGAGCTACTATCTTCTCTTTGGTCCTGTCTCTCCTATATAGCGACTTAAACTCCGCTATCAGGAGTATCTGAGGGTCCACTATTACCCTGAAGTTTTCTTCTCTGAATAATCCCATAATTTAACTGTGATATCCTTCCCGGTTTAACATAGAACTTCCCAAAGTACGGAAGACGTACACTGGTCAAAGCCCCTTCTTCCATATGCATCTTCAAATGCTCAAACTGTGATTCCACAATGCTAAGCACCTCATCGGGATGTGCTCCCAAATCATTTGCAATCTCCTTACAAATCTTCGCTTTTATCGAGTTCTTTCTTGGCATACAACACAAACATTAATTGATAAACATATTGTCCGATATAAATCTCCGTATAGTATACAATCCCCATCTCCTCCAACCTCACAGACACCACAAACTCAAATTCCATCAACACCCCTATATCATCAAACTCATATACCAAATAATGGCTGGGTCGGTTAGATGACAAACCTGAATATAATATCATCTACTATAGGAGGTGCGTGTATTATCGAATTGTACCTATATAAACCATCGTCTCCCAAAATAATAACTCCCTTATCCTTCAAACTCTTCACATAATTATTGATCACAGCTACACTCCTGAAATTCATCTCCCTACTTACAGAAATCCTCGCCTCCGTACTACAAGCTACCTCAGGGTCGAAAGCCATAAACAATAACAAACAATCCAATTCCCTCGGAGTCAACTTTAATATCCCATTCATCAACTCCAAATAGTGCCTCTTATGAAGCCTCGGACTCGTCGCTATATTTAGTACCATTGCTTCCCTCGTATTTGCTTACTCTGTCAATCTTCTTTACTAACCTCTTCTTCAAGAGAACCCGAATATTCTTCAATAGTATAATGATGCACTGATTCTCTACAGAGAAGTTCTTCTTCTGTAACTCATACATCCTATCTATCAACATAGTAATAACCTCCTCGTTCGTAGTCCCCCCGTTATACCCCAAAGCCGTCTTCTCCGTAAAACGTATTACCTGATAGTCATTCTCCGATTTAAAATTGTGTAGCTTATACTCTACACCCGGCGTTACTACTTCCATAATTTTAATATTTAAAGTTCAAATATATTCATATATCCTCAACTCCCAATACGTAAGACACTTACCAACTCCTGCTCCTTGGGAGATGCCAAAGCCTGATAGTATTCCTTATCCAATAAACTAATCTCATATAACAACTCTATCCAGATCCTCTTGGCTTCTGCCCTACTGCCTATATCAAACTTACTCTTAGTCCCAAGGTTCGCCTGTATGGCAGCATTAATACGTAAGTAACCATCTATCCGCTCCCGTATGTGTGTATCCTTATAGTATCCCATACCGCAAATATAACAACCCCCCTTCCCTTAGCCCCGTAAAGAACCCCCCGCCCAGTATACCATATGGTTACTCTTGTGAAAAGACCTTGTATAGACTTGTGAGTAGTACCCCCATATACCCTCCCCCGGTAGGGCACTAAGGTCGAATACCCCCCATAGACATTTCCCCGAAAAACAGCAGCGTCTAAATCCCCAATGACGACTCCCCGGTCTTGGCAAGCGGCAAAGTCGCTGCTTGCTCTAACACCGTTTTCCTCATGAAACGTCTCTTTGTTCCTGTGTCCGTGTCGGCTACTGGTACGCTGGTTGGACAAGTCTTTGCTGCAGGTGAAGCGCCACAATGGGTGCGTGTGCCTGCGATTACTGCGCGGCTGTTGGGTCTGAAGGTAACGGATACCTATCGGGACTCTGGCTATGAGTCTGTACAGCAGTTCGGCGCAGAGCACGGTATCGATATGGACGCAGCTATTGAGCTGGTTAAGTCCGACGATCTGGTGCAGCGACAGGACGGCAAGAAGCTGGTTCCTGTGACGGACAAGGAGGGTAACGCCAAACACTGGCATTCCCTCGCATAACGTCCGCAAATCGTTTGCGAAAGTAGGTAGCGTAGGCCACAATCCTATGCTACCTACTTAGCAACGTAACTTGTTGACTGTGAATATGTTATTGTGTTGTAGGTGTATGTGTAGTGATGTTTGACGTATCACTATCATCCTGTAATCAGCACGACGTCATAGATATATCATTATTTTCAGTATTGTTTAGTTGTTCTACTACACATCTACGGTTATATGAGTAGATGAAATTTCCTCATTCGTATCAGTAATCAAAACGTAATTACTATGGACACTTATGTTCTGTGTGTTTATGCCCTTATAGTGGGGTATGTATTAGGTGGCTTAACCATCCTTGCTATTATCGAGCGTAGGTCTAATTGATTCTTAGTATCACTCTCTTTATCTCTTACTGTTATGGCATCTCTTCTCTCTCACTCTACTCTTCTCCATATGGGGAAGGATACTTGTTTTGACTCTTATGTATATTCTCGCTTATCGGGAGGTCGTATCTCGTTTGAGGATGTGCTGTGTGGTTCTCGTTTAGACAAGCTGGATTTAGGTATCCAACTTGATTCTGTTACCTATGGCGACTTATTGTAATCCTTCCCTAATCTCTTCTTCCAAGGAGTACTACTGTTCTTACAACATAGTAAAGAAAGAGATCCTGATTTGTTTAGCTGAGCTAAATCAATCCTCCGAATATGACATCGACCTCTCCAACATAGTATATCTCTGTGACGGGCAAGAAGAGTCCAACCTCGTAGCTACCCTTGAGCTACTTGGACTCTTTCCCTTCTCTCTCCTCTCTACAGGCCATACAGAAACTGGCTCTTACCATCTGGTAATAAAGACGTCTTAACCTTCTCAATGATTCCTTAATCCATGGAACATTTCAATTTCTTTCTGCTGATTGCCTCTGTGGAGGTAGCCTTAGTTGGTTTCTTCTTCTACAAGATGAAGAAATCTACCAAGTAAAATTTTCCTTAAGCCAGATAGTAAGAACTCTCTTACTATTTGGCTCGTTCTCTCCTCTTAATCCCTCTTAATCTTTTTTGCTATGCGTATCTTCCTTTTCCTCTTGGTTGTCTCTCTCTCTACGGTGGGTGAGGCTCAGTCGATTTACCGGACGGGTGGTGCTAACCGCGTTCGTACCCTGAAGCAGTACTACAAGTACAACCAGTGCCGCCATCCTGCCGTATGGGATCGTCGCGACTACCGCGATCGCTACTACATCCGTAAGCACCGCAGCAATGCTAACCGTCGTGCCTTCTTCCAACACCGACCGGCTGCCTGCGCTTGGACGTACTGATGACACTACAACAAGTCATTGACTGTCCCAACAAAGAGTTTGTCGGGCAGTCATCCCCAAAACAAGACGGGGATTACAAGATGGTTTGGAAAATTGATGGTATTAACTACACCATCAAGACTAACATCTACACAAGCAAGTGTGAGTTAGTCTAATCGTTTAGACCTAAGCATGTCTATAAACTGCTTTTCTTTCCCTCTTCACCCAGTAACACATTCAACGCTATGAAAACTATTCTGATTGGTTCACAGGTGTGGACAACAAAGAATCTCCGTGTATTCAAGTTTCGCAATGGAGATCCTATTCCAATCGTACAAGACCCAGATGATTGGGCTGTCCTTCAAGAAGCCGCTATGTGTATCAATCCCGATAGCGGAGAATGTTACTATAACTGGTTGGCTATCGATGACCCACGAGGACTTGCTCCCGAAGGATTCCACGTACCTACAGATATGCAGTGGCTTCAACTCGTTAGGTTCTGCGGAGATTTTCATAAAGCAGGTGGCTATTTGAAGTCAACCAAAAAGTGGGATGGCACACGAAAGTCAGGATTCAAGGCAATCGCAGGTGGGTACCGTTGTCGTACTGGAAGTTTCCATAGTGAAATCATCGGATACTTCTGGTCTTCCACTCCAAATGGTGCATATTCTTGGAGTTACTACCTAACAGATTCTGATTCAGGTATAAACCGGGATGACTACCATACTACCTACGGTTTCTCTGTTCGTTTAATCAAAGATCAGTTATGAAACACTTTGAAATCAACACCTTCCCTATAGCTGGATATTTCCTTTCAGCTATAATCAATGATGATTACTCTGCACTTACTGACGATGAAGCGTACAAGGTGAAGTTATTTCTTCAGCGGAATAACCGTATGGCAGATTGCTACTTCCCCAATGGAAATATCCACGTGGTGTACGAAGTCATCACCGACCACGCATCATTCAGTATGTGCTTTCTCTGTGAGATGTATGCTGACACACACTTGGTAAAAGCAAGTGTATTGTATAACGAGGATACAAATGAACCTCCCAATGAGTAAGGAACATAAGTATCCTCGTTATGACAGCATCTCTAACGAGGGATTCTATGAGGGTTACTGTATTGACGATGGCTTCTACTATGCAGCTACCGTTATAAATCTATACAACATTCTTGTTACGCACTACGATTATTCGGGTGCTATAGAAGATGTTTTAGATGAAGCTTACGAGAATGAACTGTACTACTACAGTGAATGGACTGACGATGACATCTTAGAAGACGACTAACTATGAAAACATTCTTTGAACTTTCTCAAGAGGCACAGAAACTCACGCTCACAGCACGAGAGATCTTGCTTCCTTACTTATCCCAATACAACAGTTCGGATAAGTTCCTCTACCTGTCTGCTAACTATTGTATTCCTCCTATGGAAAACATATTTTACAACAGCGATTTTTATCTGCGTGTCTATATGCCTCGTAGCAATTACATCAGCATCGACTATGGCCCACAAGGAGAATGGCAAATCGCATGCAACATCGGTGTCTACGGACAAGAAGAGGTTGATTTAAATAATATCAACCGGAAAGATATCAGTGCTACCCTTATGATTCCGGGTACGATTGATGAGTATGATATCAATACCGCTAACTTGATGTTACTCGCTTATCTTGCGTCCCTAAAAATCTACCTTACTACCAACGAGTGTAGTGCTAAGATTGAGAACCACTTCAAATTAGTAAACGGATGAAACAACGCAGAGAACTACACAAGCGAGTAAGTGAGACCTTGCACGACAAGTGTCTCGAATCCTTTCATAAGTCACAGTCGTATGACGATGATGATGCACGGTCTATCTTCTACACACAAGAAGGGTATCGTCTGCTCAACTTAAAGAACTCCTTCAACAGCGATTCAGAAAGGCTCTTCGATTATATCTTCTGGCTTCAGGTAGTTCTGTGCCTCGTTACATTCTATGCTATCTCTTTTACAGTTATCCTTTTCTTATGATCGAAGAACAAGAACACGAAGCGTATATGTACCAAACCGCTGACGGTTGGTTTATCACTCCCAGTTTGTTGCTGGCCTATAAGCGTGGAGAGGGGCGTTGTTTCCCTGCGGCTAATGACTAAACCACGCGACTCAGAAAACGCCAAGACCTACAAGTGTGTTGCTATCAACCCTACTTTAGGTAAGCGACACGCCTTCTATGGGTCGACCTTGGCTGGTGTAAGGGATATGGCTAAGCTTCACGTAGCTTCCAACTACACGAAGACCGCTGGATGGGAGTATGAACTTCGAGAGGTGTTTAAGCGAGAGGAATACGACACCACATACTAATTACCTATATAGGTAGTAGCTATAAATAGAAATACCCCTTATCTTAGCAGTAAGATTAAGGGGTATTTTTTACGGTTAAGTGGTTCCTATATAAGGATCCTATATAATAAAGGGGCTTGGTCCTATCCATAGGGACTAAGCCCCTCTTTATTTCTTCTTCGCTTTCTTCTTGATCTTCGCCTCCTGCTTCAGCATAGCTTTAGTAGGCTTCTTGCCTGACCCCTTGTTAGCGCGGATATTATCCCACAATCCACGTGGGCTGTAGGTTCCGTCTTTACGTTTCATCATTTTCATAATACTAAAATAGTAACATTATGAATAGAGTGTATCTAAAGGTTAGAAAAAGAAAGTTCATTTCTAAACCTATCAAAAGCAAAGAGGATGCATACGAGTTCTTCAAGCCCCTTTTCAAAGATTGTATGCACCATCACGAAGAGATGCACGTCATTGCCGTAGATAACTCCAATACGCCTATCTCTACTATGCTTGTAGGCAGCGGAGGTATTACCGCTACCGTAGCAGACATCAGAATTATCATGCAGTACCTGTTGCTGTCTAACGCTACAGCTTTCGTTGTAGCCCATAACCACCCCTCAGGTAGCACGAAGCCTTCTGTTCAGGATATGAAGCTGACAGACATGCTAAAAGCTGGCAGCGAGACCCTTGATATCACCCTCCTTGATTCCCTCATCATCACCGACACCTCGTGTCATTCAATCCTCCACGACTAATGGAAAATAACAAGACCGCAGTAGAGCTTCTCGATGAGGCTCGTGAAACCCTTGCACGTGTAGAATTATTAGTGCAAGAACTACACAACGCCTGTACAAAATTGGAATTGACTTCCGAATCTGTACGCCAACATGCGATCACCAAAGACTTGATGATCAAATGTTTTATGATTGGTGCTGACCGTATGGCCCAACTCTACGAAGACGAATGTTTTACTTACGAAGGCGAGACCTATCGTGACAACTTCCAGATTGATTTCAGGATTCACGACATCTGTATCGGAGACTATGTACAACGTATCACAGAGTCGAAGATTGTTGCCGATGCTATGCTCAGCGAAGAACTTGGAGATATCTACAAGAACCTTCCTCAAGGGGAATCAGCTAACAACTACTGATGATGAGCGAAGAAACACAAGAACGGTTTCGTCAGCTTATACCTTATGAAGGTCAGACAGCAGAAGAGTTAGAAGAAATCCTGAAAGATGATACCGCCATCGCAGCGTTGGCTATAGAAGAAGAACTTCCCTTCTATATCACCCTCGTAAAGAACGGAGACGCATACACAGTAAACTTCACCAGCACCTACAAGCACCTCAGCCTACGCGAGTTTGTACATCTGTGTAGGCGCAACTTAGCGAAGTAATTACTTCTTTGTCCCTCTACGGCGTGAGGTAGTCTTGGCTCCCTTCTTCATCCCGTTGCGTGCCCGGTTAGTAGTAGCCTTTTCCATTGTAATCTTTCCTCCGCGGGTATGGCTGGCATCTAAACCATCACCATTACCATACGTACCCGCTTGACGATTAGCCCTATTCATAGCTACCCGCTTCTTTACAGCGGACTCCTGCTTTTGATACTGTGCATCATACGCTCGCTTACGTTCAATACTCCGTTGAGTCATCCCTCGTTTCTTATACGAGAACCCTTTACCAGCGAGACCGTTACGTGCCATACCAAAAGATTTTTGTTGGCCCTAATTTAATCCTTTAATCCCTCTTTATTATGAATTACGTCAAAGTAATTGCAACAGATTTTCAAGTAGACAAGAATGGTCGTGAGTACAACCGTGTGACTCTCCAGACGATGGGTAACGAAACCTTTATCGATCCCACCACAGGAGAGATCCACCAAGTCCTTGCTCCCTCCACCACAGTTCGTGCTATCGGATATAAAGTCCCCTACCTGTACGACGCTGACGATACCTCTGCTGTGCCCGACTGGATGTACAATGCCAAAGTCGATATGGTCGTGCAAGGACAGATCGTCCGTCGTAAGGTATCGCCATATACCATCAATGGCGACGTACGCGAGTATGCTACCATCTTCGTAGCAGGTGATCCCCAAAGCCCAGCCTTCGAGACAGCTATCACCGCAGCTTTTGAAAAGGCAGGACACACCCTCACCGATAAGCTGCACGCCATCCCCGTGCCGACCATCGCTACACGTCGCGCCATCAAGATCTAACCACACCTAAGGAAAGAAGGAGGTGTCTCTACCCAGAGGCACTTCCTTCTCCCTACCTTCGTGGGCAATCAATATCGCAATGATTTATATTATCGGTAGAACTGAAACTCCTGACGAGACACAATTCCAACCCATATCATTCATAACAGCCTACGAAGAACTATCTAAAGCAACTATCCTCTATATCGACATAGAAACTACTGGCCTCAACTTCCTACAAGATTCTATAGTAACTGTACAGGTATCTCATAACGATTCCAACCAGTACATCTTCGTCATAGATAACGATCAGCGTAGGGTCGATGCCCTTATCAAGCTACTCAACAACGCTAAAATTCTCGTAGGACACAACCTCAAGTTCGACCTCAAGTTCCTCATCAAGCAAGGCCTTCAACCCAACCAAGTGTACGATACCTTCATATGTGAACAGATACTCACAGCCGGTACCAACGTACGCAATAACCTAAAAGCCGTAGTACAGCGATACTGTAACGTATCCCTCAGCAAACAAGCACAGACATCGTTCAAACCTAATAGTACACTATCATCACAGCAACTCAGTTATGCCGCATTAGACATAGCCTATTTGCCACATATCATGCACCAGCAGATGGAGGCAATGCAGGAGAGTAATCTTTCTCTCTTAGCTATGTTAGAAAATGCGTCTGTACTTGCTTTTACGGAGATGGAGTACAATGGTATCACGTTAGATGTAGAACGGTGGAAGAAGCAGGTTGCTATCATAGAGCAAGAGGCAAAGGATATAGAGATTGAGATGAATGAGATAGTGGCTACAGACCCTTTGTTTGAATCTGTACGTCCTACGGCTATACAGCTTGATATGTTCTCTTCTGAGAATGTTATGGGCACTCATAGGTACAACTGGAATAGTACCTCTACTACGTTGCAGATCTTCCAGTGTATAGATAGGAAGATACTTGCTACTTCGGATCAGGTATTGCACAAGCTGAAGAGGAAGCATAAGTTGGCATCTATCCTTCAGGACTATAGGGAGAAGAGCAAGAAAGCCAGTTCGTTTGGTACGTCGTTTTTAGAGCATATATATTCTGACGGGAAGATCCATCCCAACTTTGTTCAGATGGTATCTACGGGCCGTGCTTCGTGTAGGGAGCCTAACCTTCAGCAGATACCTTCTGATAACACCTATCGAAATTGTTTTACTTCTGGGAGCGAGTGGGTATTTGTGTCTGGTGATTATTCTTCTCAGGAGCTATGTATTATCGCTTATGGTTCACAGGATCCTGTATTCCTCTCGGCACTTAGTAAGGGGCAAGATTTGCACTCTGTATGTGGCGAGTTGGTCTTCGGTCAGGAATGGGTGGACTCTGCAGAAGAGGACTGCGACTTTGTAAAGTATAGAATCAAGTGTAACTGCAAGAGACATAAGCAGTTACGTAACGTGGTAAAGGGAATCAACTTCGGCTTGGCGTATGGTATGGGACCTAAGAAGTTGTCGGAGCAGATGGAAATTCCTATGGAGGAAGCCTCTGAACTCATCGACAAGTACTTCAAAGCGTTTCCATCTATCAAGAAGTTCTTGGATAATATGTCCAAGTCTGCTATCAAGAGAGGATATATAGAAACCTTCCCTCCCTATTCACGTAAGAGGTGGTTCCCAGATTGGGAACCCTACAATATGCCTATGGCTGTAAGAGGTAAGATTGAACGTCAGGCAAAGAATACCCCTATCCAAGGTACCGCAGCTGATATGACTAAGCACGCAATGGTTTTGGTATACAACTATATCAAAAAGAATAACTATCCCGCCAAGCTTGTCCTCGCTGTACACGACCAGATAGATACCATTTGCCATCCCGACCACGCAGAAGAATGGAAACAGATTCTGCAAGATCTTATGGAAGAAGCAGCACGTTATGTTATTAAGAATGACTTACTTAAAGCAGAAGTCAACATCACACAACATTGGAGTAAATGAGTCTATCACACCCTAAAAAACGTGCCTACGTACCCTATTATTCCTTAACTTTAGAGGAGAGATACGGCTACTGGGCCACTCATCAGCAAGATCTAAAAGACTTCCTTGACTCAGAAGAACAAATCAGTGAGGAAGGAAGGCTTTTGATTATGTCAGAATTAAACAGCATTACAACCATTCTAAACCTTTTAAAGAAAGAACAATGAGTACGAAATCAATTCTCCGTACCAGTGATCCAGAAGTGATCTTTAGTGTACCAGTTCCCCAAGCAACGAACTACTACCGTCCTGTAAGTAACCGCTCTCTTCACCAAGCTATCACAGGCAACCTCAATGCCGCTGGATTCAATATCGAAGCTGAGCAGTATAGCCTTGCTTTGAATGGTCAGGTCTGCCTTGGTGTGATGCGTGTGTCTAAGCCGTCAGATTACAACAGCCCTATGCACCGTAGTGTAGCGTTCCTCAACAGCTACAACAAGACCAAGAAGGTTACGTTTACTGCGGGTGCTATGGTTCGTGTATGTAGTAACGGTGTGTTCCTCTCAGAGAATCAGACCTACCGCCGTAAGCACAGCGGTTCTGTCAACGAAGATCTCACTTGTAATATCATGGATATTATCGAAGAGATGGATAGCGAATACAACCGTGCTATGAAGCTGGCTGAACAGTTGCAGCAGATCGAAGTCAACTATGATGTAGCTTCTACATTCGTAGGTGATGCCTACCTGAAGAACCTGTTGTCTCCTCATATGATGTCTTCTTTCCTTGAATCTATTGCTACCAACAAGGACTTTGCTATGTTGGAGAATAGGTCGCAGGATATTCAGGAGTTGAAAGGCACCGCTTGGCAGCTGTACAACAACGCTACAGAAGCTTTGAAGCGTTCTGTTCCTTCTGAGTATGTAAAACGTCACGCTGACTTGAGTAACTGGTTTGTCGAAGAGATGGGATTGGAGCCGACGTTGGTGCTTTAATGGAAAAAATTGATAGCCGCCGACTCAAAAGACAACAAGAAGTAATAGATAGGTGGACTAAGGCAGGGCGCAAGGGAACTCTCGAAGCTGTAACAGGCTTCGGGAAAACCTTTGTAGCCCTGCTTATTCTTCAAGACCTTAACGAGAAGCTACACGGAGGAACCGCTGTAGTCGTTGTGCCTACTGTCAATCTGAAAGACCAATGGACGAAACAGATTAACAAGTTAGGTATCGTCAATACCCAAGTAGTTGTAATCAATACGGTAGTTAAAAGCCGTATCGACTGCGACCTCCTTATCCTTGACGAGGTACATAACTATACTTCCGATGTCTTTAAAACTGTGTTCGATGTAATCAAGTACCGCCATATCCTCGGCCTGACAGCTACGTTAGAGCGAGATGATTCGCGGCACTTTATCATCGAAAGGTATGCTCCTGTTATTGATACGATTAGCCTGAATGAAGCTGTAAAGAACAACTATGTATCTAAGTTCTCTGTAATCAACATCGGCCTACGGATGAGCGAGAAAGAAGCTATCCAGTACAAGAAGATTACAGATACCTACTACGAGCATTTTGCTTTGTTCAATAACAACTTCACTACGGCTATGAAATGTCTCAAGGATCCTATCTACCGTAGCATATTCAAAAAGAATATGCCCGGATGGGAGGAGAATGAGATTATAGGTAAAGCAAGGGCTTGGAATAAAGCTATGAGAGACCGTATGGATTTGATCTACAAGTCCGAGACGAAGATGAATGCTGCTCGACATCTTATCAGCACCTATGACGTGCCTATGATAACCTTTGGAGAGAGCGTAGACTTTGCTTCGGAGATCAACAAACGTACGCAACCCTATAGTGCTGCCTATCATAGCAAACTTTCTAAAGCCGCACGACACAGCATCCTCAAACAGTTTGCTGACCCTCGTACCGATATGCGTATTTTGCATACTGCCCGTGCTTTAGATGAGGGCTTTGATGTAGATGGTATAGAGATGGCTATTGTATGTTCTGGCACTTCTGTTCCTCGACAGGACTTGCAAAGAACGGGTCGAGCCATTAGATTTAAGGAAGGAAAGACCGGATATATCATCAACCTCTATCTTAAAGACACTCAGGATTTTACTTGGCTTAAGGCCCGTCAAACCAAAACGACGAACGTAATCTGGGTACATTCTGTAGAAGAGGCTATCGAACATATCGGAGACAACCTACTTAAAGACCCTTTACCATTTAAAGATTAAGCTATGATACATCCTATTGACAAGTACGTTGACATTATTATCAAGTTAGACATCACTCCTATGCAGATCTTCTTTATGCAGATCCTCTATGAAAAGCGATACGACTTGCTCTATAAGGTTGCCAATGAGGGCCATTACTTTACCGCGGATATGATTGATGATTTAGAATCTAAAGGTCTAATTATCAATACAAATGTCAATGTGCGTAGTGTATATGCCGACTACTATGAACCTACAGAGAAGTTTGTCACCCTCTTTTATGACGCTACTATGAGAAATGCAGAAGAGTTCTGGGAGTTGTATCCCGGCTACATCACAATCAACAATAAGAAGATTCCTGCTAAAGGGGTAAACAAAGAAGAGTTGGTGAAGAAGTATCACCAAACTATTGTTACTCAAGAGAAGCACGATATGATTATTGGTGCTTTGAAGTATGCTATTGATAATAAACTGATTGCAATTCGTATCGACAAATGGCTGATGTCTGAAGCATATATTGATGTCTGCAAACTGATGGATGCAGAAACTCAAGAAGATATGCCCCATGACCGACTCCTTTGAACTACCAATACGATCTATGGATGAGGTAGTAGTCACTACTACGTCTACCATAGAATCGTATATGGACGGTACTGTCCCTGTACTCAAGACCCGCTGGAAGAAGGTAAATGATATGCTTCTTGGTGGTTTGCAGTTTGGGATGGTCTATGTCGTTGCAGGTGCATCAGGACACGGCAAGAGTATGTTCCTCAATAACCTTATGAGGGACTTTACTTCTCCTGTGTTTAATGAATTTAAAAAGCCTTTGAAGATCCTACACTTCAGCTTTGAGATGAGTGCTGAGATGGAATTGATTAGGCGGATTAGTGCTTTGTCTACGGTCGGGCTGGATAAAATTCTGAAGGCGGACTTGAGACTGAACGATACCGAGAAGGCTCTTATATACGATAGGTTAGGGAAGATTAAAGAACCCGATTTATACTTCGTAGAGAACCCCGGTAACAGGATTCAGATTGCCAAGACGATTAAGAAATTTGTCGATGATAACCCTGACTCCCACTATGTAATCTGTTTAGACCACACACTCTTGGTTACTCCTGTACAGGGAGAAGACGAGATCCAAACTCTGGCGGAGTTAGGCAAGATGTGTATTGAGATTCGTAAGAGATATGGTGCAATGGTATTATTGCTTTCTCAGCTAAACGATAAGATAGAAGGAGATAGGCGTAGAGATCCTGACGTGCCCAACCTGCATTACCCTATGAAGACCGACATACACGGTTCTAAACAGTTGTATCACGCAGCAGATTGTGTGCTTGTCATTCACCAACCGAGCCTGTTGGGGTTAGAGTATTACGGACGTAGAAATATACCAACACAAAACCTTGCTGCTTTGCACTGCCTAAAGAACAGGCACGGGCAAACAGCCTTGACGCTACTTACAAACAATTTAAAGAATGGAAGCTTCGAAGAGTATGACACTCAACCTCAGGCAACTCAAAGTCCCCGACGTGGATTTTCCATATGAGAATCTACAAGTGTATGTAGGAGATGTATATAAGTCCCCTACAATAACCAACCATTACGAGCCACAATTAGATACAGAAGTAACTTACTTCTTTATATCTGAGAATGAAGTAATAACTTTCCGGCCCCTAATGAATACGGTTAAGATTGAACCCTTTGATCAAGTCTTCTTACCTCCAAGCATATCGCTACTCAAAGTGAACAGCATAGAAGCGAGTGAGTGCTACCTTTGGTTGAGGAAGAGATTGAACAAGCATTTAATCAATGTAATAGATAAACATTTTAGCACATTTGAAGATGATTGAACCACGATTACAAGAGGCAGCCCCCAGTCCTCATAGATTGTTTATCTATGGTAAGCCTAAGGTTGGTAAGACGACAGCTATTGCAGCGTTACCAAAGCACCTTATCATAGATACAGAAATCAAGGGGACTAAGGATGGAGTTCCCGTAGGTGGAACCAGTTTCTGTACAGGTGCATACAGCGTTATCGTAGGTGATTTGCCTACGCTACGTGAGGTGCATAAGTACATTACTGCACAACAAGATAAGTTTGATTTTATCGTAATCGATACTATCGATCATATCGAAGCGTGGGTTACCGAAGAGATCTGTGCCAAGCATAGAGTACAATCTATCGGTGATTTACCACACGGCAAGGGCTGGGCTATGGCACGTAACCAAACGATTGCTGTAGTAGAAACCTTTGCTAAAATCGCCAATAAGCTCATCATTGTAGGCCATCAAAAGGATGGTCATGGTGAGGAACAAATCGAGGTGGAGAAGGTGGCTTTGACTGGTAAGTTAAAGACCCATCTCTGCTCTATTATGGATGGCGTAGGACGTATTACACGCAACGCTGAAGGCAAGCTGATGATTGATTTCCGTACCGGACAAAACACCGATGCGGGATGTCGTATTCCACGTCTTGCAAATCAACTGATGGAATTGAATTGGTCTGAGATATACCCTGATCTAATTAAAAATAACTGACTATGTACGGATTCGATGAAAGCACAAACACCAGCTCTGGTGGATCTAAGATTCAAGCTGGTATTACAGAGAACGTCTTGCTGAAAGATGTTACGTATGATCACCTCAAGACAGATGGCACCGGACAGAAGGTGCTGAGGTTTGTCTTTGCCGATAGTAACGGAGCTACCTTCACCCATATCGAGTTTCCTATCGACTATGACTCCCGCTTGCAAGCTGCTAAGGGATGGTCGAAGTCGAAGGATGATGCCGAACGGTATGTGAAGCAAGAGTTTCAAAGCCAAGGCGAGCGTATCAAGCATATTCTGTCTTGCTATATCCCCAAAGACAAGTGTGTATTCCACGCTCAGACGTTTGAAGAGTTTGCTAACGGCATCATCAAGCTGTTGGGACAGACGTATAACAATGTTCCTGTACGTATCAAGACGATCTACAAGAAGAACAGCGCATATACTACCTTCCCTAAGCGTGCGGTGGCTCCCTTCATTCAGAATATGAGTGAGGTTTCTCGGCTTACTATCAATCCTGAGTGGGATAATGTTACCCCACCAGTACCTGATACTGTTGAATCGCACACTTCTGTATTCGACTCAACCGCCAGTGCTGAGATGGATAGCGCACCCTGGTAATGTATACGCTGCGTCCGGACATAACTAAAGATTTTATCCTGACGCGACTGTCGCAAGAACAAATAATGGAGAAGTATCTGCAAGTGAGAGTTGAACTTCACAAGCGGATTACTTCTCCATTACGGCAGGATAAAAATCCAAGTTGCGGATTCTTCTATACCAAACAAGGCGACCTATTATTCAAGGACTTTGCTACAGGATATGTAGCTGGTTGTTTCAAGCTTGTAATGGAGAAGTTTAATCTCAGTTACAACGAAACACTCTCTCTTATCGTAGAGGATTTCGGTCTATATACAGATAATCCTGTGCCTCGTATAGAGTATATCACTCCTGAAGAGATGCACAAGGAACATACCGCAATCCAAATTAAGAGGAGGGACTTTGAAGAAGTAGATAGGTTATACTGGACTTCCTTCGGTGTATCAAAAGATACCCTTCGGATGTTTCACGTGTATCCTGTAAGCAACGTCTGGGTCAACGGTAAAATCGTTTACAACTTCCAGAAGAGCGACGTAGCTTATGCCTACTGGTTTGGTGGAGGAGATTACAAAATCTACTTCCCGTTTAGAAAAGGTAGTAGATTTATATGTAACTGCACTGTTGTACAAGGTGAGCATATTCCAAGGGATTATAGTAAAGGTACTATAATCACCAAGAGTATGAAGGATGTACTGGTCTTACACGAGTTTGGTATTACCGCTGTTGCCCCACAGAGTGAGTCCGTATACCCTGATCCCGAGTGGATTAAAGGTATTAAATCGAAAAGCAAGTTTGTATATTCCCTCTACGATTTCGATAGAGCGGGTATCAAGATGGCAAACTACATGCGTAAAAAATTCGATATTTCGCCCTTGTTCCTAACTAACGGGCGTTTCGCGACCACGAACTACGAAGCAAAAGATATCAGCGACTTGGTAAAGCTACACGGCAAATCATATGTAGCTTCTACCATATCTTGGCTATTAGATGAATATCATAACCATTGAAATGCCAAACTACATTACTCAGGTTAAGATGAGTAATAGTAGAAGACCTAAGTACTTCTCTAAAACTGACAAAATCCCTAAGAAGTATCAAGCATACGGATACGATTCTAAGGGAAGGTTGTGTGGCCCTGATGGGCAACCTATAGTGAAGAACTCCAAGAGTGTAAACAATCCAAGATACAAGCGTATCAACGGTCAGGATTTCTATTCTGGTCTAAGTACACCTATCATACGGGTTAAGATTGTTAATGCTATCAAGGATTTCTATAGGCCGTTCTTAGAGCATATGCCTAAGATCAAAACCTTCCCTATTCAGATAGAGTGTAAACTGTATGACGTGCCCGGCAAATGCGACTGGGACTTAGATAACAAGTGGATTTACTGCAAAGTATTTCAAGACTTGCTGGTTAATATGGGTAAGATACCTGACGACAATATCAGGTATGTATCTCGCTCAGCTTCTATAGAGTTTCACGCTGTAGAAAATGAAGAGGATAAGAAACTTGTATTTATAATCAAGCAAGACCATAGAACAAATGATTCCTTCTATCAATGATCAAATCTGTTGGAAAGATTATCAACGGGCAATTCTTACCTTATGAAGAAGCCCTTTGGCATAATGAGTTAAGTAAACTGAATGGCAAAGAAGTTCTTATAGACCTTACTCCCCTTCCCCTACGCAGCATCAATCAGAATGCTTACTACTGGGGTACTGTGGTATATATGATCTATGTAGAGCTAAAGAATAAGGGTATGCAAGCCAGCGACTTAGGCAGTGATACTGGTGAGCTGAAGCGTACCCACGTCCACGAATCTCTCAAGCATATGTTTGCTAAGCGGGAGAAGTGGAATCCCATTACAGAGGAGGTAGAGTTAGAACATACCGATACTAAGACTATGACTACTATCGAGTTCACTAACTACATCAACCTTATTAGACAATGGTCGGCTGAAGAGTTAGGTTTAGAAATCCCAGATCCCAATGAGCAGAATTAAAGAATACTACCACAGCGAAATTGCTTTTGGATTGCAGCGGAAAGAGAAGGAGAAGTCTATCTTCTGTCCTCAATGTCCCGGCACCTTGAAGCAAGTAAGCCTGAAGGTTGTTCAATGTGATTACTGTAAGGATCTATACGACCTTACCCCACGTTAATAGAAGTAAAACAAGCGCAACACAAGAATTATGGGCGCATTCAATGAAATCAACGAGACAGTTAACGGCACTATAGATATTGTAGTGACTATCGCTGTCTCTAAGTATGAGTCCTCTGATAAGTCCGAAGTAGTACGCGACGCTATTGCTACGGTTAAACAAGCTGTAGATGGCGCACTTAAAGACCACTACGCCTTTGACCTCTGTGATGTAGAGGAATCAGATCAGGAGTTGAATCTATATGATGTAGATTTTGAAGATTGGCTTGACTAACTAAAAGGGGAGGGGCTTCGGTCCCTCCCTATATGTTGATATGGAAGAGAAGAAATTACGGCCCGGAGATCCTATCCTCTATATCTACAACTATAAAGCAACCTTTAAAGGAGAGCTTATTGAAGGTACAGTAAGTGTAAAGGGCTACTATGGTTACGAGAGTGGGATGGATAAAGAAGCGAAACGTCTGGTACGACAGACTCTTTTAGATAGATTTGTTGGACTAACGGTTGAACGAGAAGAACCCATTAAATTTTACACCAATGAAGAACGAGGACGAAAGCTACTTTAGTAAGGCAGCTATAAACAATAGTTGCTTGAGTTATATAGATCCTATGTCTGGAGGTAGCCCTCGGTACTTTAAGAAGTATCTCGATGGCTTACTGGATTCTAAGGATAACGATTCCTTCCAGTTAGGTACGCTGATACATAAGGTTCTTCTTGAGCCTGACTCGATTGATATTACCCCGTCTAATGTACCCGGCCCTAAGGTGAAAGAGATCATCGACGTTCTCTTTAACCGGGTTAGAGAGAGACACGAGGGACTAATGCCGCATATCGAGTTGAAGGATATAGAAGAAGGGGAATGGGGTATCGTAATTCCAGATGATTACTACTCCAACAGAACCCTATCCTCACGTATCGATTCTATCCTCAAGACGGCAGAACCCTATTGGATTGCTTTATGCCAATCGCAAGACAAGCATATCGTAGATTCAATGACGTACCACCAGATTATGGGCTGCGTAGATTCTATACGTATGCATCCCTTTGCTTCAGAACTGATAGAAGGGAATGGGTTCAATGGATCTTATGATGAAGCCTATAACGAAGTAGAGATTTACTTTACCGAGAAGTGGGACTTAGAGCTTGAGAATGAGTCACTTAGCTTGGACTTCAAAGCTAAGGTAGATAGAATCTTATTTAACCACGAAGAGAAGACCTACTCGATTGTTGATTTGAAGACCACCCGCTCACCGATTGGGATGTTTCAAGACACCTTCGAGAAGTACGACTACGACAGACAGCTTGCCTTTTATCAATGGGCTGTATCTAAAGCATACCCAGAGTACACACCCAAGAGTATGTATATCGTAGCTGTACAGACAAACAAAGAATATCCTTGTGAGATATTTAGCATCGACGAAAGCTACCTTGACCTTGGATGGAGCAAAGCATCAGAGTTAATCTCTCGGATTGCTTACCACAGCTACACCAATAACTGGGGAGCAAGCAAAGAAACCCTGATGGCAGGGGCAATACCTTTAAAATATGAAGAAGATTACTGATATTGTAGGAGAAGGATGGGCAGAGACGTTAGAGCCAATCTTTAGCTGTTCCTATATGGATGAGCTAAGAGAACAAATCAAACAGGCCAAGCAGAAACACGTCGTATATCCACCCAGCGATAAAGTATTTCGTGCCTTTAAAACAACCGGGTATAACGACATAAAGGTTGTTATCCTTGGACAAGATCCTTATCACGATGGTTCGGCAGATGGCTTGGCTTTTAGCGTGCCTAATGATAGGCGGATTAACCCATCTCTTCGCAACATTAAGAAAGCTATTATTGAAGATCTGGGCAAGGTAAATATCGAAGGAGGAGACCTTACTCCGTGGGCACAGCAAGGAGTCCTTCTGTTGAACTGTACCCTTACTGTAAATGCTGGCCTTCCTAACAGCCACAAGGATTTTAATTGGAAACAATTTGTAGGACAGGTTCTTATGGAACTCTCTTACAGACCAGATAAGCCTATAGTATGGATGTTATGGGGTAGCTTTGCCCAGAATATGGTTTCTAATATGTACATGCCAAGCCATCACCTTGTACTGAAAGCAGCACACCCAGCTGCAGAAGGATATAGTGGTGGTAAGGCAGGATTCTTTGGATGCAAACACTTCAGTCAAGCCAACGACTTCTTGGTAAGACACGGAGAATCATCTATTATATGGTAATATATTTGCTCTTGTAGCAAATGGCTGGATGGTGGAATTGGCAGACACGACAGACTTAAAATCTGTTGAACTGAAAAGTTCGTGCGGGTTCGACCCCCGCTCCGGCTACTAACTAAATCCCAACTACTATGGATACATCAATGCAATTAAGCCAGCATCTGACACTCAAGGAGGCAATCAAATCTGACACCGCCGTACGGTTAGGTATAAGTAACCTGCCCAACAACGAGCAACTCGAAAATCTCAAGACAGTTGCTACAGAAGTATTTCAGAAAGTGCGTGACTACTTCGGTGTACCTATCAAGATATCAAGTGGCTTCCGTTCTGAAGCATTGAATAAAGCTATCAAGGGAAGCAAGACCTCTGACCATATGAAAGGATCTGCTTTGGATATTGATGTGGATGGCTTTACTTATATTGATAACAAGGCTATCTTTAATTATGTTAAAGACAACCTCGAATTTAAACAACTTATCTGGGAGTTTGGTGACGATAACAATCCTGACTGGGTACATATTTCTTATGTAAAAGGTCAGAATAAAAAAGAGATTCTACGCGCTGTCCGTAAGGGAGGCAAGACGCTGTATGTGCCTTACGAAGAGTAAGCTACATACTGAAATAGAAAATAATACAGAGAAACTGTATCTTTGAGGAAATACAATTCTCAATGAGACAGTTTCTTTTTTTATTACTATTAGGTTTTAATGTAAGCCTTATTGCACAGAAAGATAGCAAGCAAGTAGAGTACTGTAGCGTTCAAGGAGACCTTAATAATATTCTTCCAGAAAATTATAATATCAATAGAAATTATGACCCGAAGGTTATTCGTTGTGTTGTGCATATCCTACACGATAATACTGCCTTCCCTAATAGCAATATTAGTGTTGACCTCATTGAGGAAGCAATGGATCAACTCAATGTCGACTTTGATTCTACTGGTATCTCCTTTGTTTTAGAGGACTACACCTATACCCATTTAGGAACCTTTGCTTGGGCACAATCCTACCGCAATACTGGAGGAGTATGCTTTCCTGATTATGGTACTCAGATGGCAATGTGGACTGATATGGTTCGTTGGAATACTGCTGAGTACTGTAACATCTATGTGGCTCCTGACTTCTGTTCTTCTATACTTGGCTTTGCTTGGGTAAACTTCTACCCGTGGTCAGACTTGGATGGGGTATGGGTAGAATCAGAGATGTTTGGAGTTAGTGGTCCTCAGCTTACGTGGCGGTTTGAGAATGAAACTTTGACTCACGAGATGGGACATTACTGTGGACTGCATCACGTCTTTAAAAATCAAAGCGGATTTGTAAGTAACTGTGGGCAGAACTTAGGGCCGTGTGAACATAGCGGAGATTATGTATGCGATACTCCTCCTACTAAAGTTAGCTATGGTTGTCCGGGTGTATCGGGATATTACTGCCCCCTGCCTTCATATAACGGCGTGCCCTTCATTGCAGACAACCATATGGACTATGCAGACGAAGAGTGTAGAGATAGGTTTACGCCGGGACAGATAGCTCGTATGCATGCTATGTTAGAGTACCAGAGATCACAACTCTTCTCTGACGATGTATACTGCTTTGGTGATTTAAATGGAGATTGTCATGTAGGAACTGCAGATTTAATGATTGTCCTTTCCTATTATGGATGCGAGTTTTGCAGTGAAGGAGACATTGATCTAAACCATACCGTAAACTCAGAAGATATTTTAGCTCTTCTGTATATGTATGGAGTAAACTGCGGTTGTGATGATCCCTTCTTTATCGAGAGTCCTGCAAACAAACCAGAAAATGTACATGAATTACTTCGACAATTACTCGAACACGATGGGAACAACGGACAGTAAACCTGACCTATTAGAAACACAGATTGGAGGGAAACATTACAAGTCCCTCGGTATTGAACCAGTAGAATATATACTGGCTAATCAGATTGGCTTTTGTGAAGGGAACATAATCAAGTATGTTTCCCGATATGGAAACAAGAATGGAATAGAAGACCTGTATAAGGCAAAGCACTACTTAGAAATTTTAATCCAACATTTAGAAAACAAGATGAATGAAGATTCTTAAACAAGGAGAATCCCGTTTAGAGTACGGGCAAGATGGTGAACCCTACTTCGTTGTAGGAGAATGTGTATGGCATATCGATCAGTTTGCTGTACACAAATTCGACCCTCCCCTTCACGGCTATTATGCAAGTACTCATATCTCCAATACAGGAGGTATTGTAATACGCATAGACGATGAACAAGAGGTTGTGCATTACGCGATTGTAACCTGAGTACATACTATTACTCAATAAATAGATAGTATATATATTTGGCGTAGAACTGTTAAACAATGGAACCTTTCTACTGCCAAAACTCCCTCATTAACGAGACGGAAATCGCTTGCAAAGTACAGTGTGTACTATGCAAAAGATTTGAAGACAAGTCCTTTGAGGATTTCCCAGATGACTGGGATGATGATTAATTAACTACCCCCTTAATTCTATTATGAAGCAATTCTTTTTCCTTGCTCTTGCAGCAATTAGCATCTCTGTATCTGCACAGAAACTCCAGACAAATGAAATTGACGAATTCACCGGAGCGCGCAAACTTGTTACCGAACTCCAACTTATCGGAAAGTCACCATCGACAGCACATGCATGTGTATTCAATGTCGATGGGATGGTTGGTATGTTCATTTATACTATGGCAGATATTGGATGCGCTGGTACGACCGATGGTAAGATTACGTTCCTCTTTACAGACAATACTAAATTCACGGCGGATGTAGATCACGGTGATATTGACTGTTCAGAAACGGCTACCTCTATCTTTGTTTTAGACCCTTCAGCCTTTGCTGGTAAGACAGTATCTAAGTTTCGGATGTACCGTAGTTCAGGATTTGCTGACTACACGTGGGCATGTCCGTATACAATGACACAACTTTTTAATGCAGTAAAATGAATCTAACTCTTAATGACTTAAACAGGTTGGTGGTTGAGTGGGCTGAGGCTCGTAACCTTATCCATCCTGACAATGCAAAAAGCCAATTCATCAAGGTAGTAGAAGAAGTCGGAGAACTTGGTTCTGCTATCCTTAAAGCTGATGATGACGGTATTATTGATGCACTGGGTGATGTGATGGTTACGATAATCATCCTGAACGAACAACTCGGCTACTCTCCTGCTTATACATTAGGAGAAGCATATAAGCAGATTGCCAACCGCAAAGGCAAAACTGTAGGCGGCACATTCATTAAGGAGTAACCTGATTCAAATCAACATACGGTGGGTACTGGGACTGCAAGGTTCTGGTACCCACTTTGTATTTACACCTAACTATGGAAAGAAATAAAACTATTAAGGTACAAAGCTCATCTTACCCTGACCGTGAGACCCGATCCTTCAATGAATGGCAACAAGACCTTCGCTTTGAAAGAGAGGTAGAAAGGTTTGGCGAAGATCTTAAACGAGAAATTGTTAAGATGATGCGCGATAACTATTACGCCACGAAGTAATACTTTTGTGGCAATGCGTGGGTAGCATAATTGAATAATGCACCAATCTTCTAAATTGGACTATAAGGGTTTGAATCCCTTCCCACGCACTGTTCTTTGTTTCGGGTTGTTTATTTATGCGTTCTGCACCTCTACGATTTAACAGGTGCGATTAACTGGGGGCGTAGCTCAGTTGGTTAGAGCAGGATGCTTATATCATCAAGGTCACAGGTTCGAGTCCTGTCGCCCCTACTCTTGACATCACAACTTGTGATAGCAAGAAGGGTTTGATCATTTAAAACCGATTAAGGTATTCAATAGAAAATCAGCGGTGTCCCTAAAAATGATTCTTGCTTCTGTAGCTCAATTGGTAGAGCAACTGATTTGTACTCAGTAGGTTGAGGGTTCGATTCCTTTCAGAAGCTCAATATAGTCAGGTAGCTTAATTGGTAAAGCCCCGCCTAATAAGCGGACGATTGCAGGTTCGAATCTTGCCCTGACTGCAATTCAAATGATGGCATTTATCATCATTAACTCAGAAACGCATCCCTAATGATGCATAAAACAAACATTTTGTAGAATTAAAAACAACACAGCAATGGATACTATGAATGATTTAAAACGTAGGAACCTCAGCGGGGTCTATATCTTACACAAGTTTGAAGATGAAGACAAAAAACAACCCACTTGCTTTGAGGATTGCCCTGTCGCAGTACAAGATAAGTGGTTAGAATCTCTTGAACTTGAAGCAGTTAGAAATCTTGCAAAGATTCTGGGAGGTGCATTAAGGGAGATTGGGGATCAATTTGACCTTGTTAATGACCATTTTGTTAACACCAACAAAAAGGTCTAATGAGCGAGTTTAAATACGGCGACATGGTGTAAGTGCGGGATTCCGTAACCGACAAGTGGGATGGACCTGTCTTTTATCTCGGTAGCATTCCACTTCCGAAAGGAAGGGTAAGGCACCACACAATGCGCTTCGGCAACGACGAATCAAACTTTGACGAATTGGTTGTTGCCTGGTATTACGTCCGTAAAGTCGAACCCGCACCCGCACACCAACCAACCATCGAAGAGCGGCTGGAGCGTCTCGAGGCCGCTCTTGGACTTGGACCACATCCGCAAGATTGACTAAACCAAAAACGAATGAAAACACAGTTAGAACAATTCATCGATAAGATTAAGCAGCGTATAGATCTTATCGATAGCAATACTAAAGATGGCAAGTATGCTACGGATATCCTTCATAGCATTACTAAAATGGGGGAGATGTTTCTTGAAAGAGAAAGAAAAGCTAACCTAAACTAATACCGAACGGGTATAGATAGCTTGAAACAATAGCGAACTATACCCTATAAGGTATTGTAATGAGCCATAAATAGTACATAATCGGCTCACTTTGTACCATCAATCAAACAACCTATGAACGTACGTCTATTAACCATTACCCCCGAACCGGAAGAGAATATCGTAGAAATTGCACGGGTATCCAGCAGCAGGAAAGACAAGAGAGAAAATCCTGAAGGTCTCATAAAATACCTTATTAAGAATAAGCATTGGTCTCCCTTTGAACATTCCTATATAACCTTTGAGATAGAGACCAGCAAAGCTATTGCTATCCAACTCTTGCGTCATAGAAGCTTTACCTTCCAAGAGTTTAGTCAGCGGTACCAAGACGTAAACCTTATCTCTGATAAAGGAATCTTTGAACCTGTCGAATTACGGTGGCAAGCTACCAGCAACAGACAGTCCTCTACAGATCCTATCAACTCCTCTATCTTAAACGGTAAGGTAGCTATGGTATTAGCCGCTTGTGAGCAGCTATACAATAACTTGATTGAGTCGGGGGTATCTCGTGAGACGGCGAGGTTTATCCTTCCTATGGCAACCAAGACGACGTTACATATGACGGGAAGTATCCGTTCGTGGATTCACTTCTTGCAGATCAGAGACGACGCACACGCACAAAAAGAAATACAGCTCATAGCCAAAGCTATTAAAGCTGTATTCCTTGATGAGTTGCCTTTAATATCTAACGCCCTTGACCTCGGTAAGTCTTCTGATACGTCTTCGAATTGACATTCTTAGACTCAGATTTTGCGTGCCTGCCGTGTTGTTTTTTTGGGTTCAACTCTATCTTGATTGAACCACGGGATTTAACTGCCTTTGCCATTATTTCATTTCTTGGATTGAGTTAGTATATATACGTTGGATTGCCTTTGTGTGGGGAATCAACTTAGAACCGTGGAAGATCATCTTATTGTCTCCAGCATACGCTCCCGTTTCTATTGTTGGTTCCCCCATAAGGGATTCCAGCGTAGCATTTCCAAATGCTCCTAACTCTTCTGCGATACCAAAGATTGGTAACAGCTGTTGTCCCGATACATCGCTGATAGATTCTGTGCTGGTAAAGAATCGAAGGTCTCTCTCTAAACGTCCTGCGATATTCAATCCAAAGTTGAACATGTACTGAGCATCTTCATCTTCCTCGTCGTCATTCAAGGCACGAAGCAATTGGATAAGTAAGAAGAGTTGCATATACATCCGCATCGACGCTGCCGACTTGCGTAAGTTCTCCTGCTCCAACTCCGACAAGCCTTCGATCTTTACGAACCTGTGCATAACAGGTAAGCTGAGGCGAGTGAAGTCGTAGAGGGTCTTCTTCCAATCTTCTAACATCAGGTTCTTCAGAGTAACGAAGGTGCCTTCTGTTTCTCTACCTAAGGTTATATCGTACTTGCGTCCTCCAAATCTCTGTGCTGCGGCTTCTGGCAACCACGTACGGAACTGCATAAGGAGAGGGCCGAGTACCGTCTTCTTGATAGGCATAGGGGCATCGGGGTCGTAGTTGCCGTGGATGAGTTTGTTTACCTGATCAATCTCTTTGACAAGGGCTACAAACTGTGGCTCTCCCGGACGGTATCCATTAACTTGGATAATACCGTTGCTATCCATATAATCCCATAACGACTTGCCATCTACCTTCCTGTTGAGAAGGATAGCAATAGTGCTATTGCCATATGCCAAGTATTCTGAGCTACCCTGCAACTCGTAAGGAGCAAGCTTTTGGATTCCTTTCTTACGAAGCTTTCTGTTGGCGGGATCTCCTGCCGTTGCCGGATCCCACTGAACATCTGTAAAGTCCTTTAAGATATTCAGGTTGATCATCATATTCTGAATCTTCTTTGCGGTTTCTGTACGCGCTACTCCGCTATTCAAGAACAAGCCGTTCAGCGAAGAGTGCATCATAATACCCAGAGATTGTCTCCATTCGTCAATCGTAAAGTCCTGATTACCAGCAGCGTGACGGTATCCAGACATAGGGCCGAAGATAGAGTTGGTGATAGCTGCGGGGATATTCCAAGCCATACCCTTCAGCTGTGTCCACCACGTCATACCGCGTACTCCCTTCACCAAGTCCATACGTCCTCCCAACGCCTCTTGCTTAGCTGCTATATCGCTCTCTATCTTCTCAAATTCTTCACCACTTATCTCTCCTGCATCGAGACGAGATTTTGCCGAAGCTAACTCTTCTGCATATTCTACTTGCTTAGCTTTTTCTTCTGTGGTGTAGATCTTCTTACCAAAGACGAGACCTTCACGGCTGGCAGACACGTTACGTCCATAGAAGCTATCTACGACAGCTTTTACCGAGCGGGTGATGTTAGACCTCGTATCGGCATCACGAGCCGTCATATCGACTCCTAAAGCCGATTTGATACGTTGCCCTAAGCCGTTGTTATGGTACACCTCTATGTTGTTGAGAACAGCCTCGACCATATTGACTTCATCCTCAACTTGGTTCTTGGTATCGTAGCTGATAGCCATCATACTAAACACCGCAAAGGTTCTGTCCATATCGAACTCCTGCTCCCGTACATCCTTCAACCGCTTGGTGAAGAATACAGGCAACGACTTACGAGGCTGACCAGTAATAGGATCAATTAAATTCTCTACCAACTCTGCGTCTTTAGATACCATAGCGGCAATCACAGAATCAGAGAGAGCATTGAACTTACCAGACACACCCTCCGCAGACCAGAAGCTATTCATCAAACTCTTCTTTACTGCGGGGATAAATAATCCCATCTGCATCAAGCCCCTATCTTGGTTCATAGAGTACATAGGCAGACGAGACATCATATCCCTATAGTTCTCTCTCAAGAAGGTGTAGTATGCATAGGCATCTTTATCGTTAGTGAGTTCCTCGAAGCGGCTGTCGTAGTATCCCGTAGCCTTACCTCCAATCTCTTTGGCAGGTACACGGAACACAAACATACCCGAAGACCCTTCTTTCGGACGCTTCAACTCCTTCGTCTTGTACTTGTAGTAAAGAGCCGGATCATTCTTCGCCTCATAATCCTTTACGAGGTTAGCTACCGTATCGGGGTCGCTGTTCTCCATACGAACGCGGTCCTCATACGCCAACTTCGCATTGACATAATCGCGGTACAACTTCTGCTGGCGAGAAATAATATCCTCAGCTACTACCTTACCGTACTTCTTATCCAACAAAGCACGGTAGCCCATATCCTCAGAACGAACTACTCCCCCATCACGGATAGCAAACAGCTTCGTCACATCAAGGATCTCGCTGTTAGAATCCAACCAGTTATAGTAAGCACGGTAACTACCTACAGATTTTGCTCTGTCAAGCATCTCCCTCCGCTTCTTATCAAACTCGGAAGAAAACGCACTTAGCAACTCTGCGGTACTATTGCCCTCAAAATCCTTAGCCACTATACCCTCCCAGCCATACTTCTTATAGAACTCGCTCTTCTTAAAGGAAGCACTCAGAGGAGTATACTTAGCCATCAAGTCGTTATACCTGTTCATCTTATTGATAGATGCCTCCTTCAATAAGCTACCCAAGTAATCCAACTCAACCCTTCCCTGACGCGTGCTATCCAAAAACAAACTACTTATCGTAGTTATATTCTCCATACGCTCAAAAGAGTCAGGATTCAAGTACCCGTTCTGCGCCAACTCAGGATACTTACGAGCAACAGCCTCACGCATAAACGAAGCTGCCACACGGTTCCAGTCATCCTTCAAGTTACTCGCCTCCCCTACCAAAGAACGCATAGCACCCGTATCCAATCCCGACCCCAACTTCCTCACGTTACTATAGAAGTCCAGTACAGATAACACATTCTGTACACGGGCCTGTGCATACTCAAAGTTCCCAGCACCTACATTAACCTTACTCAACAACACACGAGCATCCTCCAACTCACGCTCAGCAAACGATATGATATACTCGACAGGTACACTATCATCATCCTGTATCATATTCAACTCGTTCCGCTCTTGCAGTACTCGTTCGTTAATAGCATTAGCGGCTTTGGTATCTCCTGCAAAACGTGCTTTCAGTTCTAACAGCTGAGCTACACGTTGCTTCTTGTATTGGATATAGAGTTCTCTGGTACGCTTACCTACAGTAGATGGTCCTCCTTTGATACTATCAAATGAGATGTCTTCTGGTAAGTCATCTATGTTGGTAGTACCCATTATGGATTCATAGAGTATAGCTCCAGTATCATCCATAGCATCATTAAGGAGATCTAACCTTGAGTTGGTATTGATAGGAGTGATCGGGTTGGTGTTGAATCCAGCTTGTTCAAAGATTATATTCATTGAATTAGCTACCAACTCGTCTGCAAGGGTTCCGCTGATATCGTCTTTGAATATGGACTGTATAGCTTTACGGATAGTTTCTATGATCTTGTTGAGCATAGACCCTTTCGTAGCGGGTATAGCAGCCATAGCCCGGATAAAGTCCTTATCGCTGAGGATATGAGACATAAGCTCTGCACCATAGACCTCTTTCCTGCCGATTTTGTAATCGCTACCTAAGGTGTAGAACTTATAGATAAAGGGATAATATTTGTTTACTGCATCGGAGGTCTTGCTGATCTCGTTGAACTCGTCGTAGGCTTGCTTAAACCGTGCGAGTGTAGCGTCTCTCTGCTCCGAGGCAGGACGACCCATAGCAGTCATATAGATCCTATACCCGTTATAGAGATCCTGTATCCTATTAAACTCCTCAAATCTATAGCCAGCTTTATAGAGAGCAGAACCTTCGTTCTTCATCATCTCTATAAGGTTCTCGTGCAAGTTCTTCATACTTGCATAGGCCTTCTTCTGTCCTTCTGTCTTGGGATTGGTTATAGCATCTACAGATAAGGCGTGTACTAACTCGTGGGTGAGGGTAGTAAGCAGGTCTGGGCTATTACTATTGACGTAGATGGTACGTTCGTTCTTCTTGTATACTCCTCTCTGTAAAGAAGAGATGCTGTCGTCTAAGTAGCGGACGGTAATCTTCTGGTCGTCAGGTAAAGCTTCGTGGATATTAGCCAACTCCAACAGCAAATCCGACTTTACAGGTAGGTTATCTATAAAGTTAAATAAAGGAATATTAGCTGTGTTGAGGTTGCCGTCTGTAGTAGGCAACACAGGATTCTTGGTAGTTGCCACAGAAGGAATCTCTCCACGGTATCCCAGTCTGCGTAACTCTTCGGTAAGCAGCTGTACATTCTGCGCGTCCCCTCTACGTGCATAGGTCTCTACCGTATTTAAAAGGCTGTTGATGTCTGCCTGAACGTCGTCGTTGTATTCTGGACGTGCAGTCGAATCATCAATATCAGCCACATCGCGAGTGTTATCCCGTGCTACTGTATTGGTTACATTCTCATTTATGACTGCCTTCTGAG
>Ga0208787_1000123_pt1 | contig 37530 bp, 31 predicted proteins | sample Wag4_2014_7_11_FD_187362 | JGI IMG/M metagenome (GOLD analysis project Ga0208787, IMG submission 187362) | Fresh water microbial communities from Ohio, USA - Utica-2 Time Series HT 2014_7_11 (SPAdes) (version 2) | ecosystem: Environmental > Aquatic > Freshwater > Water tank | place: USA: Ohio...
CTATTTATACATTGCTACCTTCATCATTCATATCATCTTTAAAAGGCTTACCTGGTTTTGACGAGCAAGCGTTTGTTCAAACGCATGCATTAAAGGAGTCTATTACTTCTATAAGAATTAACACCAATAAATCTTTTTTAGAACAGCCCACTTCTTTCTTTAAAGAAGCAAGTCCTATTGCTTGGTGTGAAGAGGGCTATTATTTAAAAGAACGCCCTATGTTTGTTCTAGACCCCTTATGGCATGTGGGGGCTTATTATGTGCAAGAGGCTAGTAGTATGTTCTTGCATCATGCTCTAAAACAAATAGCTCCTAATGCAGGTTCAATGCATGTATTAGATTTATGTGCAGCACCAGGAGGCAAGACTACTTTACTTGCGAATTATTTTAAAAAGGGATTAGTGGTGGCCAATGAAACTATCAAAAATAGAAATGCTATTTTGGTAGAGAATACTACTAAGTGGGGGGCAGATAATATCGTAGTTACACAGAATGATCCTTCTCATTTCAAAGCCTTGCCTCAGTTTTTTGATGTATTATTAATTGATGCGCCTTGCAGTGGCAGTGGTTTATTTAGAAAAGACCCTGAAGCCATTGAGCATTGGAGTGAAGATGCAGTGCAACATTGCAGTGTAAGGCAGTCGCGTATAATTGAAGATAGCATTGATTGTCTAAAAGAAGGAGGCTATTTAATTTACTCGACTTGTACTTATTCCATGCAAGAAGATGAAAATATTTTAGATAAGATTGCTGCGATAGAGGGAATGAAAAGTATTGATTTAAATATAGATAATGACTGGGGTATTATTCAAAGTGAAAGTCCAATACATCATTCTATAGGCTATAGATTTTATCCTGATAAAATAAAAGGGGAAGGGTTTTTCTTAGCTGTATTTAAAAAAGAGTCATCAAATAATTCTTCCTATTATGATTCAAATTTTGAAACCACTGCAATAACTAAAAAAGAAACAGAGGTCTTGAATGCGCATTTCACTTTGCCTAACAATTATTATTATATCAATCACCAAGAAAATATTATTGCCTTAGCAATTGAATTTAAAGATGCTTATAATACGCTACTTAAAAATTTATATGTTAAAAAAATGGGCTTGGCAATTGGTACGCTAAAAGGAGCCGATTTAATTCCGGCTCATGCGCTTGCCATGAGTACTTGGAAAAATCTTCCCTTTCAAACCATGGAAGTGGATGAAGCAACTGCCCTACAATACTTAAGAAGGGCTGATTTGAACTTACCAGGGGGCAAGGGTTGGCATGCCATTCAATATAAAAACACCCGTTTAGGCTGGGCAAAATTACTTCCCAATAGATCGAATAATTACTACCCTAATGAATGGAGAATATTGAATTATTGATCATTATATATTACAAAAATATATAATTAACATATTTGATACATACTTTGTATTTCATTTTTGTACCTTTGCCAGATGTTAAAAAGATTGATTTTACTGGTTTTTGTAGTCATTGGCCTATCAGGCCAATTGTCTTCTTATGCCGCCAAGGGTAAGCAGACCAAAAAGCAATCAGTAAAAACAACTGCTCAATACAAGAAAAAGACCAGTGTTCAATCAAAAAAGAAGGGTAAAAAAAGTATTTCAAAAAAAGGTAAAAAGCGTCGAGGAAAACGCAGTGCATTTGTGCCGCTTAAAAATCCGGAACCGCGTAAATTAATTGCAGACAATAAGGAAAAAATGAGGTTGTCAGATAGTTTACGTAAGTCTACCATTCTTGTAAATAATACAGAATCAGAAGAAGGTTATTTTGCTAGTTTGTTTACCAATCAAAAAAAATCGGCAAGTTTTCAAACCTTAGAAGGTACGGCTGCTGTTTTTAAAAGTGTAAGTGGATGGGAAGATAAAAAGTTTTATATTTTAACTAATCAACTACCCGTAGGAACCATTGTTAGAATTACCACATCTGATTTAAAAAGTATTTGTGCTAAAGTAATCAATGCCTTACCAGAAGTAGGCAATTCAATTCAATATCGTTTAAGTGATGCGGCGGCTGCTATCTTAGGCATTACCAATAAGACTTTCCAGATCTCCGTCACTTATTAATTTTTTCTATTTAACTATTTGTACTCAACTATTTCTAATTAATTATTTTTATGAAATGTAAATTATGTATTTCCCTTTTTTTGATGGTAAGTTTTTTAATGAGTTGTGCCCAAACAAGTACAAACGCTACTCTAACTTTAAATGCTGCTGCATATAAAGAAGCCATTGCTGCTAAAAATATTCAAGTCTTAGATGTAAGAACGGCTGCTGAATTTAATGGCGGCCATATCCAAAATGCATTACAGGCAAATTGGTTAGATCAGAAAGAATTTACTGATAGAACCCAACACTTAGATAAAAATATACCTGTATATATATATTGTCAGGCAGGTGGCAGAAGCGCATCGGCACAAGAAGCACTAGAAGCAAAAGGCTATAAAGTGATAAACTTAGAAGGTGGAATGAGCAACTGGAAAATGAATGGTTTCCCGGTGGATGGGGATGGTGATAAAGCCCAAATGCGCGTGGAAGATTTTGATAAAACCATTGCCTCTAATAAGATGGTACTAGTGGATATTGGAGCTGTTTGGTGCCCGCCTTGTAGAAAAATGTTACCAGTACTTGAAAAATTAAAACAAAAACCTGCTGCTCCTTTTTATTTTTTAGCAGTAGATGGAGGTAATGATATTGAAGTAATGAAATCTTTGAAGTCGGAAGGCTTACCTACTTTTATTTTATTTAAAAACGGTAAAGAAATTTGGAGACATCAAGGACTGGTAACGGTGGAAGAATTTAATGCTGCTTTAAGTAAATAAGCTATACTAACAATATTCCTATTTTTATATCATTACTAATCTTTTACATCATTACTAGATTTAAATCATTACTAGTTTTAAATCATTACTAGTTTTGTACTAATAAAGATTAGAAATAACTTTTAATTAGGTTTTCTATAGCCTCTTAAAAAATCGCTAATAGGCATTCTCTTTTTACCTTCCCATTGAATATCATCAATACCAATGTAGCCGTTGCTACAAGCTATTTTTGCAAATGTTTTTCCATCGGTCAAAAAAGTACCTGGTTTTTCTGCAGCAGGTGTATCAATGATATGTGTAGTAAAAAGCTTCACCATTTTCCCATCTATTTTGGTAATGGCCCCTGGAAAAGGTGCCAACCCTCTAATTAAATTATGAATATTTGAAGCAGGGTTCTCCCAATTTATTTCACAGTCAGTTGTAAATATTTTAGGCGCATGTTTTAGTTCAACACTTATTTCCGATTGCGCTTTTGCTTGAATGGAATTATTATTAAGCCCTTCAATTGTTTTTACGAGTAAAGCTGCCCCCAGTTCTTTCATCGTATCGTGCAATGCACCGGCATTCATGTTTTCGCTAATATCAATGGGTGCTTGTAATAATATATTACCCGTATCAATTGCATGTTGTAATTGAAAAGTTGTGACACCCGTTTGTTTTTCTCCATTAATAATGGCCCAATTAATAGGAGCGGCACCTCTATATTGAGGAAGCAAAGAGCCATGCACATTTAAAGTACCCATGGGAGGGAAAGACCATATAATTTCAGGCAGCATTCTAAAAGCCACTACCACTTGCAGGTCGGGTTCTAGCGCTTTAAGAGCCTCGAAAAATTCGGGCGATTTTAGTTTTTCAGGTTGCAGTACCGGTAAATTATTTTCAATGGCAAATTGTTTGACAGCACTTTGTTGAAGCTGCATGCCCCTGCCACCTGGCTTATCAGGGGCCGTAACAACCGCTACCACATTCATTTTAGCTGCTAATAAGGCGCTTAAAGAAGCCACTGCAAAAGCAGGGGTACCCATAAAAACAATCCTAGGTTTTCTGTCCATGACGCAAAGTTAGTTTATCTGCCATAATTATGTACTTTTGCCCTTTGCACCCTAGGTGCCTTACTAAAAATAAACAATATGCAACAAGTAAAAAATGGGGATACCATTCAAGTGCATTATCACGGTACTTTAACTAGTGGTGAGACATTTGACTCTTCAGAAGGAAGAGCTCCTTTGGAATTCGAAGTGGGTAAAGGAATGGTTATTCCTGGTTTCGATAGCGGCGTTTTAGGTATGACAGTGGGCGAGAAAAAAACAATCAATATTCCATTTATGGAAGCCTATGGTCCTAAACAACCTGAGATGATTGTTGAATTTCCAAAAGCGCAATTCCCTGCAGATTTAAATCCAACAGTAGGAATGGCTTTAACTATGAATAATGGTCAAGGACAACAGTTTCAAGTGATCGTGGTAGAAGTGAAAGAAGAAGTGGTGGTTTTAGATGCCAATCATTCTTTAGCTGGCCAAGACTTAACCTTTGCTTTAGAATTGGTGAAAATCGATTCTCCATCAAAAATTATTATGCCTTAAATAAGGCTTACTTATTTCTATAAAATGTCCCGCGTCTTACTAAGGTGTCGGGACATTTTTATTATCTTTAGTTAGGGCATTACGCCTCCTAATATTGGTCAAATGGGTGGAAATAATTTAACAAATTGATAGTTATTCACATCCATTTATTTTCAAACAAAACGATTTAACTTTAATTTATAAATTAAACGCTATGCTTTTTTTGTTACAAGTTGCTGAAGATAAAATTTCATTATTGAGTTTATTGCAAAAAGGTGGTTGGATTATGTATCCATTGTATTTCCTTTTGGTCATTGCCATTTTTGTATTTATTGAGCGAGTTTTAGCAATAAAAAAAGCAGGTGCCATGGATGCTAAATTCATGTTTATTATTAAGGATCATATTTTATCTGGAAATATAGATGCTGCAAAAAGCGTGGCTAAAAATACAGACAATCCAGTAGCGAAGATGATTGAAAAAGGCATTATGCGAATAGGTAAACCTATTGAGTCGGTTGAAAAAAGTATGGAGAATGTAGGTAAGTTAGAAATGTATTCTATGGAGCGTAATTTAAATATTTTGTCATTGATAGCAGGTATTGCTCCTATGTTTGGTTTTCTAGGAACTATTGTGGGTATGGTGCAATTATTTTATGGCATTGCTTCTACTGGAGAATATACTTTAAATACTATTGCTGGCGGTATCTATACTAAAATGATTACTTCAGCGACTGGTTTAATTATTGGACTTATTGCTTATGTAGGTCATAACTATTTATCTACTCAAATAGATAAGGCAGCGAACAAAATGGAAACAGCCAGTGCTGACTTTTTAGATATTTTACAAGAAACGACTCATTCTTAATCTATGAATTTAAGAAAGCGATTAAGAAATTCTCCAGAAGTGCATACAGGTGCCTTAAATGATATATTATTTATATTATTATTATTCTTTTTAATAGTATCTACACTTGCCAATCCCAATGTTATTAAGGTTTCTAATCCAAAGGCTTCAAGTGATACCAAGGCAAAACAAACAGTAGTGGTAACCATTGATAAAGATCAAAAACTTTACATTGGCTCTACAGCGGTTACTTTAGAAGCCTTGCCTAATGAGTTAAAATTATTTTTATCCAAAGAAACCGAAAAGCCTTCTGTGGTCATTAACGGCGATAGCGTTGCCAATTTAGGAGTAACTATACAGGTAATGCAAATTATAAAGTCTTTAGGCGCTACGCCCGTAGTAGCAGTGAACCCAGCACATTAAATTATTTGTAATTCTTTGATTAAATAATACTGGTTATTAGTAAAATACTCATTTCATTAGTTCATTGCTTATTTCAAGCTCGCGCGTATCATTCTGTTTTTCCCAAAACTATCCTGTCTTAATTCAGCATGGTAATTCAATTCATCTAATAAAGCCAGAATTGCTTTTCCCTGATCATAATGTATTTCAAAAAATAGCTGACCATTTTTAGATAAATTTTGCTTTCCTATTTTGGCAATAGCTCTATAATAAATTAGCGGGTCCTCATTCGATACGAATAAAGCAATGGAAGGTTCAAAATTCAGCACTTGCTCTTGCATATCTTTTTTCTCTCTTAATGGAATATAAGGAGGGTTACTTACTATAATATCATAATGAGTGTCAAGTGCTGCTATATTTAAAATATCTTCTTCCATCCAATCTATAGAGACATTTAAATTTTTAGTATTCATTTGAGCTACTGCTAATGCATCCTTGCTAATGTCTAATCCAGTGAGTGTGCAATTAGGTAGGGCTAATTGTAATGCAATGGGTATGCAGCCAGAACCTGTGCCCATATCTAAAATAGATAAAGGTTTATTCATAATGCTTGCATAAGAAATAATCCACTCTACTAGTTCTTCCGTTTCGGGCCTGGGTATTAAAACATGTTCATTCACCATTAATTCATTACCCATAAACCAAGCCTTTCCTAAAATATATTGAATGGGTTTGCCAGCTATTAACTGTTCTGCATACTGCTCAATTTGCGTTTGCTGCTCATTAGTAAATTCAGTGTTTACATTTACAATTTGTTGCATCCTATTCCATCCAGTGACTGCTTCAATAAGCATACCTATTAAACTGCTTAATTCAACAGAGTCAATTTTAGAGGCCAGCTTTTGCTTTAAGAATATTTTTATTTCTTGTAAACTCATACCACAATGTTACAAATGATTATGCATTATGAACTAGCTTTGAACAAATAATTATAAGAACGCTTATTTATATGGATCCTCATTTTTATAATACCATTGAAATACCAGCTATTGCTGAATTTAAAGATAGAGGAAGTAAGTTCTTGGCCTACTCATACCCAGTGGAATCGGTGGATGCTTGTAAAAAAATCATAGCAGGGCTTAAAAAAGAACATCCTAAGGCAGTACATTTTTGTGTGGCCTACCGTATTGGAATAGAAGGTATTATATTTAGGGCCAGTGATGATGGAGAGCCAGCTGGTTCTGCAGGCAGGCCCATACTAGGACAAATAGATAGTAAAGAGCTAACCAATATCATGGTAGTGGTGGTTCGTTATTTTGGAGGAACTTTATTAGGGGTACCCGGTTTAATCAATGCCTACAAAACGGCTACCTCCCTTGCTTTGCAATTAGCACCCATTGTACAGAAGCCTATTGAAATTAAGTATGAATTAAATTTTGATTATCATCAAATGAATGAAGTCATGATGATAATTAAACAATATAATTGTTCGCTAACGGAACAAGAAGCACAGCTATTTGTACAATTAAAAATTGGTATCCCTAAGGCTAGACTAGAAGAGGCGTTGAATAAATTCAATGATTTAAGAGAAGTAAAATTAAACTTGGTCTCTAATTAATATAATAATAGAATTTTAGTAGTTTGATTATAGTAATAGAATTATGAAATTACTAAATGTACTTTATAGCGCAATCGACTTAGCAGAATAGTTATCTAGTATTTATAAAACCCTTCCCCTGTTTTTACACCTAATTTTCCTTCTTCTACCATCTTTACTAATAAAGGACAAGGGGAGTATTTGGCATTATTAAAACCTTCTTCCATAATAATCATAATGTTCTTGCAAACATCTAAGCCAATATAGTCGGCCAATTGTAAGGGTCCCATAGGGTGGGCCATTCCTAGTTTCATAATTTGATCAATGGTAGCTGCATCACTAATACTTTCCGAAAATGCATGAATAGCTTCGTTAATCATGGGCATTAAAATTCTATTGGCTATAAAGCCAGGAGCATCTTTGACTACGCAAGGAATTTTATCAATGGTTTTAGTTAATGCCACAATAGTATCGGTAACTGATGTCGCAGTTGCTTCCCCATTAATAATTTCTACTAGTTTCATTATGGGTACTGGATTCATAAAATGCATACCAATCACCATTGATGGCCTCTTGGTAGCTGCCGCTAATTGCCCAATAGAAATAGAGGAAGTATTAGTAGCGAGTATACAATCAGCCTTGGTATGTTCATCCAAACTGGCGAATATCTTTTTTTTAATCTCACTATTTTCAGTAGCTGCTTCAATGACTAAGTCGGCATTGGCAACGCCTAATTCAATAGAGGTAGAAGTTTGAATATTAGCAAGTGTATTTGCTTTGTCTTCAGCAGAAATTATTTGTTTGGTAATTTGCCTATCTAAATTTTTTCCAATGGTGGCGATTGCTTTTTCTAAAGCGCTTGCTTGCGCATCAATTAATTGAACCTTAAATCCTTTTTGTGCAAAAACATGCGCAATACCATTGCCCATGGTGCCTGCACCAATGACTGCAATATTTTTCATAAGAAACTATTTTTTAGATTTGTAATCACCCCTTTTCCATGAATTGATAAAACTGCGCCAAGCACTAGGGTTTAATATATTCATAGGAGGCAATTGCCCTGTGTAATAATATTTAGTGGCTTGTTGTGTTAAAGAAGCGCCAACGGCTTCTCTGCCATCAAATGGTAAGCTAGATAGGATAACTCTTTTCTGACTCATACTTGTATTTTTTCTAGCAGTCTCATATAAGTCGTCATCTACTTTTGCGTTTACAAAATCTCGTTCAAACTGCGCACGTGAAGGTCTTGCTCTTAAAATTGTGGCGGGTAAGAAATTCGTATCATTGACCATTAACTGAATCACACTATATTGATTGCCTTCTAATTTTGTTGGAATTAAGATGGTTCTATTTTTAAAGCCCACACAAGAAAATGTAATAGTCTCTCCTTTATTTACAGCAATAGAAAAAACACCATCGTTATTGGTAATCGTTCCACGTCCCTTTTTATCCACTAACACACTTGCAAATGGAATGGCCCTTAAGCTATCTGCTGTCATAATTACACCATATAATTGAATCACAGAATCGCGATAAATATCGACCGTTTGAGCATCTGCCTGCTGGCCTATAAAGCTGGCAAGGATAATTGCTGTGATAAATAATGTCTTTCTCATGTAGGTACAAATTTAAGCCTCAATCTTTAAATAATCGAACCCATTTTTGAATATTCTGCCTCTTAAAACAACAAAATAAGTGTAATGAACGTTAACTTTGCTGCGATCTAATTTTTTTAACAAAAACTTCCAAAATGACTAGCGCGGATATATTAAAAGCCTTAAGTAATGTGCAAGAACCAGATTTGGGTAAGGACTTGGTGACTTTGAATATGATTAAAGACCTACAGGTAGACGGTGATAAAGTAAGCTTTACCATTGTGCTTACAACGCCCGCCTGTCCAATGAAGGATTTAATGAAAAATGCCTGTGAAAACGCCATTAAATTACTAGTGAATAAGGCGGCTATTATTGAAGTGAATTTTACTTCTAATACCACTAGCTTAAGAAAAGATGAAAAAAAGGTTTTAGGGCAAGTTAAAAATATTATTGCGGTGGTAAGTGGTAAGGGAGGCGTGGGTAAAAGCACCGTTTCTGCTAACCTTGCATTAGCCTTAGCAGAAGGAGGCGCTAAAGTGGGTTTGATGGACGCCGATATTTATGGCCCAAGTGTACCTATTATGTTTGGTGTAAGAGGTCAAAGACCCATGATGAAAGATGGAGACGGAAATGGAATTATTATTCCTTTAGAAAAATACGGTATTAAATTAATGAGTATTGGATTACTAGTAGATGAAAAAGATGCAGTGGTTTGGAGAGGTCCAATGGCGAGCAGTGCTATTCGTCAATTCATTACCGATGTAGATTGGGGGGAGCTTGATTATTTAGTAATTGATATGCCACCGGGCACTGGTGATATTCATTTAACCATTATGCAAACTGTTCCTGTAACAGGAGTAGTTATTGTTACTACTCCACAAACAGTAGCACTCGCCGATGCAAAAAAAGCCATTGCAATGTTTGGACAAGCCAATGTGAAAGTGCCTATAATTGGTTTAATTGAAAACATGTCTTATTTCACGCCAGCTGAATTACCGAACAATAAATATTATTTATTTGGTAAGCAAGGCGGACAAAATTTAGCCACAGAATATGATCTAGCATTCTTAGGAGAAATTCCTTTAGTGCAATCGATTAGAGAAGGCGGTGATGCAGGCGTGCCTGCCATGGTAGGAGAAGAAGAGGTTTCTAAAGCTGCTTTAAGAGGGGTGGTGTCGAATGCAGTGCGTCAAATAGCGATTAGAAATGCGAATCTTCCTAAAACAGAAACGATATCAGTTGCCTAATATGCCGAATAAAATTATCATAGCTATTGACGGTTATTCTTCTTGCGGTAAAAGCACATTGGCAAAATCCTTGGCCGCTAAGCTTGCCTATGTTTTTATTGATACAGGTGCTATGTACCGTGCGGTAGCACTTTATTTTTTAAGAAATAATATTGATTTTGAAAATGAAGCTCAAATTCTAAAAGCCTTAGGGGAAATAAATTTAAACTTTGTATATAATGCAAGAAGTTTAAAAAGCGATATGGTATTGAATGGAGAAAATGTAGAAGCCGAGATAAGAGAAATGCGTGTGAGTGAAAAAGTGAGTGAAGTGGCTGCTATTGGTGCTGTTAGAGACTTTGCCGTAGCACAACAACAAGCCATGGGTGCATTCAAAGGTATTGTAATGGATGGTAGAGATATTGGTACTGTTGTGTTTCCTGCTGCCGAGCTTAAAATTTTTGTAACAGCCGACCCTGCTATTAGAGTAGAGAGAAGATTTTTAGAATTACAAATAACTAACCCGGCTATTCGCAAAGAAGAAATTGAAGCGAACTTGCAACATAGAGATTTAATGGATACTACTAGAGAACGCAGTCCTTTAAAACAAGCTGAAGACGCTATTGTTTTAGACAATACGCATATGACTAGAGAGGAGCAATTTAATTTGGCACTTAGTTGGGCGCTTGCCAAAATTGGATAACATCTTCCAAGGCTGCTTCTACATTATAAAAACTGGCCACTTTTCTTATAACTGATTCCACCACCGTATCTGGGCAGCTAGCGCCACTGGTCATTAAGATAGATACCGTAGGCTGAGCAGGTAAAAAGTCTTTAATAATTTCTTCTGATTTATCCTTCCAATTAGTTTTGATAATTTGATTTTCATTGATAATTTTATTGACATCATCAATAAAATAAGTAGGTAGTTTTTGCTCACATAATTCTACTAAATGTGAACTGTTACTACTATTTTTTCCACCCATCACAATGGCTAAATCGGCAGGGGTATTTAATAATTCTAAAACTGCAGACTGGTTATCGTTGGTGGCATAGCAAAGCGTATCGCGGGTATCAGCATAATGGCTACTTGCGCCTTCCTTGCCAAATTTTTCTACGATTATATTTTTTAAATAATCAGAAATAGCTTGTGTATCTGTGGCCAATTGAGTAGTTTGGTTAATCACACCCAATTTTTCAAAATGAATGCTTGGATCAAACCCGGCCGAGTATCTATTTTTAAAATGCTTTTCAAAATCACTTATAGGTAATTCGCCCTTGATAATTTTACCTAAAACAATGGCCTCCTGCATATCATTGACAATTAAAGTAGGTGCTTTATGTGCGGCATGAGAAAAAGTAGCCCTAGTTTCTTCGTGCTTAGGTTTACCATGAATAATAATAGTAAAACCTTTTTTAGCAATTTGATCGCCGCGGTTCCATACTTTTTCTACAAAAGGACAGGTGGTATTGTATTTATGAATTTCAATACCTATTTTATTAATTCTTGCTTCTAATTCTAATGTGGTTCCAAAGGCAGGAATGATCACCACATCCTCTTTTGTCAAAGTATCTATAGCAATTAATTCATTACCATTCGTATCGTGTAAAAACTGAACTCCTTTTTTAGTTAAGTCGGCATTTACTTGGGGGTTATGAATCATCTCGCTTAACAGAAATATTCTTTTGCCTTCATTCTCTTCTATGGTTTTATAGGCAATCTCAATGGCATTTTCTACACCATAACAAAATCCAAAATGTCTTGCTAAGTAAATTTTAAGAGGCCCTAAATCTATCAAGGCGGGGCTAAAGTCTTTTTTTAATTTATCCTCTTCCTTGCGCTTATTTTTAATAGCACTAATGAGTGTACTACGATAACCGACAGGAACTTCAAAATGCTTCATGGGTAACTTTTATTGACTTATGGACACAAAAGTACATAGTTCGCATCTTTTTACCCATTTTTCCCTCAAACAATGCCTATAAATCTAGGCTTTACTAGTATAGGCTACTTATCTTTGCGCCATGAATTACGTTTCTGTAGAAGGATTGACTAAAAGTTATGGCATTAACCCTTTATTTAAGGGCATTAATTTCAATATTAATGAAGGCGATAGTATTGCATTAATTGCTAGAAATGGAGTGGGTAAGACTACTTTATTAAGAATATTGGCAGGCAAAGAAGTGCCTGATGCCGGTACTGCCAAAATTCACAAGGATGTGCATTTGGTTTTATTTGAACAAGAGCCTTTGTTTATAGAAACGGCTAGTATTACCCAGAATTTATTCAATCAGGACCATCCCGTGATGAAGGCCATTAGTAAATATGAAATGGCAATGGAAAGCGATGATGAAAATTTGATTACAGATGCCATTATGGAAATGGAGGAAAATAGCGCTTGGGATTTTGAGTCAAAAGTGAAAACCATTTTAACGCAGTTAAATATTAATCATTTAGAACAACCGGTTTCTAAATTAAGTGGGGGACAGCGTAAGCGCGTTTCTTTAGCCAAAACATTAATTCAAATTGGATTTGAGCCAAAGCATGTATTATTATTAATGGATGAGCCTACCAACCACTTGGATTTAAATATGATTGAGTGGTTAGAGAATTATTTATCTCAAGAAAAAGTGACTTTATTATTAGTATCGCATGATCGCTACTTCTTAGAAGCGGTGACCGATCAAATTTGGGAACTAGAAAGAGAAAATTTATACTCGTATAAAGGCGACTATGAAAATTATTTAGAAAAAAAAGCAGCCAGAATTGATTCTGAGTTAGCCAGTATTGATAAAGCCAAGAATACTTTTAGAAAAGAATTGGAATGGATGCGTAAGCAGCCCAAGGCGAGAACCACTAAAAGTAAAAGCCGTCAAGATAATTTTTATGAAGTAGAAGCCAAGGCTAAGCAAAAAATTGAAGAGTCCAATTTGCAATTGGATATGAAGATGACCAGATTAGGGGGTAAAATTATTGAAGCAAAGAAAGTATATAAGTCCTATAGCGATTTAGTAGTCTTAAATGGTTTTGATTATACATTTAGTAAAGGAGAGCGTATTGGTGTGGTGGGTAAAAATGGCGTGGGCAAGTCTACCTTCTTACAAATACTACAAGGTATTACCCAGCCCGATAGCGGTAAGATTAATGTGGGGGAAACTATTGTATTTGGGCATTTTTCTCAAGAGGGCCTAGTATATAAAAAAGATATGCGTGTCATTGAATTTTTGAAAACTTTTGCTGAAAACTTTCCTTTAGCCAGCGGAGGTTCCTTAAGTGCAGCACAATTTTTAGAATTATTTTTATTTACACCTGATAAACAATACACTTATTTAAGCGCCTTAAGTGGGGGAGAGAAAAAAAGATTGCAATTACTGACTATCTTATTTAAGAATCCGAATTTTCTAATATTGGATGAGCCTACCAACGACTTAGACCTACCTACCTTGGCGGTCTTAGAGCAATTTTTAATAGATTTTGCAGGTTGTGTATTATTAGTATCTCACGATAGATATTTTATGGATAAGCTGGTGGACCACTTATTTATATTTGAAGGAAATGGGGTTATTAGAGATTATCCAGGCAACTATACGCAGTTTAGAATTTTAGAAAAGACAAAACAAAACTATGCAGCCCTTAGTTCTGATATTTCTAAGGCTAAAGATTTTTCAGTGCCTGCAAAAGAGGAAATTACTACAGAACATGCTCCTGCAGTTGCTAATAAAAAGTCTTCTGAGAAAATGAGCTTCAAAGAAAAAACTGAATTAGAAAATTTAAATAAGTTAATTCCAGAGATGGAAGCAAAGAAAAAAGTATTAACCGAAAAGTTAAATGATAGTAGTTTGGCCTATGATAAAATCATTGAATTGAGCGAAACATTAGGTGCCTTGAATGCTCAATTAGAAGAAGCCGAATTAAGATGGTTAGTCTTAAATGAGAAGAATTATTAAAATAGTTTAATAAAAACACTGTTTGCGTCTAGTGCCTAGGCCTCATTTTTGAGTTTCAATTCAATTATGAGGCCTAAGTTTTTGGACATAACTATTTTTTCATAATAATTTGGTAGAAGAATAAAGTCAGTAAATATTTTACTTGCTATTCATCATTAAACTAACATTATTATGAAACCTATTGAACGCATTTCCGCGTACCTAAAATTCAAAAACATTAGCCCGCATTCTTTTGAACGTAAAGTGGGTCTCTCTAATGGTTATTTTGCTAAGCAGCTTCGTAACCTAGGGTCTATTGGCTCAGACATTTTAATTAGAATTGATGAGCTTTACGCCGATTTAGACATACTCTGGGTGCTTACAGGCCAAAGACAAATGATCAACGGCTCCAATGACCCAGGTGCTGAATTTGGCAGTATGAAGTTGGATGAATTCATATCCAAGTATGAAACTGAAAATAGAAAGATTAAAGTATTGGAATCGGATGTAGAAAAATTGCAAGTAGTACTGAATGATAAAGACAAAATTATATCACTATATGAAGTCATTGCTAGTAATAAAATAAATTCGGCACCTCCTGAAAATAATTATCAAGTGATGCCGAATTTTAATCAAGCAATGCCGAATCAATAATTTTACTTAAGCATAAGAAGCCACTGGTTCGCAAGTACAAACCAGATTTCTATCTCCATGCGTATTATTCACTCTTGCAACCGTTGGCCAGAATTTATTTTGTTGTACATAATATAATGGGAAGGCTGCTTCTTGTCTTGTATAAGCATGCTTCCATTCATCTGCACAAATTACTTTCTGCGTGTGGGGTGCATTTTTCAAAGGGTTATCTAGTTTATCTGATAGCCCTTTTTCAATAGCCACAATCTCATCATGAATAGAAATTAAGGCGTCACAGAAACGATCTAGTTCTGCTTTGTCCTCGCTTTCAGTAGGTTCAATCATAATAGTACCTGCTACGGGGAAGCTCATGGTAGGTGCGTGGAATCCGTAATCGATTAAACGCTTGGCTACATCTTCTGCTTCAATACCCGCGCTAGCTTTAAAAGGTCTTAGGTCAATGATAAATTCATGTGCGCAAGTGCCATTTTTTCCAGCGTATAAAATAGTATATTTTTTTTCTAAACGCGATTTCATGTAATTCGCATTTAAAATGGCATAGGCAGTAGCTAATTGTAAACCCGTGGCACCTAACATTTTAATATAGGCGTAACTTATTAATAAAATACTTGCCGATCCCATCGGGGCTGCACTCACGGCACCAATATTGCTTTTGTTGTAAATATGGCCAGGTAAGAAGGGCGCTAATTTATCGTTCACACAAATAGGGCCCATGCCTGGTCCGCCACCACCATGTGGTATAGCGAATGTTTTATGTAAGTTAAGGTGACAAACATCGGCACCAATGGCACCTGGGCTCGTTAAACCTACTTGTGCATTCATATTCGCACCATCCATATATACTAGACCACCTAGTGCATGAATGCTATCACAAATATCAATTACGGTTTCTTCAAACACGCCATGGGTAGAAGGATAAGTAATCATAAGTCCGCCTAGGTTGTCCTTATGTAGGTTTGCTTTTTCTTTTAAATCATTTACATCAATATTACCTGCTGCATCACAAGACACTACAATCACTTTAAAGCCAGCCATGACCGCACTAGCAGGATTGGTGCCATGCGCACTAATTGGAATAAGTACAATATTTCTATGCGCTTGCTTATAATGTTCGTGGTAAGCACGAATAGTTAATAAACCTGCGTATTCACCTTGCGCTCCACTGTTAGGTTGTAAACTACAAGCGGTGAAGCCAGTGCTTTCACAAAGGTAGGCACTTAATTCTGTAGCCATTTCTTGATAGCCTAAGGTTTGACTACTTGGTGCAAACGGGTGCATGCTACTAAATGCAGGCCAGCTTACTGGAATCATTTCAGTAGCTGCATTTAATTTCATTGTACAACTTCCTAGGCTAATCATACTAGTATTTAAAGACAAGTCTTTATTTTCCAATTGTTTGATATAGCGCATCATTTGTGTTTCACTATGATGCGTATTAAATACCGGATGTTCTAAATAAGAAGAAGTACGTACTAGAGAGGCTGGAATAGAAGCGGCGCTTGCTGCCTTGCCACTTGCTTTTTTACCTGTTATTTTTTCAAATATGGCAACCACTTTGGCAATTTCATTTTCTGAAATGGTTTCATCAATGGTAATGCTAATGGTATTATCGTTTTTACCGTCATTGAAATAACGGAAATTAATGTCAGCAGCTAAAGCTTCTTTTTGTAACGCAGCTAGATCAAATCCAGTTAAATGTAAAGTATCAAAATAATATTTATTCGCTTGTGTAATACCTAGGCTAGTTAATTGGGCTTCTAAATTTTGAGCTAAGCCATGAATTTTTTGCGCAATTTTTTTCAAACCTACTGGTCCATGATATACTGTATACATTACTGCCATATTTGCTAGTAAGGCTTGTGCCGTACAAATATTAGAAGTAGCTTTTTCTCTTTTAATATGTTGCTCTCTTGTTTGTAATGCCATTCTTAAAGCTCTATTGCCTTGGGCATCGATACTTACGCCAATTAATCTTCCTGGCATACCTCTTTTAAATTCATCCTTGGTTGCAAAGTAAGCAGCATGTGGTCCGCCAAATCCCATGGGCACGCCAAAGCGTTGTGTATTACCCACTGCTACATCTGCATTTAATTCACCTGGGCTTTTCAATAAAGTAAGCGACATAATATCCGCTACTAATATAACCAAGCCACCTGCTTGATGCACTTGATCAATAAAGGCAGTATAGTCTTCAATGCTTCCTGTGTTATTTGGATATTGTAAGATGGCACCAAAGTAAGTATTGTCAATACTAGTAGTTTGATAATTACCTTCTTCAATTTGAATATGAATAGGAGCAGCTCTTGTTACGAGCACATCCTTGGTTTGCGGGAAAATAGCGCTGTCTACAAAAAACTTGGGCTGTGTAATAGTATCTGTTTTGTTTACATGATTAAAAATCATGGCCATGGCTTCCGCAGCAGCAGTAGCTTCGTCTAGTAAAGAGGCATTGGCAATAGGTAGTCCGGTTAAATCACAAACCATGGTTTGGAAATTCAATAAACTTTCTAAACGACCTTGTGCAATTTCTGCTTGGTAAGGTGTATACTGCGTATACCAACCTGGGTTTTCAAAAATATTTCGAAGTATCACGCTAGGCGTGATAGTGCCATAATAACCTTGTCCAATAAAATTAGTGGCTATAATATTTTTCTCTCCTATTTTTTTTAAGGATTGCAACATTTCAAATTCAGAAAGTCCTTCTGGAATTTGCATAGGTTTTTTAGATCGTATTGTATTAGGAATAGTTTTTTCAATTAATTCATCCACCGATTTTATGCCAATAGAGGCTAACATTTTTTCAGTGTCTTGGGCGCTGGGGCCAATATGTCTTTTGATAAATTCTGCTCCGTTCGTATTGAGTTGCAACATAAATAGGGTGGTTTAAAAATGGACCCAAAGATACAAAAAACCTACCCCTTATAAAAGCTGTTTTTTAGTTGTTGGGGAAAGCTTGTGGATGAGGCTTAAAAAGTTTATATTTGACTACTATTATGAGCCTATCTATTGAACAATTATACGAAGTACCTGCTCCAGAAACACTTAAGAAATTCCAAAATTTTTTAAAAAGGGTAGATAAACGCAAAATACTTAAGCAATTACCCGACTTACATGAAGCGGCCTTTGAAAAAGTGAACTGCTTGGATTGTGCTCGTTGCTGTAAAAATTATTCCCCAAGGTTTAAAATGCCCGATATTAAAAGAATTAGTAAGTACTTAAGAATAAAAGAAACCGCATTTATTGATACTTATTTATCCATGGATCAAGAAGGAGATTATGTGGCCAATACTAAACCATGTCCTTTTTTAGGTAAGGATAATGCTTGTAGTATTTATGAGCACCGCCCTTCAGACTGCCAAAGATTCCCTTACACCGATGAAGATGTATTTTTTAAGCGTGCTACTATTACTATGAAAAATGCTGAATTCTGCCCCATTGTGCATGATGTAATGCATGGCTTATTAACGGCGCCTTAGTTTTTAAAAACTATTTCTATTTAAAACTTATTCTCTTTAAAACTTATTCTCTTTAAAACTATTCCTCTTTAAAACTATTCCTCTCTAAAACTAGTATTCCATTTTTCTTAAACTAGGTGCCTTGAACCAAGTAGTCAGCACCACAATTATAGTCATGGTTCCACCAAATACAACAGAAGGTATAACGCCTAATAATTTAGCGGCCACCCCACTTTCAAATTGCCCAAACTCATTACTACTATTAATGAACATGGAGTTCACGCTCATTACCCTGCCGCGCATATGATCGGGTGTTTTTAATTGTACAATAGTGCCTCTTACTATCATGCTGAAGCCATCTAAAATGCCACTTATTAATAATGCTGCGAAAGACAACCAGAATAATTTAGAGAGTGCAAATACAATAATGCATAGGCCAAATCCGCCCACGGCAATTAATAATTTTTTGCCTTGACCTGCCTTAACAGGGAATAGGGTTATAATAAATATAATTAAAACAGCACCTATATCTGAAGCCGCATTCAACCAACCAAATCCAATGGGGCCTACTTTTAAAATATCTACTGCATACACAGGTATCATGGCCACAGCACCTCCAAATAAAACGGCAAATAAATCTAAAGAAAGGGCACCTAATAATTCTTTGGTATTATATACATAACGCAAACCTTCTTTGACACTCTCTAATGTATTTTGATTGACTACTAAATCGGCGTGCGGTGGCTTCGCGCTTATTTTTGCAATAAAAAAATAACCAATGGTCACTAAACTTACTACTGTAATTAAAGCACCTGTATGACCAAAGCCTGCAATAATAAATCCGACAATGGCGTGACCTAAAATAGAAGCGGTTAACCAAATACCCTGGCTCCAAGTGGTGGCGTTTTGTAATAAATCCTTGGGAATAATGCCGCCTACAATGGTACCAAAGCTAGGCCCTGTAAAAGATCTAATAATACCTGTACAAAAAACAACGAAGTAAATACAAATAGCAATAATAAGTGCACTATTGTTTGCAAAAGCATTTGCATGATCTGATTTGTCGTTATAAATAGATAAGCCCAATAAAATAATGGCACAAATCCAATATAAACTCACGCCTCTAAGTAGTAATTTTCTTTTTTCACTTATATCAATCACATGACCAGCATACAAGGCTAAGGATACGGCAGGAATCACTTCTGCAAGTCCAATAAGGCCAATAGCAAAAGGCTCGTTGGTTAATTCATAAATCCACCAGCCCACTAAGGTGCCCATCATTCTAAGACCCATAATAAATAAAAAACGACCTAACATTAAATTCCTAAACTCAACCACTTTTAAGGAGGCGAAAGGACTCATCTTAGGGGTACTAGTTATCTCCATTGTACGAAGTTAGGGTAAAGTAAAATAATGCTGTCCTTGTTCTAGGTCCTTGTCAAGGGCATCGGTGATTACTTTTAAATGAGCTTCATTGTAAATAAAATCGGCATTGGAGGCGTCAATATAAATAGTTTTTATTTGATGCTGTTTGATATAGCTAGTATAGGTCTCTTGAATTCTAAATAAATAATCATCAGGTATAGCTTGTTCAAATTTTCTATTTCTTTTTTTAATATTTCCTTGTAATGTATTAACGGGTGCGTGTAAATAAATGAGAATATCGGGACTTGTTAGTTGTTGAGAAAATACATCAAACATTTTTTGGAATAATCTGTATTCTTCGTCAGGCAAATTTACTTTAGCAAACAATAAACATTTAGTAAATAAATAATCTGAAACAATAAGCTCTTGAAATAAATCGTTTTTTTTAATGAGTTCCTGCTGTTGTTTAAAACGCTCTGCTAAAAAAAATAATTCTAAAGGGAAGGCGTATTGCTTTGGGTTTTCGTAAAACTTAGTGAGAAAAGGATTTTCTGCAAACTCCTCCAATACCAATTTGGCATTATAATGCTTAGAGAGTAGCTGGGATAAAGTGGTTTTGCCTGCTCCAATATTTCCTTCAATGGCAATATAACGATGATTCATAATGTCTAAAATAATATCTAAAATGCTGGTGCCAAATATAGTAAGCAGTCGCTTTATTCACTGGTTTTTTTATACACAACCGATGAATCTCCGCATTCTTTTAACAAAACCTCATTGGTTTTTAGCAAAACAGGGTGCCTATAGTCAGGCGCAATTTCAGTTAAGGGCATTAATACAAATTTTCTTTGCGCCATACTTGGATGGGGTATGGTTAAATTTGATGTATTTATTATTTCATGATTGTAATAAATGATATCAATATCTATAATTCTAGGTCCCCATGGAATTTCTCTTTTTCTACCCAAGGCTAATTCTATTTTTAAAATGGCGTCCATTAATGCATCAGCTTCTAAAGGGGTTTCAATGACTAAGGCCTGATTTAAAAAAGCATCTTGTTCTTTATATCCCCAAGCCTCTGTTTCATAGATAGAAGAAGCAGATATTATGCGGCCACATTCAATATTTATGCTGTTTCGAGCAGTAGCTAAGTTTGCCATTCGGTCGCCCATATTACCACCTATCAAGAGAGATACATTATTCATAAGAAGGATTCTAAAAGTAGCCCAAATATCCATAATTTTACAGCGCTTCCCTATTTTAAATGATTCTATTTTTATACAATTCTCATGAAACAGTTTTTTAAAACCTTTTTTGCTTCCTTATTAGCACTTATTATTTTTAGTGTATTAGGTATCGTTATTCTTGTATCTATTGCAGCTGGCTTTTCAAATGAAGAGCAAAAAGTTACAGCAGCTAATTCTGTATTAGTAATTGATATTGCTGAAGATTTCGAAGAGCAAACTAAGTCAGATGCTTTTTCTGAAATCTTGAGACAAAAAAAAGGGAAGTCACCTAGCTTAACGCAGTTAATTGGATTAATTCAACATGCCAAAAAGGACACAGCCATTAAAGGTATCTATATTAAGTGTGGACAAAATACAAATGGGTATGCCGCCTCGGAAGAAATAAGAACAGCCTTGCTTGATTTTAGAAATTCCAATAAATTTATTATTGCCTACGGAGAAACCATTACACAAAAAGGGTATTGGTTAGCCAATGTGGCCAATCAAATTTACACACATCCGCAAGGGGGATTAGAATTTTCTGGGTTTTCTTATGAGACATTATTTTTAAAAGGCTTATTGGATAAATTAGAAATTAAGCCGCAGGTATTTTATGCAGGTAAATTTAAAAGTGCCACTGAGCCATTTAGGTATGCGCAAATGTCGGATGCCAATAAATTACAAACTTCTGTTTGGTTAAATGCACTATATACGAGTTTTATACAAAGCGTAGCCGATACAAGAGGTATTGAAGTAGCTGCTTTAAAAGCAATGGCTAATGAGGGTAAAATACAATCAGCGAATGATGCGCTTCAAAATAATTTAGTAGATGGATTATTATATGATGATCAAGTCAAAAAGCTAATTGCTAAAAAAGTACGTGTAAGTAAGCAAGAAGATATTTCATTTATAACAATCAATGATTATGCAAGCGCAGTAGCTTTAAGAGGTTCTGGCAGCGGAAAAATTGCCATTATCTATGCCGATGGAGATATTGAAATGGGAAAAGGAAGTAATGAATCTATTACCAGCGATGATTACAGAGTTTTATTACAAGAAATTACAAATGATGAGTCAATAGAAGCTGTTGTGTTAAGGGTAAATTCTCCCGGAGGTAGTGCACTTGCAAGTGATATTATTTGGAGAGAAATTGAATTATTGAAAAAAGAAAAACCAGTAGTAGTCAGTATGGGTAATTATGCAGCATCAGGGGGCTATTATATTGCCTGTGGTGCCGATTCAATATTTGCTGATGCAAACACTATTACAGGTTCAATTGGTGTATTTTCTGTGATACCGAATATAGAAGGTTTTATGAAAAATAAAATAGGTATCACTTTTGATAGAGTGAAGACTGGTCAATATGCCGATGTCCCTTCTGCTACTAGAACCATGAACGCTACTGAAGAAAGATTTATCCAATCAGGGGTAGACAGCACTTATTATACTTTTACCTCTCGGGTGGCAAAAGGCCGTAAAAAGAGTATTGAATACATCGACTCCATTGCACAAGGCCGTGTATGGATTGGTTCCGATGCAGTGAAAGTAGGTCTTGTAGACAAAATTGGAAATTTAAATGATGCCCTAGCCACAGCAGCTAGAATGGCGAAATTAAAAGGCTATAGTACAAAGTCTTATCCTGAATCAAAATCATTTATAGAAGATTTGATTAGTGGATATGAGGATAATATCAAAACCAAGGCCATCAAAGAAGAAATAGGAGAAGCCCAGTGGCAGGTTTTACAAGAAGTAAAAAAGGTCAAACAAATCATGGGCCAAACGCAAGCTCGATTGCCTATCTTTGAGGTGAATCATCCTTAGTTCTATGCGACCATATAGTCAAATAACAGCCATGTTAGCCATTACGAAGGCTAGCCTGCGCTCTATATTTAGAAGTCCTTCAGCGGTTATTTTTAGTATTGCATTTCCACTTATTTTTATTTTAGTATTTGGCTTTCTAAGTAGTGGAGGCAGTATTAATGTGAATGTGGCCATGGATCCAAAGTCCGATACATTGAATCCTGTATATATTTCCATTAAAAATATCACTGGCTTTAAATTTTCAAAAGACGATACCACTAAAATTAAAAGTGAATTAGCTAAGGGGCGTTTGACTGCACTTATTTCTATTCAAAAAACAAATAATGTCAATGCGCCTTATGTCATTAATCTGACAAGTTCTGAAGCAGCGAATCCTCAAAACATTCAATTGGTGAAATCTATATTGAATGCAGTTATTAGTAAATTGAATCAAGAAAATTTTAAAGAAACGCCCACCATGGCGGTGGTGAATAATAATGTAGAGCAAGTGCCTGGGCGCATTTATAGAACCATTGATTTTATTTTACCTGGCCAACTAGGTTTTTCTTTATTAAGTGCAGGTGTGTTTGGTGTGGCCTTTTTGTTTTTTAATTTAAGACAACAATTGGTTTTGAAAAGATTTTATGCTACACCTATAAGAAGACTTTATATTATTCTAGGGGAAGCCTTAAGCCGTGTACTTTTTCAATTAATTACGGCAGTCATTATTATAGGCATTGGTTATTTTGCTTTTAATTTCACATTAGTACATGGCTGGATAACCTTTGCAAGTATTATGATACTAAGCTTTATTGCCTTAATATTATTTATGGGTTTTGGATTTATTGTAAGTGGAGTGGCTAAAAATGAAAGTAGTATTCCTCCCTTTGCCAATTTAATTACACTGCCTCAGTTTTTATTAGCAGGCACCTTTTTTTCTATCGATAACTTTCCTACATGGATGCAACCTTTTTGTAAAATATTGCCTTTGACCCATTTTAACAATGCCATGCGTAATATTTCATTTGAAGGAGCAAGCTTAATTTCAGTTTGGCCTGATATTTCATTTTTACTCATCTGGATTGTGGTGGTATATGCCATTGCTTTTAAAATATTTAAATGGGAATAATGAAGTATATTAAATTAATTATTATAAGTTTTGTTTTTTTAAGTGTACTTGTAACGGGTATTTCATTGTTATTCCCCTCGAAAGTCATTGCTTCAAGAGCTATTGAGGTAAACACAAGTGCCGATAAAATTGCCTATTTCACTTCCGATCTAAGTCATTGGAACCTGTGGATGAGCGATTGGAAACAAAACAAAGTCGAATTAAAAAATAATACAGCCTATATAGGTACCCAAACGGTTCGTTTTTTAGATAAGACCGATACTAAAGTGAATTATGAGTGGATAGCCACAGGGCAAAACCCTTATTTGGTAACATTTGAGTGGACACTTTTAAAAGACAGTACTTATGTGATACATTGGTCCTTTGAACAAAATGTGAAATGGTATCCTTGGGAAAAATTTCAAACTTTATTAAACGATAAATTGCTGGGCGCTAAAATGGAAATTGAATTGCAGCATTTACAAGAAGCGATAAACTCGAAATAGTTATTGTAGTATAGTTTATAAATTAATTTAGTAACCTACATATATATATCCTCTCTTTAACTTCGATTCTTTAGATACTCAATATTTCTTTTGATGCCTTTTAATTTGGATCTCAGTAAGGGAGATTTTGAAAACCTTTCTTTAAATGTATTTTCTTCTATTTGAAGCCAGTCCTCCTTTTTTAAAGTAAGTAAGCCATTGAGTGGCTTGAAAGCTTCTTCGGTATTTGCTTTACTAAATCTATTCCAAGGGCAAACGTCTTGGCATATATCACAACCAAAGGCCCAGTCATTATAATTTCTATCTGTATTAATTTCAGCTGCTTTTAATTCAATGGTAAAATAACTAATACAATGATTGGCTTCAATGGTTTTATTGGGAAGGATGGCCTGGGTAGGACAGGCGTCAATACATTGTGTGCAAGTACCGCAATAATCTTTTGAGAGGGGTTGGTCATACACTAAAGGAAGATCCACAATTAAAGTGGCAATAAAAAAGTAAGAACCCGCCTTAGGGCGAATTAAATTTCCATTTTTACCAATAAAACCAGCACCTGCTAGCTTTGCCCATGTTCTTTCTAAAACAGGAGCAGAGTCTACAAATCCTCTTCCTTCAATGGGGCCTATTTTTTTTCTATAAATATCAAGTAAAGTAAATAATTGGGTTCTAATGACTTCATGATAATCTTCCCCCCAAGCGTACTTTGCAATTTTTGCATCTTGCATACTTGCCTCTTTTATGGAACTCTCTTCAGGATAATAATTTTTTAAAAAACTAATCACCGATTTTGCACCAGGTACTAATTTTCTGGGATCAATTCTTAATTCAAAATTATTTTCCATGTAACTCATGTCTCCATGAAAACCTTTTTGAAGCCAGGCTTCTAAAATTTTTGCATCTTCAGGGAGTTCTTTGGCAGCAGCAATGCCACAAAAATCAAAGCCCATTTTAAGTGCTTCGGATTTAATGAATTCGGTATTTGAAAATTCGTTCAAAGCAGTTCTGTGAATGTTTGTAATATAAAATTTAACTATGTAAAAATAGCAGAAAAACCTTGTCAAAACTGACTTTTATGCCGTTTTACTCGCTTATTTATGCCATTATAACTTATATCATAGATTGGCGCTGCTTTTGAACATACCTTGAAGTAAATAAACAAGATTATGAATTTAAGTCAATATACAATTAAAGCACAGGAGGCCATTCAAGCGGCACAGCAATTAGCTTATAACAATAAGAATGCTGCCATTGAAACTCTTCACTTATTAAAAACAATTTTAGCAGACAAGGATAGCTCCACCGAATTTCTGTTAAAGAAAAATAATTTGAATCCTCTTTTAGTCAATCAAAAAGTGGATGCACTATTACCTAGTTTGCCTAAGCAATTAAGTGGAGAGCCCGCCACTAATTTAAGTAGAGACTTAAATAGTGTTTTATTAAAAGCCAATGGAGCGCTTAAAACTTTTGGCGATGAGTTTGTAACGGTGGAACATTTATTAATTGCCATTCTGCAAGTGAATGACCTTGCTTCTAAAACTTTAAAAGATGAAGGGTTAACTGAAAAAGGTTTAGTCACTGCTATAAAAGAATTAAGAAAAGGAGAGACTGTACAATCGGCTACACAGGAAACACAATTTCAGTCCTTATCAAAATATGCTAAAAATTTAAACGAGCTGGCTAATAAAGGAAAATTAGATCCTGTGATTGGTCGCGATGAAGAAATTAGAAGAACCTTACATATACTTTCTAGAAGAAGTAAAAACAATCCCATCTTAGTGGGAGAACCTGGTGTGGGTAAGACAGCGATTGCAGAAGGTCTTGCTATGAGAATTGTTAATGGAGATGTTCCCGATAATTTAAAAAGTAAAATCATTTTTGCATTAGACATGGGGCAACTTATTGCAGGTGCCAAGTACAAAGGGGAGTTTGAGGAAAGATTAAAAGGAGTGGTGAAAGAAGTAGCAGATAGCGACGGAGAAATTATTTTATTTATAGACGAGATACATACATTAGTAGGTGCTGGCGGAGGAGAAGGAGCGATGGACGCTGCAAATATTTTAAAGCCTGCACTTGCAAGAGGTGAGTTAAGAGCCATTGGCGCCACTACTTTAAATGAGTATCAAAAGTTTTTTGAAAAAGACAAGGCATTAGAACGTCGTTTTCAAAAAGTAATCATTGACGAACCTAATAAAGAAGACGCCATTTCTATTTTAAGAGGTTTGAAAGAGAGATACGAAACCCATCACCATGTAAGAATTAAAGACGAAGCCATTATTGCGGCAGTAGAATTATCGAGCAGGTATATTACCGATCGTTTCTTGCCAGACAAGGCCATTGATTTAATTGATGAGAGCGCTGCTAAGTTAAGATTAGAGATGAATTCAATGCCTGAGGAACTAGATACCTTAATCAGACAAATTAGACAGCTTGAAATTGAAAGAGAAGCTATTAAAAGAGAGAATAATCCGGATCAATTAAAAGCTTTAAATATTGAAATAAGCAATTTAACAGTAGAACAAGATACTTTGAAAGCTAAGTGGGCTGAAGAAAAAGAAATGGTGGACAAAGTACAAAATACAAAGGCTGAAATTGAAAAATTAAAACAAGAAGCGGAAGTTGCGGAGCGTAACGGAGACTATGGAAAAGTGGCTGAGATAAGATACGGTAAAGTAAAAGAGCAAGAAACCAATTTACTTGAATACAGTAAGCAATTGCAAGAAATTGGCACGAATGGTAAAAGATTAATGAAAGAAGAAGTGGATGCTGAAGATATTGCAGAGAATGTGGCGAAGGCCACTGGCATACCTGTGCATAAAATGCTTCAATCTGAAAGAGAAAAATTATTACACTTAGAGGAAGAGTTGCATAAAAGAGTGGTGGGACAAGAAGAAGCCATTGCTGCGGTATCCGATGCGATAAGAAGAAGTAGAGCAGGTTTACAAGATCCTAAAAAACCTATTGGTTCTTTTATTTTTTTAGGAACGACTGGTGTGGGAAAGACAGAGCTAGCCAAGGCCTTAGCGAATTATTTATTTGACGACGATGCTATGATGACCCGTATTGATATGAGTGAGTATCAGGAAAAGCATGCGGTATCTCGTTTGGTGGGAGCGCCTCCAGGTTATGTAGGTTATGATGAAGGCGGACAGTTAACGGAGTCTGTAAGACGCAAGCCTTATAGTGTGGTATTACTAGATGAGATTGAAAAAGCACATCCCGATGTTTGGAATATTTTATTACAAGTATTAGACGATGGCCATTTAACCGATAATAAAGGAAGAACCGTGAATTTTAAAAATACCATTATTATTATGACCAGTAATATGGGTAGCCATTTAATTCAGGAAGCCTTTGAAGGGGTGACGGAAAAAAATCTTGAACAAAAAGTAGAGCAGTCTAAAGTGGAAGTTATGGCTTTATTAAAACAAACCATTCGCCCCGAATTTTTAAATAGAGTAGATGAGATTATTATGTTCTCGCCTTTATTACAAAAACAAATGTCGGCCATTGTAAAAATTCAATTGAATAATTTAAAATCATTGGTAGCGGAAAATGGGATTGAATTAGCCTTTAGCGATTATTTAGTAGACTATTTATCTGACCAAGGTTTTGATATGCAATTAGGTGCAAGGCCTTTGAAACGTCTCATTCAAAAAATGGTAGTCAATGAATTTAGTAAGAAGATATTGAGTGGCGAGATAGATAAAACTAAAAAAGTATTGATTGATATTTTTGACGGGGTGGTTGTATTTAGAAATGAAGGCTAAGACACTATAGGAAGTATTAGAGCAGTAGATATTAACATAACTTAAACTTTACTTACTCCTTTTTGTAATCTTGGCTAGTACATGTATATTTGAAAGGTAGTTCATACTCAACTACCTAAGAATAATGGCAAATCCCAAAAAAGCAGCAGTTGGTTTTATATTTATTACGGTTTTAATTGACATTATTGGATTTGGTATTATTATACCTGTATTGCCTCAATTATTACAACAATTATTGCATGTAACCGATCGAACGGATATTAGTGCAATTTCAAAACCTGCTATATTTCTAACTTTAATATATGGGCTCATGCAATTTATTTTTGCACCCATTTTAGGAAGTTTAAGTGATCGATATGGTCGTAGACCAGTCTTACTTTTTTCCTTGCTTGGCTTTGGTATGGATTATATTTTTTTAGCTTTTGCGCCAAGTATTGGTTGGTTATTTTTAGGAAGAATGATTTCAGGCATTACAGGAGCTAGTATCACCACTGCTTCCGCTTATATGGCCGATATTAGTAATGAAAAAAATAGGGCACAAAATTTTGGAATGATTGGAGCAGCCTTTGGACTTGGTTTTATTATCGGTCCTATGTTGGGAGGTTTGCTAGGGGAGTTGGGGACAAGAATTCCATTTTTAGTAGCTGCTGGATTAGCCTTGGTGAATGCTTTATATGGTTATTTTGTTTTGCCAGAATCCTTAGACATGGAACACCGTCGCGCATTTGATTTTAAACGAGCCAACCCTATTGGCTCTTTAAAAAATTTAAATAAATATCCAGCCGTATTTGGATTGATTATTGCTTTGTTGTTTATTTATATAGCTGCTCATTCTGTTCAAAGTAATTGGAGTTTTGCCAATATTAATAAATTTGGATGGACACCCAAGACCATTGGTATTTCATTGGCTGTGGTGGGGGTATTGATTAGCTTGGTGCAAGGCTTACTCATTAGAGTCGTAAATCCTAAATTAGGAAATGAAAAAAGTGTCTATATTGGAATTGCACTATATGCCCTTGGATTAACTTTATTTGCTTTTGCAACACAGGGATGGATGATGTTTTTATTTTTAGTGCCTTATTGTTTGGGAGGTATTTCGGGACCTGCATTACAAGCCATTATTTCTTTACATGTTCCTAAAAATGAACAAGGAGAATTGCAAGGTTCCTTAACAGGACTACAAAGTTTAACTACTATCATAGGTCCACCCATGATGATTGGACTCACCTCTTATTTTTCTATAAAGAACGATCCAAACCATATTTATTTCCCAGGTGCTGCTTTTTTATTAGGGGCAATATTTATGCTTTTAAGTGCCATTATTGCTTATTGGGTATTAAAACATGATACAAGCGCATCAAAGGCCTAGAATCTTGCCTTATAATCCCTTACTGTCGTTATATTTGTGGCTAAAATATACCTTATATGTCGACGCCCTTAATGGCTCAATTACAAGAGACTTCCGCTTTCATTCAATCTAAAATTAAATCAACTGCGCAAACGGCTATTATACTCGGCAGTGGTCTTGGCAATTTAGCTACTCAAATAAAGGTTGATTTTGAAATTCAATATACTCAAATTCCTCATTTCCCTGTAAGTACGGTGGAAGGGCATAAGGGTAGATTAATTCTTGGTACTTTAAATGGTGTAAAAGTTTGGGTGATGGAAGGTCGTTTTCATTTTTATGAAGGATATAGTCCAGAGCAGGTAGCTTATCCGGTGCGCGTTTTAAAATTATTAGGAGTGGTGAATTTAATTTTATCCAATGCGGCAGGTGGCGTGCATCCTGATTTTGAAGTGGGCGATTTAATGATCATAAAAGACCATATTAGTTTATTCTCTATTAATCCATTAATTGGGAAAAATGAATCTACATTGGGTACCAGATTCCCAGATATGAGTGAGCCTTATGCATTAGACTTTATTGAAAAAGCGAAATCTATTGCAGATAAGCATCAAATAAAAGTAAATGAAGGAGTTTATGTGGGTGTGACGGGCCCAACTTTTGAAACACGCGCAGAATATAAATTAATTAAGGCGGTAGGGGGAGATGTAGTAGGTATGAGTACGGTACAAGAAAACATTGCGGCAGTGCACTGTGGTATGAAAGTATTTGCCATAAGTGTAGTAACCGATTTAGGCATTAGAGAAGATAATAATACCATTACACATGAGGAAGTACTAGAAGCTGCCAATGCAGCAGAGCCTAAGTTAACATTAATTATTAGCGATTTAGTAAAACAAATTTCCTAATTTAATTTTACGCATGTTCATTTATAAGCGCATTTTATTTTGTTTAGTAGTAGTAGCCTTGTTTCAAATAGAAACAAGTGCGCAAAATTTTTCCAATGCCCTTAGGCCCATGGGAAATAGCAATACAAATCGAGAAAATAAAGATTCCTTACAAAAAAGAGATCAAAATGCCGATTCAATTACACTATTTTATAAGCTCTATAATAATAATGAGATTCGAAAACTAGATTCAAGCATTAACGATTTTTTTGTACACTATCCTTTGCCTTATACTAATTATAACCTTGGCAATTTAGGAACAGCGGCTAAATCTTATTTATTTTCAACGCAGAAAAAAGGTGGGTTTGACCCAGGTTTTCATGCTTATGACGCTTACAATTATACTTTAGCAGCCACCCCTTTTTATCAAACCACCAGACCCTTTACTGAATTAGGGTATTTATTGGGGGGTAAGGGGGAGCAATTAATTGAAGTAAAACATACACAAAATAAAACGCAACAATTAAATTTTTCTTTTGAATATCGATTTAGTAATTCTCCTGGCAATGTAAAAAATCAAAATGCGAATTTGAATAATATGCGTATTACGGCGCATTTTCAATCGAAGCGTAAAAGGTATGAGTCCTACTTTGTAATGCTTGCCAATAAAGCAGCCTCTTCTGAAAATGGAGGACTCGTGAAAGCTGCTCTATTAGATAGCTTATCGCTGAATAATCCTTATGAATTAGAGACAAGATTAGGTGTAAGTGGTGCTTCTTTTCGTAATCCTTTTAATACCAATATTGCTACTGGTTCAACTTATAGGAACAATACTTATTTATGGCGTCAAACTTATGACCTTGGGCAAAAAGATTCCATCGTAAAAGATACAGTGGTGATTCATTTATTTTATCCAAGACTTAGGTTTCAAAATGAGGTTAAGTTGGAGTCGAATCAATTCGTATTTGAAGACAGAGCGCCCAATGCATTAAACTATTTGGAGTATTTTAATTACAAAAACCTATCTAGCGGAACAGTTAAGTTTTCAGACAGCTGGAATCTTGTCACCAATGATTTTAGTTTAATTAGTTATCCGCAAAAAAATAACTCCAATCAATTTTTACAGTTGGGATCGGGGTATACGCATTTAGCCACTACTTTATTGAGTGAACAAAGATGGACACAATATGATTTATACGGTTTCGGTGTCTATAAAAATAAAACGAGAAATCAGTTATGGGACTTAATAGCTTCAGGTAAATTATATTTGAATGGTTACCATGCAGGAGACTATGATGCTCAATTTTATTTAGCTAGAATTTTAAGTTCGAAAGGTACTTATTTGAAACTTGGTTTTCAAAATAGCAATCGTACCCCTTCTACTAATTATTTAGGGCTTACTCAATTTCCAATTAATGCATTAAAGGGCATACAAAAAGAAAATACAATTGATATGTTGGCAGAAACCGGAAATGCTGCAAAAGCATTTAAAGTTTCATTTAATTATCAATTAATTAATAACTATAATTATTTTGCTTCAGGGTATCAAGCCGCAGTGTATAACAGCCCTATAAGTTATATTAATGCTGTGCTTAATAATAAGATAAAATTAAGTACCCATTGGAATTGGTATAATGAAACCACAGTACAGGTAGTGGATAAATCGGCACCCATCAACATTCCATTAATTTTATCTAGACAAAGATTGGCCTTCGAAGGTAATTTTTATAAAAACTTAAATTTATCTACTGGGCTAGAGATGATTTATCATACCGAATTTAATGCAGATGATTATATGCCTTTAACCGGACAGTTTTTTGTTCAAAATACTTATATGCTTCGTAATAGGCCTACGGCCAATGCCTTTTTACATTTTATGATTAAACGCCTCAAAGGGTATATCAGACTAGAAAATTTGAATACTTTAATTCCTACAAGTAATTCATTAGGAAATACTTATAATTTCACTGCTCAAAATTACCCAGGCACAGGTACTTGGTTCAGGGTGGGCATTTGGTGGAATTTTATCAATTAATATGAGCTTGGTCATTGTACCAACTGAGCAGAATTGCCTTTTTTTAACAGCTATTTTATGGGGTCTTCAAATAAGGCTGTACCTTTGGGTGAATGAAAAGGGTAATTACAATATTTTTAGTTTTATTATATTCTGTTGCTAGTATTGGTGCAACAGCAACTACCCATTTATGTGCAGGCGAGGAAAAAAAATGTAAATGTGGCAAGCCTACTAAAAAGGACTTATGCTGTTCTGAAAAAACAGTGTATTTAAAATCACAGGACAATCACCATTCTCAAGCAAGCACTAATAATATTGTTAAGAAATTAAGTTTTAACGCTACTCATGAAATAGTTACTATTCAGAAGGCTAATTCTATTGTAATTAATAGCAAGCCTATAATTTCTAAAAAGAATTTGGTCAATATTGGGCCACCTATCTACGAGCTCATCTGCGTTTATTTAATTTGATTTTTTAGAAAATAGCTAGAGAGTAACTAGAGAATAGATTGCCTCATTGCTATCATGTTATTACCATTGCAATAAGATATTAAGCAGTTTTTGCAAAATAGTATCTTAACAAAAATTAATTTACAAATATTATATTTAAAAAAAAGTTATGAAAAATTTTATATTATTAATGGGTTTTATTTTGATTTCTAGTTTCGCTTTACAAGCCCAAACTACTACTAAAATTAAAGTAGCAGGTAATTGCGGCATGTGTAAAGGAAATATTGAAAAAGCAGCAAAGCAAGCGGGTGCAGTAAGTGCCGATTGGGATAAAGCAGCTAAAGTATTAAAAGTAAGTTTTAATGCATCTAAAACATCTACAGATAAAATCGAAACTGCCATAGCGGCTGCTGGTTATGATACCGAGCATAAAGTAGCTAATGCAGACGCTTATAGCAAATTAGAGGAATGTTGCCAGTATGATAGAGCTGGCAAAACAGCTTTAGCGCAGACTGAAAGCTGTTGCAAGCCAGGGGCTAGTTGTTGCACAGATGGGGTAGCTTGTAAAAAGGACATGTCTAAAGACAGCAAGGATATGACATGTTGCAAAAAAGAGGCAAGCTGTTGCAAGGACGGGTCTTGTTGTAAATAGATAGTAAGCAAGTTTACATTTAATAGTAAGTAGCTATATAAAATCATCATCTATTACTTTATTTTTTAAAACCCTTTAAAAAATGGGGTAGTGGGTGATGATTTTTTATTTTTTAGTACGCTTCCTAGGTGTAAATCAATCAAAAAATGTTACCTTTAAGAAGTGAGAAAAGCAGCTATTATATTATTAACTTCCTTATATCTTCTGGGTGCTACTGAAGCATATCAATTGCTAAAGCTGCCTTTTCTTTTTGAGCATTATAAAACACATCAAAAGTATACCCAGGGTTTAACCTTTTCTAAATTTATAGATAATCATTATTTCACAACGACTACTTACGATTCCGATTATCAGCAGGATATGCAGTTGCCCTTTAAAACATCCAATAGAACTGTTTCTTTATTAAATTTTGATAGTTTTTTTGTATCTAAACAATCTATTGTTCCAGTACTAATTTTTAGCATTAGAAAAAAATATTTACTTTTTGATGATAAAGATTATGCATCCAATAAGCTAAATAATATTTTCCAGCCACCTCGAGCTTAATTTCATTATTTTTAGTAATTTATATTGCTAAATCTTCATGCATATTCAATATGCAATTCTTTCATTTTTTTGAATAAGATTTTTTTATGTTAAATAAAATAATAACCTATTCTATAAAGAATAAGTTAATCATTGGTTTGTTTATTATTTCACTCGTAGGTTGGGGTACTTATGAACTGTCACAATTGCCCATTGATGCTGTTCCTGATATTACCGATAATCAAGTTCAAGTTATAACGGTGTCTCCTTCTTTAGGCGCTAACGATATTGAAAGACTTGTCACCTTTCCTATTGAACAGGCTTGTAGTAGTATTCCGGGCACTAAGCAAATAAGAAGTTTCTCTCGATTTGGCTTGTCTTTAATTACGATTGTTTTTGAAGATAAGATTGATATTTATTGGGCTAGGCAACAAATAAGTGAGAAGCTGCAAAATGTAAAACAAAATATTCCTCCGGGCACGGGTTCTCCAGAACTAGCGCCAGTATCAACTGGATTAGGAGAAATATTCCAATATGTACTAAGACCGGAAAAAGGGTATGAAGGCAAGTATGATGCCATGGAATTAAGAACTTTGCAAGATTGGGTGGTAAGAAGGCAATTAATAGGAACTCCTGGTGTGGCAGAAGTGGCCAGCTTTGGAGGTAAATTAAAACAATATGAGATTGTAGTAAAACAAGATCAGTTAAAAGCATATGGCTTAACCATCTCCGATATATTTTCTTCTTTAGAAAAGAATAATGAAAATACGGGGGGTGCTTATATTGAGAAGGGCCCCACTGTTTTATATATTAGAAGCGAAGGCTTAACTAATAATATAGAAGACATTGAAAAAATTGTTGTCAAGCAATTGGATAATGGAGCACCCCTATTAATTAGGGATATTGCGAAAGTACAATATGGGTATGCTATTAGATATGGTGCCATGACGTATAATGATGAAGGAGAAGTAGCAGGTGCGGTGGTGATGATGCTAAAAGGAGAAAACTCTTCTTTGGTTGTAAAAAGAGTAAAAGACAAAATTGCAGAGATACAAAAAATGTTACCTGAGGGTGTTGTAATAGAACCATTTTTAGATAGAACTAAAATGGTGAACAATGCCATTAAAACGGTTGAAACTAATTTATTAGAAGGAGCACTTATTGTTGTATTTGTGCTTGTGTTTTTCTTGGGCAATTTAAGAGCAGGTTTAATTGTTTCTTCAGTGATTCCTTTATCCATGCTTTTTGCCATTATATTAATGAATATGTTTGGCGTAGGGGGAAACCTGATGTCTTTAGGGGCCATTGATTTTGGTTTAATTGTAGATGGCTCTGTAATTGTTGTAGAAGCTATACTGCACCGTTTTGCTCATTCTAAACATTTTAGGGCACTTGTGAATGTGAATCAGGAAGAAATGGATGAAGAGGTTGGAAAGTCGACAGGAGCTATGATTAAATCGGCGGTGTTTAGTCAAATTATTATTTTAATTGTGTACTTGCCTATTTTATCTTTAGAAGGAATAGAAGGTAAAATGTTTAAACCAATGGCCTTTACCATTGCCTTTGCCATATTTGGTGCCTTCATATTATCTATTACTTATGTGCCCATGATGGCGGCGCTTTTTTTAAATAAAAAGCTCAACCACAAAAAGAATTTTACAGATAGGTTAATGATTTTCTTAGAGCGTTCTTATCAACCTTTATTAAAAAAAGTATTGAACCTGCCTAAGACAATCATTATATCCACCATTGCAGTTTTTGCTATTTCAGTAATACTCTTGCTTAATATGGGAGGAGAGTTTATACCTCAATTGGAAGAAGGGGATTTTGCAGTGGAGACAAGGGTATTAACGGGTAGTAACTTGAACAATACTATTGAGTCAACACAGAAAGCCACGAAGCTTTTAATTCAAAACTTTCCAGAGATTGAAAAAATTGTTACCAAAATTGGTAGTGCTGAAATACCCACCGATCCTATGCCTTTTGAAGCAGGGGATATGATGGTAATTTTAAAAGATAAATCTGAATGGACTTCTGCTAAAACTTTTGATGAACTAAGTTTAAAAATGACCAAGGTTTTGGAAGCAGTGCCCGGTATTACTGTTGGTTTTCAATTTCCTGTACAAATGCGTTTCAATGAATTAATGACGGGTGCTAGGCAAGATGTGGTTTGTAAAATATTTGGTGAAAATTTAGATTCCCTTACGCATTATGCCAGCAGATTAAATGAGATTATAAAAACAGTAGACGGCGCTATTAATATTTATGAAGAAAAAGTAACAGGTATGCCCCAAGTGGTCATAAAATATAATAGAGAGGGGATGGCTAAGTATGGGCTTAATGTAGCTGATATAAATAACGTAGTCAATGCTGCATTTGCAGGACAGATAGCAGGGCAGGTGTATGAAGAGGAGAAAAGATTTGATATGGTGGTAAGATTTGATGGTGAAGCAAGAAAGAGCATTGCCGATATTCAAAATTTATATGTAAGCTCGGCCAAAGGGCAGCAAATTCCATTGTCTTATGTAGCTAGTATTGAAGAAATAGAAGGGGTGAATCAAATTCAAAGAGAAAACACGAAAAGAAGAATTATAGTAGGCTTTAATGTTACTGGAAGAGATGTACAAACTATTGTAAAAGAGTTGCAGGCAAAAATAAATGAGAAACTGCAATTACAAAAAGGATATACCATCGTGTATGGAGGGTCTTTTGAAAATATGACAGCTGCAAAAGATAGATTAAGTGTAGTAGTTCCTATTGCCTTGTTGCTTATTTTCTTATTATTATATTTTGCTTTTGGTTCTGTGAAGCAAGGCTTATTAATTTACACAGCCATTCCATTATCGGCTATGGGTGGTATTTTTGCTTTGTGGGCAAGAGATATGCCATTTAGTATATCGGCAGGTGTTGGGTTTATTGCTTTGTTTGGGGTAGCCGTTTTAAATGGCATTTTATTAGTATCTGAATTTAATAGGCTTAAAGCAGAAGGATGGCATGATTCTATTCGAATTGTAATACATGCCACTAAGTCAAAATTAAGGGCAGTGTTAATGACTGCCTTGGTGCCTGCCTTAGGTTTTATACCCATGGCCATAAGTACTGGGGCAGGGGGAGAAGTGCAGAAACCTTTAGCCACTGTTGTTATTGGGGGGCTCATTATTTCAACTATGCTTACTCTATTTGTACTACCTGTTATGTATTTACTTTTTGAAAAAGGAACTCAATATTTAAAAATGAACAAAAATGTTAGTTCAGTTAGTTTAATTATTTTAACAACTATCTTATTTTCTTCAACTGTTTCTGCGCAAAATAAAATAAGTATAAATGCAGCAATCGATAGTGCTATTCAGAATAACGCTTCTTTAAAAGCAAGTTCAATGCAGGTGAACTATTATCAAGCACTAAAAAAGAGCAACCTTGATATTGAAAAAACACTATTTGATTTTGGTTATGGAAAAATAAATAGTTTTCAAAATGATAATAGAATGACTGTATCTCAAAATATACAATTCCCCGCTGTATATAAAAGTCAAGGCGCTATCAATAAAACAAATATTAATATAAGTTTACTGTCGAAATTGCAAAAAGAAATTGAGTTAAAGGCTGCTGTAAAAAGTTCTTTTTATAATTTACTGCTAGTTCAAAGAAAAAAGCAGCTCCTATTAAATGCAGATAGCATTTACACTTCATTTGCTAATAAGGCGAAGCAGCGTTTTGAGGCAGGCAATTCCGATATCTTGGAAAAAATTACTGCAGAAAGTCAATTAGCGCAAATCTCCAATCAATTAGAA
>Ga0208787_1000125_pt1 | contig 37052 bp, 33 predicted proteins | sample Wag4_2014_7_11_FD_187362 | JGI IMG/M metagenome (GOLD analysis project Ga0208787, IMG submission 187362) | Fresh water microbial communities from Ohio, USA - Utica-2 Time Series HT 2014_7_11 (SPAdes) (version 2) | ecosystem: Environmental > Aquatic > Freshwater > Water tank | place: USA: Ohio...
TTGGAGTACCGCAACAGGTATGGGATTGATGGCATCATGATTGGCAGGGCTGCAATAGGGTATCCCTGGTTTTTTAGGGAAGTAAAGCATTATTTTGAAACAGGAGAAAAATTACCCCCTCCAGGCTTTGATGAACGTATTGAAGTAATCAGGCAACACCTAAGGGCCTCTGTTGCCTGGAAGGGACCAAAAATTGGCATATTTGAAATGCGCAGACACTATGCCAACTACCTCAAGGGCATACCCCACATCAAACCATTGAGAACTCAGCTAGTAACCCTGAATACAATCGAAGAAATCGAAGATGTACTCAATAGCCTGAATCGGGATCATTTCCAGGAAACTTCTGTTGTTCAGGAAGCATAATACAGCATCATCAATCTATAACAAAGCAGCCAATCCATCATTATGACACCCCAGCAAAAATTTGAATCATTGACAGAGCAGATGCCTGTTACTTCAGGCTCAAAGGGCATTTATAAATCTTGTATTACCGCAGGAACCCTTGTATATACCTCTGGTCATGTGCCTTTCGACCAGCACGGGAACAGGATTAAGGGCAGGGTTGGTGCAGGAATGGACACGCTGGAAGCGAAAATGGTGGCGCGTAATGTAGGACTTTGTATACTGCAGAGTTTAATCAATACCTATGGAAGTCTCAACCGCATCAAAAGGGTAATTAAAATTCTGGGTATGGTTAACGCAACACCTGAATTTGCACAACACCCCATTGTCATCAACGGCTGTAGTGAGTTATTCAGAGAGATTTGGGGTGATGACCTGGGTGTGGGTAGCCGAAGTGCCATTGGGATGGGCTCATTGCCCGATAATGTACCGGTAGAAATTGAAGCCATTTTTGAACTGGAAACCGAAGCTTAACCAATTTCGCAAAGTAATGATGGAAATTTATTCTCAAATAGATAGTCCTGCCCTGCTCGTAAATCCTGCTATAGTTTCAGCTAACATTGCTGAAATGGTGCGGATGGCTGGAAATGTACAAAGGCTTCGTCCACACATCAAAACGCATAAGTCGGCCGTCGGCATCAGGATGATGTTGAAAGCCGGCATCACAAAATTCAAGTGTGCTACGATTGCTGAAGCAGAGTTATTGGCTGCAAACCATGCACCAGATGTTTTGCTTGCACACCAACCTGTGGGACCCAAAATCAAACGGCTCCTGGCACTGGTAGAAGCATTTCCAGGAACTGAATTTTCCTGCATTGTTGATGATATAGATAATGCTTCAAAAATTGCAGAAACCTTTCAGGCAGCATTACGGAAAATCAGGGTTTTTGCAGATATCAATGTAGGTATGAACAGAACAGGCATGAGTCCGGATGAAAAGGCACTGGAATTGATCATGCAAATCGGCAGAACCTCCGGCATCCTATTCGGAGGCTTGCATGTATATGATGGTCAACACAGGCATCCTGATTTCAACACTCGTGAAAAGGCCTGTGACCTGGCATTTGAGGCAGTTTACACTTTGATTGGCTTGATGCAGGCGGCACGCATGGAAAAGCCCCATATCATTGCGGGAGGCTCCCCAACCTTTTCCATTCACGTCAACCGGCCAGACCGTGAATGCAGTCCGGGTACGAATATTTTCTGGGATTATGGTTACAGTCAGATCTGTCAGGAACAAAATTTTACTCCTGCTGTATCCATCCTGACGCGTGTCATCTCATTGCCCTCCACAGGTAGAATTTGCGTTGACCTCGGACACAAGGCGGTGGCTGCTGAAAATGAAATCAGCAAAAGAGTTGTGTTTCCCGATTACCCCGATTTAAAAGCTGTCAGCCAAAGTGAAGAGCACCTGGTGTTAGATGCCGGTCCAGACCATACCTTCAAAGTTGGAGATACCCTAATAGGAATCCCCTATCATATTTGTCCGACTGTTGCCCTCCACGAATCTTTGTTTGAGATAAAGGATGGGAAATTCACCTGCTTGTGGCCAATTGAAGCCCGAAAAAGAAGGATCAACTACTAATCATTACCTTTACAGACTTAAACCCTTATCATGACCATACACAAAGAAGGCTATAAAACCATTTCCATCATAGGACTCGGTGTATTTACTTTGATTTTCCTTTCACTCAGATACTTTCATCCCACTCAACCAATCATTCATTATATAATCTCTTTTTTTTTGGTAGCCTTCTGGCTTTTCATCGTATCCTTCTTCCGGATACCATCCAGGACGTTCACATACAATGAAAATGCTGTGGTGTCTCCTGCGGATGGAAAAGTGGTGGTGATTGAAGAGGTTTTTGACACTGAGTTCTTTCAGGAAAAGCGGTTGCAGATTTCTGTATTTATGAGCCCTGCCAACGTTCATGTCAACAGATACCCTTTTTCTGGAAAGGTTGTATACAACCAATACCATAAAGGGAAATACCTGGTTGCATGGGACCCCAAATCATCCACTGAAAATGAAAGGCACAGCATTGTGCTTTCCAATCCCAAAGCAGATGTGTTGGTCAAACAAATCGCAGGTGCTTTGGCCAAAAGGATTGTCAACTATGCGGTTGTGGGTGAAGATGCCAAACAGAATGAAGAATTGGGTTTCATTAAATTTGGCAGTCGCGTTGACCTGCTTTTACCCCTGGGCACCCCTGTAAACGTAAAAATCGGTGATATGGTGAAAAATGGGGTTTCTGTTCTCGCTACGTTGCCGTAATTAAAGTATATGCTTTAATTCACCGAGGTCCTTTAGAATATAGGTTGGTCTTACTTTAGACCCTTCTGGGACTTCTGCATGCACATAAGCTGCGTCGATGCCTGCATTGAGGGCACCCAGGATATCAACTTCGAGCGTATCTCCTATCATGATGCTTTCTGATGCTTTTGAACCTGTGGTATTGAGTGCATATTCAAATATGGCTGCATGGGGTTTCATGATTCCCGCCTGCTCAGAGGTGATCATCTCCTTGAAATAGTGATCAATACCGCTATTTCTGATTTTCATAAGCTGGGTTTTTTCAAAGCCGTTTGTGATCAGGTGAATGGGGTATGTTTTCTGTTTGAGATACTCCAGTATTTCAATGCAATGTGGAAAAAGATTGGTCTTTGTAGGTAAAATTTCCAGGTATCTTTCACTCATAAGTTTTGCAAGTGGCTCATCGGTGAGTTTGAATTCCACCAGTGTCCGCCACATCCTTCTCCAGCGTAATTCTTCCCTATTGATATGTCCCTTGCGGAAACGATCCCAATATATCTCGTTATAATGGTGATAGGTTGCATGAAATTTATCAAAGTCTGCCCCGGATTGTTCGCCTAGGTTCAGTTCATGATAAAGGTCATGCAGGGTTGCCCTGGAATTTGTTTCGAAGTCCCACAACGTGTGATCCAAATCAAAAAAAACCTGACTGTATTGTTTTACTTTCATAGCATGCAAATTTACACAACCTTTGAATGCCTACCTTTGAAAAAAATAGCGCTATGAACGTTTTAATTACAGGTGCTTCCAGAGGTTTGGGAAAGTGTATTGCCGAGCATTTTGCTGCAGAAGGAGCCAATCTGATACTTTGTTCAAGATCTATGCAACAAACAATTGGCTGGCAGCAACAATTGATCACCAAATACGGTATATCTGTATCTGCATTTGATGTTGATATGCGTGATGTAGAAAGGGTGAAAGCATTTGCTGGTGAAATTCTTACGGCAGGCATGGATGTTGATATCCTTGTTAACAATGCAGGCAGTTATGTACCCGGCTCGGTATGGAATGAACCAGATGGACAACTCGAAGAAATGCTACAGGTAAACCTGCTGTCAGCATATCACCTGACGAGGGCAATCGTTCCATCCATGATAGCCAGGAAATCGGGGCACATTTTCAACATGGCTTCTATTGCTTCGTTCATGGCATATCCCAATGGAGGATCTTACAGCATAAGCAAATATGCATTGGCCGGTTTCAGTAAAAATTTAAGGGAGGAATTGAAGACACATCAGGTGAAGGTCACAACCATCTATCCTGGCGCTGCTTATACTCCTTCATGGGAAGGTGCAGGCATTCCTGCAGAAAGATTCATGAAGCCAGATGATGTAGCCAATATGATTGTTGCTTCCAGCAAGCTATCCCTTCAGGCATGTGTGGAAGAGATTATCTTGAGACCACAGCTGGGAGATATATGAGTTAATCACTGAATTTATATCCCACACCTCTAACAGAGTGAAAATGTTTGGGTTCTCGCGGGTCTTCTTCGAAGTATTTTCTGAAGTTGAGAATGAAATTATCTATTGTGCGTGTTGTTGGGAAAACCTGATATCCCCATACTGCCTGAAGAATTTTTTCCCTTGAAACAACCTCGTTCTTATACTCTATCATCAGCCTAAGTAGCATCACCTCTTTTTTACTTAAACTGAAGTTTTCATGTTTTGCGTTGATTGCAGTCTGTGCCTTAAAGTCAATTATATTACCACCAAAACTGAAACTGTCGCCTAAAGTAGAACGCTCCTGAAGTTTACGGTTTTTGTTGATCAACTTTTCAACCCTCAGTAAAAGCTCTTCCAAATTAAAAGGCTTTGTCAGGTAATCATCTGCACCCTTTTTGAGTCCGAGTACCCTATCTGAACTTCCAGACCTTGCACTTAGCATCAGGATTGGTGTTTCTATATTCTTTAACCTGATGTTCTCACAAACGTCGAATCCATCAAGTTCTGGTAACATTACATCCAAAAGGATAAGATCGAAATACTCATTTTCAACTTTTTTAAGCGCAATTGAGCCTGTACTTGCTGAAGTAACCTCGTATCCTTCCAGCTCCAGATTTAGCTTTAGGGCCTCCTGGAGATTTTCCTCATCTTCAACTACAAGAATGGACAATTTATTCATCATAATTAAAATTTGGGAAGTTGAACCTTAAAAACACATCCGGAGGGATAATTGTTCTCTAAATGAATAGAACCATTGTGATCCTGGATAATTTTTGCGCTGAGGTAAAGTCCAAGACCTGTTCCTTTTGTCTTACGCTTTGCTTCATCACCCATTCTATAAAACTTATCAAATACTTTTTTCTTTTCGGAATCCGGGATACCCTGACCTTCATCAGCAATTTCAACCTGAATCAAATTCGGAAGATCAATCAGTCTTGTTGTAATGCTTTTATCCTGAGGTGTATACTTAATCGCATTCTCTATCAGGTTGTTCACAACCAGCTGAATAAGGAATTCTTCACCGTAAGCCATGATGTCTTCCGGTATTTCAACATTAAAATTACGTAATGGATAACGTCTTTTGAAAGCCGAAATAGACCTACTGATAAGTGCGCTGCAATCAAATTCTTCGCGGGTCATTTTATATCCACCGGATTCCAGTTGAGCGCTCAGCAGAATATTATTGCATAGTGCATCAAGACGTTCAGTTTCATTGATGGAATCTTGCAGAATTTTATGCTGCTTTTGTTCATCAAGTTTGTGTCTAACAAGTGTTTCAAGTCCTAGTTTGGTTATGGCAATCGGCGTTTTAAGTTCATGGGTCACCGCCATCATGAAGTTTCGTTGCTGCTGATGGTAATATAATTGGCGTTTGATTGCGAGGTAAACAAAAAAGGCACCTAAAATTGTAAGCACAAAAAAAGTGAGTCCTTCGCCAAGGTATTGTTTTGCATTTCGGTTATGCTCATCTTCGAATTTTTTGAGAGTCTCCAGTGAAATGGTTTTAAATTTAAGATACTGATCTGTATGGTAAGCAAGCATGCTGTCGTTCAGCTGATCCAATTCAAAATACCACCAACCCAATGCTGCTATTAGATAAACAAGCAACAGCCAGTATATGAGATAAATGGTTTTGAGAGGTATTCTGCTCATGATGTTGTACATATCAATTGGCTTTTTCCAACCTGAAACCTGCATTCAAAACATGTTCAAGTGGATCTGTTCTCATGTCTTGTCTGAATCTAACGTAATAGGTTCCTAATTTGCTAAAACGAACTGGTTCTTTGTAAAGCAATATTCTATGATCAAAGATATCATCCATTCCTGTTCCCAGCCATTTTTGACCGGATGCAAGTTTGAATTCAAAACGTTCAGTCTGCATAACTGAATCTCCCGGAAGCCTGCTATCTACACTTACCCAGAGATTATTAAAAGCATATGCATTATCATGACGCAACAGAAAATATAGCCGATAAGAAGAAGTGGTGTCAGTGATTTCAAATTTAAATTCAGGTTGAAATGCATATTCCCACTGTTGCGCAGGCATAAACGTAATTTTTTCATACAAACCAGTCTGCAAGCAGGCAGAAAAGAAGGTAAAAAAAATGGCAATAACTAAAAATTTCTTAGACATAGAACAAAGTTAATTATCTAAGCGCATATCCATATTTGTATTGGCACTATAAAACATTTAAAACCTGCTCCTTTGCTTTTTCCAACTCATCTTTCATCTCTACAACACATTTCTGAATGGTTGAATCATAGGCTTTGGAACCTGTGGTATTAATTTCTCTTCCAATCTCCTGTAGCAGAAACGATAGTTTTCTTCCCTTTGAAATTTCTTTCTCTGAAATAAGGGTTCTGAAGTAGGAGCAATGATTAGATAACCTGACCTGCTCTTCAGTAAGATCTATTTTTTCAAGGTAATAAATCATTTCCTGTTCAAATCTATTCATATCCAATGATTCTGCACTTGCATGATCTTCAAGTAGCTTTAATAAATTTTCCCTGATTTTTTTTCTGCGCAATGGTTCAAGTTCCATTACACTGGTTTGTAGCTTTTCAATATTACTGATGCGCAGCAACAATTCCTTTTCAAGCGACTCACCTTCATCATCTCTGTGTTTATTGATCATAGCAACAGCATCTGATAATGTTTTCTCCAAAACCTGCCACTCTGCTTCCGTGATTATTTCTGACGAAGCCGCTACGACTTCAGGCAACCGCAAAATGGAAGCCAACAGTTGTGTATCATCAGCTTCCATCTGATCTGCCAGACTTTTCAGTTGCTTGTAATAGGCTGATGCCAGATCAATATTAATAGCCGATGGCCTGGATGCTCCATTTTGTTTTATTAATATACTACATTCCACACTCCCTCTCAGCATTGATTCTGACAATAGGTTTCTGATTTCAAATTCATACGGCTTTAGCTGAGGTGGAAACTTAAGTAATAAATCAAATTGCTTGCCATTGAGTGAACGCAACTCCACTACAAATACTTTCTCCTGGATTGTTTGTTCTGACCTACCATAACCAGTCATGGATCTAAGCATATTAAATAAATTGTGGAATGTAAAAAAAGAGCGCCCGAAAGTTTTCGGGCGCCGATATATAGATGGGTTATTAAGTACGGGAAATAAATCCCTACACAATATTAAAAATATATTTCATGAGAATAAAATTTTATATTGATTATTTTATTCACAAAAAAAATATTGCATGTGAATTACGGATGCCAATACTGGTTTTTAAAAATTACAACAAATAAAAGTTACTGCAAAAGTCATTGTTATCTTTGCAAAAATTACTGTTATGAAATTTCCTTCACCTGTTTCCATTGAATGGATTGCACAACTTATAAATGCTACAGTGCATGGAGATTCAAAAGCATCAGCGCTTGGAATCAATGAAATCCACCGAGTAGAAACAGGAGATCTGGTATTTGTAGACCATCCAAAATATTACAAACAATGTATTGATTCTGATGCATCTTTTATCATCATCAACCAGCTTACTGATTTCCCTCCCCATAAATCATTGCTTTTGGTTGATGAACCATTCGAAGCATATTTGAAAATTGTAAACCATTTCAGGCCATTCATTCCTGCAGAAAAATCAGTATCCTCCTCAGCTGTTATTGGAAAAAGCAGTTACATTGCACCAAATGTATTTATAGGTCATGATGTTGTGATTGGTAATGATTGTATTATTCAACCCAATGTTACGATCATGGATAACTGCATCATCGGGGATCGTGTAGTTATTCAATCTGGATCAGTGATTGGTGGTGATGCATTTTATTACAATGGCAAGAAGAACAGGGATGTTTGGTACAGAAGAATGAACAGTTGCGGAAGGGTATTACTGATGAATGATGTGGAAGTTGGAGCAGGTTGTACAATTGACCGGGGGGTAACACATGACACGATTATTGGAGAAGGTACTAAGCTTGACAACATGGTGCATATAGGACATGACGTTGTTGTAGGAAAAAATTGCTTGTTCGCTGCGCAAGTTGCCATTGGTGGTGCTACAGTAATTGAAGATGGGGTAATTCTTTGGGGACAGGTTGGGGTGAGTAAGACGCTTACCATTGGTGCCAATGCTGTTGTAATGGCCCAGAGTGGTGTTGCCTCGAGCATTGAAGGTGGCAAAGTTTATTTTGGATATCCCGTAGATGAAGCGATCACCAGAAAACGGGAAATGGTCTGGATCAAAAGAATTCCTGAGATGTGGGCGATGCTGAAGCGCTTAAAGGAAGACTAAGAAAGCAAAGGATTGATTTTATTTTCTGATTTTATTGGCTGTGTCAAGTTGCAAATAATATTGACATACGTCATAAATTGTTTCATCCAGTGGCCTGAATGTAAAACCCGCTAGTGCCTTCAGAATTTTACTGTTATCAAAATGCACTTTTTGTTGTGCCGTTTCAGCAGTCTCTTTGGTTAAGAGGGGTTCCTTTCCGGTAAGCATTCCCTTTACTCGCTCAACCCGCCATACTATTGACGCCATCCAAGGTTCTACTTTTCTGTAAGGAGGCCTCTTGCCAAAACCATTAGCCATGGTTGTAAACAAATCGCGGTATGTTCGATTTTCTGCAGAAAGAATGAACCTTTCAGCAACAATCTCACTCTCCATTAACTTTACCATTGCATTTGCCACATCGTATGCATCTACAAATCCACTGACACCTTCTGTATACCAAGGGAACTCATTATATGCATTTCTGAAAGTTGCTGATGAACCTTTTTCCCAATTTCCCTTACCCAATATGATAACAGGATTTACAATGACTGCATTCAATCCTTCAGCCACAGCTCGCCAAACTTCCAGTTCAGCGAGGTATTTTGTTTTACCGTAAACTGAGGGGTTAGACTGATCATCCCAACGCATATTTTCTGTAACCACCTGATTATTCCGCTTGCGCCCCAGCGCCGCCACAGAACTTACATGCACAAGTTTTTCAATACCCGTTTCAAGTGCTGCATTGACCACATTGGCCGTACCCTCCACATTGATCTTCAACAAATCGGCTGCCCTGCCCGGACTGAATGAAACCAGGCCGGCACAGTGGTATACTCTGCTACACTGGTGCATGACATCCTGTAAAAGACAGACATCAAAAATATCACCCTTTACCCATTCTACTTTGTTGGACTCTTCATTGGTAAGGACTCCTTTACCATTACGATAGAGCGCCACAACCTGCTGTTCTTCCCTTATCAGTTGCTTAATGAGGTAGGAACCAAGTAATCCGGAAGCACCTGTGATGAAATTTTTCATGTATTATACGCCTGAAAACTGTTCCAGAAAACGCACATCATTTTCACTGAACAAACGGATGTCTGTGATACCATATTTGAGCAGTGCTGGTCTTTCAACACCCATTCCAAATGCAAATCCAGTGTATTTCTCCGGGTCAATACCACAGTTTTGTAGCACATTGGGATGAACCATACCACAACCCAAAATCTCAAGCCATCCAGTTCTCTTGCAAACTGCACAACCATCACCTTTACAGAGCAGACAACTGATATCCATTTCAGCACTGGGCTCCGTGAATGGGAAATAACTTGGCCTGAACCGAATGCTGACATCGTTGCCAAACATTTCCTTCACAAAGAAGTAAAGTGTTTGTTTAAGGTCTGCAAAAGAAACATTTTCATCAATGTAAAGTCCCTCTACCTGGTGAAAGAAACAATGTGACCTGGCACTTATGGTTTCATTGCGGTATACCCTACCCGGACAAATAATCCTGATAGGAGGTTTTTGCCTTTCCATTTCTCTAATCTGAACATTGCTTGTATGTGTGCGCAACAAAATTGCGGGATCAGTTGAAAGGTAAAAGGTGTCTTGCATATCACGTGCAGGATGATTTTCGTCAAGATTCAGTGCAGTAAAATTGTGCCAGTCGTCTTCAATCTCCGGTCCTTCTGCAACAGTGAATGACAGACGCTGAAAAATGTCTACAATCCTATTCCGCATGAGCGTTACCGGATGTCTACTGCCAGACGGCAAAGGAGTGCCGGGTAGCGATATATCAGGGATATCTGCTGATTCACCAGATATAGCATCAATACGCTGCTTCTCAGAATTGTATTTTTCTTCAGCAAGACTCTTGAATGCATTGAGGATTTGCCCGAAAGATTTTTTCTCTTCTGTAGGTACCTGCTTCATTTCCCCCGCAATGGCTTTTACAAGACCTTTGACACCAAGAAATCTTATTCTGAATTGCTCAAGGGATTCCGCATCATTTGCAGTGAAGATCTTAATCTCTTCAGTGTAATTGTTTATTTGCCGGAGTAGTTCTTCCATATTGCGAAGATAACAAATCAGGGAGGATAAGCATAGGATATCAATCAACCATTTTTTTGTAAAAGCACCAGCATTATCATCAGTTTACAGTAGGTTTGTTTAAATTTTGATACATGCAGATTCAGCATTTAGCAGATTTTTTGGAGCCATTAAATGTAGCGCGGATTACAGAAGATGCCGATTTGAGAGAAGGCCAAATGGGCCGGTCTCTAATTCTATTTGAAGATGAGTGGCCGGATTTGTCTGAGGCAGATCTCGTTATTGCCAGCTGTGATGAGATGCGGGGAGATGGGATCATAGGTGATATGAAAGCCGGTACCAATAAGATCAGAAAAGCGTTTTATTCGCTTTTTTACTGGCATAAAAGTATTCGGATTGCAGACATTGGTCATATCAAAACTGGTGCAAATGTAACAGATACTTATGCCGCAATTAGGACCGTGGCCAGTGAAGTAAACAAGGCTGGCAAATATTTTCTGTTACTTGGAGGCGCCCAGGATATGACTTTGGCGCTTTATGAAGTCTTCAGGCAATCTGGTAGGCAAGTTGAGGTTACTGGTATTGATGCATTCATAGATTTATCTATTGATAATCCGGTCAAATCTAAAAATTTTTTAATGGAAATGCTTACCGGTGACCCAAACCACATCAGACACTACAACCATATTGGTTTTCAAAGTTATTTTGTTCATCCAAAAATGCTGGAAACCATGGATCAGCTTCGGTTTGATTGTTACAGATTGGGCAGGGTTAAAGAAAATATTGAGGAAATGGAACCGGTATTGCGCAGCACTGAACTGCTGAGCTTTGACCTTGCATCACTTAACGCTGCTGTTTTCCCAGGAAGTGTAAGTCCAAATGGATTCAATGGTGAAGAAGCTTGCTCACTCATGCGCCATGCGGGAATGAGTCAGCAACTCAAAATTTCGGGTATTTTTGGATACAATCAGCAGACTGATAAATCTGGTTTACTTGCCACACAGGTTGCCCAAATGATCTGGTATTATATAGATGGAATCCAGTTTGGGAGAAATGAAGCATCCTTAGACAACATAGATATGTTTGTTGCATGCCACATTGCTTTTGCCCAGGTTGAAACTACCTTTATTAAAAGTAAAAAAACAGGCAGGTGGTGGATGCTCATGCCTGATGGCCGCTATGTCCCATGTTCTTACAGCGACTTCCAGCAGGCTGGCGAAAACGAAATTCCTGAGCGGTGGCTGAGGATTCAGGAAAGAAATTAATGATATAAAAAATGAATTATGAGAAGTTTGACTGTCGGCTTCGGATTACTGATTTTAAGCTCTTGTTCAACACAATACCGCATAGGTAAAACAGTTAACTCTTTATTTATAAAGGACCCCGCAATGCAAGCTGCGCACATTGGCATTGCGGTTCAAGACCCCAATCAAGAAAAATACCTTTACAGATTTCAGTCAGCAAAAAGGTTCACTCCTGCAAGCAATACAAAAATTCTGAGTTGCTATGCTGCCATGAAATATTTACCTGAAAAACTACCAGCAGCGATCATCACAGAGCTGGATACTGCCGTATTGCTTACCCCAACCGGAGACCCAAGCTTCCTGCATCCTGAATTTGCAGAACAGCCACTTTTTGATAAACTGCGCAGCATTTCAAAACCTGTTTACCTGAATACAAGCGTCTGGAAATCCGGTGCACTTGGTTCTGGCTGGAGCTGGGATGATTTCAGTGAGGCATACATGACTGAAAGAAGTTGTTTCCCTGTTTATGGTAATATAATTCACTGGTTTCAGGAAAAATCGAAAAAAGAAAACCCGTCATTTCCAGGAGATACAGTTGATTTATTTATTTATTCAGTTCCAGAGGTAGATGGACCTGTTGATTTCGGCAAACCCGGCGACCGTTTTGATATTTCCAGAAATCAGCACCAGAATACCTTTATCTTAAAAGAGGGTAAAGAAACCAATGCTTCATCAAAAGTGCCTTTCATTACTGATGGCATGAAAACTGGATTAAAGATATTAATTGACACCTTGCATAAAACAATAGGGGTAGCGGACCAGTCTTTGATTCAAGCAGCATCTGGTATGGCAACTGATACAATTTATTCAAGAATGACAGATTCAGTTTTGCAAAAAATGATGCATCGAAGTGATAATTTTTATGCTGATATGCTGCTACTGATGGTAAGCCAGCAAAAGCTAAGATCAATGGATGAAGACGCAATCATAAATAATATTATCAAACAAGACTTTAACCTGATACCTCAATCCATTAATTGGGTTGACGGCAGCGGACTCAGCAGGTATAATCAGCTTACACCTGAAAGCCTCATTTTTATTCTGAATAAGTTGAAGTCTGAACAACCATGGGAGAGAATTAAAAATATATTTCCTTCTGATGGGGTAGGTACATTGAGTTTCTATAAAGAAAGAGCTGATGATTTTATTATTGCTAAAACAGGAACCCTTGGAGGCGTTATTTGTTTAAGTGGATATGTTAAATCCAAAAAAGGAAAGTGGCTTACTTTTTCAATCATGGTTAATAACCACAACACCGCAACTTCGTTAATCAGAAAAAAAATGGAATCACTTCTTGAAACACTTTAAATACCAAAACTATCAATCAGGAAATCTTTTTTGACTTCAATAAAGATAGGCTTACCATCAAAATGAATGGCTGATTGCTGACAAAGGGAAAGTCTCTCAACGATATCTCGCATCGTCTCTTCAGCAAGTCTGGCCCCTGATTTCACAGCATGTTTTCTTGCCATAGCCCTGGAAATCCTTTCTCTGTATTGCTGATGCAGCATTGAGGCTGAATCCTTTACGTCTTCCAGAATCATTTCAAGCACCTGTTGGTCATTTTCTGTGGGATGATCTGCAGGTGCCCCCTGTAATAAGAAAGTATTGCTTCCAAAGGGTTCAAGCTGATAACCCATATGAAGTAAATCAGGCAAAATTGAATTGATAACCTGAGCATCTATGGGAGATAAATTAATGACTTGCGGGAACAAGCTCTGTTGTATTGCCATTCCCTTACCCTGCCAAACTGATTTGAATTTCTCAAAAAGCACCTGCTGGTGAGCAAGTTGCTGGTGAAGAATCGTTATACCCTGTTGCTGTTCAAAAACAATATAGGTTTGATGAAGCTGAAAAACTGGACTAGTATACAACAATTGCAAAGAAGCATTTCCGGGCCTACCAGACCATTTCTCCATTTCTGCTTCAAGCTGATTACTCATTTGTGGCATATCAGCCTGAACAACCTGTTTTTCTTTGGGAGAAGAGTCAAAAAAATCTTTCCAATTGCTCAGGTTGCTGGAAGAGCCTATGCGATGAGCCTGGTGACGCTGTATGAATGATTTATATATGCCACTTCCTTCCGTCTCCAATTTGTTTTCAGAAGTAAATGGTTTTGCTACAGCCTCCAGCTGTTGAATGGATGGTTCAAGGGTGAAATCCATAGAAGGTGCTATACTGAACTGAGCAAGTGCATGTCTGATTGCAGATCTGATAAAAGCGTAAACAATCTTCTCATCTACAAATTTAATCTCCTGTTTTGTTGGGTGCACATTTACATCAACCTGTGCCGGATCAAGTTCAATAAATAAAGCAAAAAAGGGAAAACTCCCCTGCGGAATCATCTCTTCATAAGCACTCACAACGGCATGACTCAGGTATGGATTCCGGACATATCGCTTGTTAACAAAAAGATATTGTTCACCTCTTGTTTTCTTTGCAGTTGCAGGCTTACCGATATATCCAGATACATCCAGGTAATCTGTTTTTTCTTTGACAGCAACCAGCTGACTCGTAAGACTATTACCGAAAAGCTGAACAATGCGCTGCTTCAACACACCACGCTCCAAATGAAATATTTCCTGACCATTGTTTGTCATGGAGAAAAACAATTCAGGAAAAGCAAGGGCGATATGTATGAACTCCTCAGTGATGTGACGCAACTCTACAGCATTGCTCCGTAAAAAATTCCGACGTGCAGGAACATTAAAAAAGAGATTCTTCATAGCCACCGAAGTGCCTTGTGCGAAAGCGCATGGCTGCTGCCTGGTTATCACACTGTTTTCAAGTTCAAGCTCAGTGCCCATCTCGTCAGACGCACGTCTGGTTTTCAGGATTACCAAAGCTACAGCTGCAATGGACGCAAGCGCTTCACCTCTGAACCCCATTGTATGGAGTCTGAATAAATCATCTACCGCAGTAATTTTAGAAGTAGCATGTCTCCCGAAGCAATTCCGTGCATCTGTTTCACTCATCCCAACACCATCATCGATCACCTGCAACAAAGACTTTCCCGCATCCTCAACAATGAGTCTGACCGCAGTTGAACCTGCATCCACCGCGTTTTCCAGCAATTCCTTGACTGCACTTGCAGGCCTTTGAATTACCTCACCCGCGGCAATTTGATTGGCAAGATGTGCAGAAAGAGTATGAATTTTGTTTTCCATGTACGGATGTATGTGTTTTAGTGCGTTAGGGTTTGGACAAAATGCATAACTTACAAAATTAATAAATCCATGCGTATGTTCAAGATAAGATCAGTAATCTCCTGCATGTTCCTATGCATTGTTTTTCAAACAAATGCTCAAAATAGCATCAGCTGGGTGGATAGTGTCATGAAAAGTCTTTCACCAGATGAAAAAATTGCACAACTGATCATGGTAAGACTCTCTTCCATTGATCTGAAAACGAGAACCATCAGCTACTACGATTCCATTGTGGAAAGAGATATCAGGAAATACAATATTGGGGGCATTTGTCTGTTTCAAGGTCCGGCAGTCAAGCAGGCAACATTGGTAAATGCTTTTCAATCTATTGCCAAAACCCCTATACTCATCGCAATTGATGGTGAAACAGGAGTGGGCATGAGGGTTGACAGTGTAACACCCTTACCCAAAATGATGATGTTGGGAGCATTGAGAGACAGTGCATTGGTTTACCGGTACGGCAAATGGGTTGCAGAACAATGTAAACAAATGGGTATTCAGGTAAATTTTGCGCCTGTAGTTGATGTCAATAACAATCCTGAAAACCCTGTAATCAATGACAGGTCTTTTGGAGAAAATAAATATAAAGTAGCCCAATTGGCCACACAGTACATGTTGGGTATGAAAGATGCAGGTATTATGGGTAGTGCCAAACATTTTCCCGGACACGGAGATGTTGCGGTAGATTCCCATCTCGACCTCCCTATAATCAATAAAAATAGAGCGGAACTGGACTCATTGGAATTATATCCATTTAAAAAACTTATTGCTGCCGGTGTTGGAAGTGTAATGGTGGGCCACCTCTTTATCCCCGCAATCGATAATACACCAAAGCGTGCGTCTTCCATTTCCGAAAAAAATGTAACCGGCCTTTTGAGAAGTGAACTTGGATTCACTGGACTGACTTTTACTGATGCACTTGAAATGAAAGGAGTTGCGGCTGAGTTCCCTGATGGAGCGGCAGGCGTTGAATCCCTTATTGCTGGCAATGATATGCTTTGCCTTCCCGGTGAAGTTGGCACTGTTATTCAGAAAGTGAAGGATGCAATAGCTGCGAAAAGACTTAGCTGGGAAAAAATTGATGGACATGTAAAAAAAGTGCTTGAAGCCAAGTTTGCTCAGGGGTTATCTGACTGGAAGCCCGTTCCACTTTTAAATCTTACTCAAAGACTTAATGAGCACAGTGATGCAATAAAAAAAGAAGTGGCAGAAAAAGCAATTACTCTAGGCAGGCTGGGTGATCCAGGTTCATTTCCACTCAATCTGGAAACAAATGAACAAAAAGGAGCCAAAAAGAATATAGCACTGATTGACTATGCAAAAAATCGCAATACTCAGTTTGCTGGACTGATGAGAAAAAATTACAATGCTGATGTTTTTCTGGTAGACAATTCTACATCAGCTGCATTTGCAGACAGCCTTATTCAGGTTATTCAGTCTAATTATGATCATGTGGTTATGGCCATTCATGAATTGCCAAGGTATCCTGCCAATAATTTCAACATGAATAAAGTGGTTATAAACCTGTTCAACAGGATTGCAGTACTAAAATCAACCAACTTGTTTATTTTTGGCAATCCCTATGCTGCAAAAAGTTTTTGCGCGCTAAACAATATCCTGCTTTGTTATGATGATGACCCCATTACACATGTTGCGGCAGCTGCTATGCTCAAAGGAGAAATCAGTCCTGAAGGTATCCTGCCCGTTTCAGTATGTGAAAATATGCCCGCAGGCACAAGTTTCAAAATAAATAGCACCACATTAAAAACCAGTGAAGCACAATCGGGCATTGGTAGTATCCAAACATCCAAAATAGATTCTGTAATCAATGATGCCATTGCAAGAAAAGCCGCTCCCGGCATGGCATTGCTGGTTATCAAAAACAACAGAATTATAATGGAGAAAACTTATGGCAACATGAGTTATACCGATTCCAGGAAAGTGACACAAGAAACAGTTTTTGACATGGCTTCGGTAACTAAAATATGTGCTACAACACTTTCTGTGATGAAACTTTACGACGAAGGCAAAATAGACTTGGACAAAACGCTGGGCGATTACATTCCATGGACAAAAAATACCAATAAAGAAAGTTTAAGAATAAGAGATATCCTTTTGCATGAAGCAGGACTCAAGGCATGGATACCTTTTTATAAGGAGATAGCAGACAGCAGCACGATGAAAGCCTTACCAGGCTATTTCAGTAAAAGGCAAGAAAATGATTTTGGTATAAAAGTAGATGATTCTCTTTTTATGTTAACTGCTTGGAGAGACACCATGATAAGCAGAATTTTAACTTCTCCACTAGAAAAAAAGAATACTTATGTATATAGTGACAATGATTTCATCTTTCTTGGAGAACTCGTGAAATCCATCAGTGGTTTATCATTGGAACAATATGCTTGGAAAAATTTTTATGGCCCTTTGGGCTTGAGGAGTACTGGTTTTAACCCGACCAGTTTTATGAGTAAACAATCAATTGCCCCAACAGAACAAGATCCTTATTTCAGAGAAAGACTTGTTCAGGGATATGTACATGATCCAGGTGCCGCTATGTTTGGCGGTGTTTCGGGACACGCGGGACTTTTCAGCAATGCCTATGAAACAGCAGTCCTGATGAGCGTTGTTATGAATGGCGGAAAGCTTAACGGAAAAAGTTTTTTTTCGGACAGCACAGTAAAACTATTTACTGGATATCAGAGTGAAATCAGCAGACGCGGACTGGGTTTTGACAAACCAGAGAAAGACAACAGCAACAGAAAATCTCCCTATCCGGCACTTGCAGTTTCACAGTCAACATTTGGTCATACCGGTTTTACTGGCACGTGTACCTGGGTGGACCCAGAAAAGGGTATTGTGTTTGTGTTACTTGCCAACAGAGTTCATCCAACGGCTAGCAATACATTTGGGGAACTCAATGTAAGGGGTAAAATAATGGAAGAAGTATTTACAGCATATTGAGCTGGGTTCTGACTACTACTTTAGCCGCAACCCAAGCTTTTTGGTAATTTGGTATCCTGATTCTTTCTTCAAGGATTCGCTGTGGTTGGACAGCCTTGATTTTTTTGAAAAGACTAAGGTAGTACTTGTATGCAAGGTAAACACCAAATCTTGCTTTTAATGGTAGCTGTGTGATCCCTTCATATGCAGCATTGAAATCATTTTGTATGTCAGATTCAATTTCTGCTTTCATTTTGTCTGTAAAATCCCTGAAATCCACTCCTGGAAAATAAACCCGGTTCAGTTGCTGGTAATCAGCCTTAACATCCCTTAAAAAATTAACTTTCTGGAATGCTGAACCCAGTGCCTGAGCACTTGGCTTTAGTTTCTGATATTCATCTTTGTCTCCATTACAGAAAACATATAAACACATCAATCCTACAACTTCAGCACTTCCATAGATATACTCAGCATAACCGTTTGCGTCGTAAGTAGACTTGTTCAAATCAAACTCCATACTTTTGAAAAAGGCCTCAATCAGATCCTGATCAATGTTATATTTATTTACTGTAATCTGAAAACTATGTAAAATTGGATTGAGGCTTATACCCTGCTCAATGGCAATGTATGTTTCTTTTTTAAATGACGCAAGCAAAGCTGCCTTATCGAATCCATGGAAAGTATCAACAATTTCATCAGCAAACCTAACAAGGCCATAGATATCATAAATAGGTCCGCGGAGATCTTTATGCAGCAAACGGATTGCGCTGCTGAAAGAAGTACTATACCTTTCAGTTGTTATCCTGCTGCAATCATGTGATACCTGATGAAAAACTCCAATCATATGGCTCAAATTAATTCAAACGTTTAACAATGTACGCTTTCAGTAGCACTTAACATAAACAATTCAGAACAATTAAATTTTATTTTTGTTCAGAATCTATGAGTTTGGCTACTACCTCACCACTAATCAGACTTGGGGGCACACCTGGCCCCGGAACCGTCAACTGACCCGTATAATAAAGATTCTTTACTTTTTTACTTCTACATGAAGGCTTTAATATTGCAGTCTGCATGAGTGTATTGGCCAACCCGTAAGCATTTCCTTTAAATGCACTGTAGTCATTCACAAAATCTGAATAGGCGTAAGAACGTTTATAAACAATATGTTTTCTAATATCTATACCCGTACGCTCAAGTAACCTTTCACATAAAATATCAAAATAATGATCTCTTACTTTATTGTCATCACCAGTTAAACCAGCTGCAACAGGTATCAGAAAGAAAAGGTTTTCACAGCCTTCAGGTGCCTGAGAATTATCTGTAACTGATGTGGCACTCAGGTAAAATAAAGGATCAGTAGGCCATTGTGGGTCAGTGTAAATTTCAGCAGCATGCCTCCCAAAAGGGACGTCAAAGAAAAGCGAATGGTGCTGGAGCCCGGGAATCTTTTTGTTCACACCAACGTAATAAATCAAGCAACCTGGAGCCATGACACGTTTTTCCCAGTAAGCATTGGAATAGCTCCTGTACTGAGAATCAAGTAGCTTTGTTTCCATGAAATGGTAATCAGCTGCGCCAACTACAACATCTGCCTGGTAATACATGTCATCAGCTGTCTTTACACCTTTTGCACAGCCATCAACTACATCAATACCAATAATGGTTTTGTTGAAATTAAATTTTACACCTTGTTCAATCGCAAGTTGGTGCATCCCTTCAACAATTTTATACATTCCACCCTTAGGAAACCAAGTGCCAAGCTTTACATCAGCATAATTCATAAGGCTGTATAAGGCTGGTGTATTTTCCGGAAGTGCTCCGAGAAATAATACTGGAAATTCCATCATCTGCCTTATCTGTGGATGTTTGAAATATTTCCCTATATGCGCTTTTATGTCGTTGAAAACATCAAGCTTGAAAAGTCCAGCTATCAATTCTTTATCAAGAAATTCGAGGATTGATTGTCCGGGTTTAAATACAAGCTTGTTGATACCAACCTTATACTTGTATGCAGCCTCTGCCATAAAAAAATCCAATTTCTCTGCTGCACCAGTTTCGAGGGATTCGAAAAGTATTTTGAGGGAATCGTAATCAGCAGGAACATCCATTTCCCCATCTTCCCAATAGATTCTATATGAAGGATCAAGTCTGATTAATTCATAAAAATCACAGGTTTGCCTTCCAAAAGATCCAAAATACCTATCAAATACATCAGGCATCCAATACCAGCTGGGCCCCATATCAAATGTGAAACCATCCGCTTTGAAATGCCGAGCTCTTCCTCCAGGCTGGTCATGTTTTTCTACTACAGTAACATCCCATCCTAATTTTGCAAGAAAAGATGCAGCAGAGAGACCAGCAAACCCTGCACCTACAACAACCACTTTTTGAGACACCAAGAAAGTTTTAGAATTTATTCAGTTCTGATTTCAACAACCTGCGTGCAAAATGAATCCTGCTTTTGATAGTTCCAAGCGGTTCATTCAGCATATCAGCAATTTCATGATATTTGTAGCCTTCAAAATACAACATGAATGGCTGCCTAAAAATACTTGGCAATTCATATATTGCCTTATTTATATCTTTAATACGAATGGTGGCTTCAGCTCCATTGGGAACGGCAGCTTGATTGTGATCTAGCAAAAACTCATTGGGTGTGTTGTCGAAAATGGTATTTTGCTTTGATTTTCTTCTGTAGTTGTTGATAAATATGTTACGCATGATTGTATAAAGCCATGCCTTTATATTTGTACCTACACTGTACTTTTCTTGATTAGATAATGCCCTGAACATGGTTTCCTGGAGCAGATCTTTTGCAGATTCCTGATCCTTCGTCAAGGTCACTGCAAAAGGACGCAGGTATTCTGAATTTTGGAGCAAGAGCTGGTTGAATTCCTGTGTTGACATGTTCTTTTGTTTAAATAAATAATAATCAAATTTAAACAAAATTGTCAGATACCGAAGGATATTTGTTTAATTTTTTTAAAATATCTTTAAACAATTTTAATGCGTTGATTAACAACTTAATAGAAGCATTAGTTCAACGAATAATACCTATAAATTAAACAAGATTGGTAATAAACTCTGTAACTTCCTGCAAGGATTTTTTGAAATGAATTTGCGCAGGAATCTTTTTCTCATAGGTTGCTGCTAGCCTTCCTGATATGATTAAAGGAATATTGCCAAACCTTTTGAGTGATTGATGAATGAACTTATCGAAGTTAAACACACTTGATACAGAAGTAAGGTGGGTATATATAAAATCTGGATTTTTATATTTCGCAACATATTCAACATCGTCCATAGGAACATTGGAGCCAAGATACAATACACGCAGTCCCCTGCTTTTGAGCAAATACTGAATAAAAAGCAGACCCAACTCATGGTATTCACCTTCAGGGAGAAAAAGCAGTCCAGTTTTCTTTAATTGGAAAATGGGGTTTACTGCCTCGGTTCCAACAATTAGTTTTTGTCTGATGATATTAGATACGAGGTGTTCTTGAGCTGGGTTTATATGACCTGTGATCCACAAAACTCCAATTCTTTCCATAAAAGGAAATATGATCTGGTGGATTGTTTTTTCAATTCCTTTTGCGCGAATATATTCCTCGAGGCTATCTTCGAAACCTTCAAGGTTCATATCTACCATTGCCTGAATGAGGGCATTGACTATGCGTTCTTGCTGTGCATGTATATTATTGATGCTTAGAATCTTATTTTTCATGTCCTCTTCACCCATTCGATCAATATGGGATATTTTGAACCCATACTTGTTGAGAAGAGAGATATTAAGTATTTTTTTTAACTCTTCGTTGTTGTAATAACGAATATTGGTGTCAGTTCTTTGGGGTTTTAGAAAATTGTAACGCTGTTCCCAAATACGTATGGTGTGGGCCTTGATGCCAGTAAGATTCTCAAGATCTTTTATGGTAAATGCGTTCATTCTGCTAATAACGTAAATTTAGGGCGAATGTTCAGTTTATCAGTTTTCGATTATCTGTGTGTAACCAAAAACGAGTCAATTTCAAAGTGCGTAAGTTTAAAATTCTGAACCAAATTATACGAAAATGGCAAAAAGCAAGACTATTGTTGAATATTGCAGAATTTAATGGCCTAAAGAATCAACAAACAAAAAAGCCCTTTTAACAAAAAAAGGGCGAAATTTTTTTAAAATATTTTTGAATATTATCTCAAATGTTTCTCTTTCGCGCTTTCCAGGGCTTTTGAAAGCGACTTTGTCAACTTTAAATCCTGTAATGCTGCAAGATGTCTTTCGTGGTGGAGGTCAGTACCAAGCAGGTCAATCATACCCTGTTCTGCCATCCATTCAGCAGCTTTCCTTACATGTGGACCATAATAATTGGAGAAGGATAGTAAATTGGCTTGAAAAATGAGTCCGGCATCATGCAATTCCTCTAACGCTTTGCGTTGGGCGTGGTAAAAATTATAGCGCTCTGGATGTGCGAAAACAGGCTGATATCCCTGCAACTGCATTTCAAAGAAAACTTCCTTCAGTTGCATTGGGGGCTGTATGAAGGAAATTTCAACAAGTACCCAGTTGTCCCGGATACACAACAACGGATTTTTATCTTTTAACAATTGCTCAAAATTACCATCAATCAGGTATTCGGCTGCAATGTTCACCTTATTCTGAATACCTGCATCCTGTAATGCGCTGATGAGGGATTCTGAGCCAGCTGCAATTGATTCTTTATCATTTCTCCAAATATCTTCCATTACATGAGGTGTAGCAGTAAACTCATTGTATCCAAGCTCAATAAGGCCGTTTACAAGTTTTATTGATATCTCACTGTCACCCGCCCCATCGTCTATTCCCGGTATAATATGGGAATGCACATCAGTTGATAACTCATGGAATGGAAATAAGGAAGAAGTCTTTTTTCTGAAAAAAGAAAACACATGTATTAATTAAGGATGAGTAAGTGCTGACTGGTATTCTTTGTAAACTTTTTCCAGGCCTTCTCGCAAACTAATTTTGAATGTCCAGCCCAACCCTGTTAACTTGGATACATCCATTAGTTTGCGGGGTGTTCCATCTGGTTTTGATGAATCATAAACCAATTCACCAGTAAACCCAACCACATCCCGAACCAGCATAGCCAAATCGGTAATTGTCAAGTCAATCCCTGTACCAATGTTAACAAGCCCGGCCTCATTATAATTGTGCATCAGGTAAACACAAGCATCAGCTAGGTCATCTGCATGTAAAAACTCCCTGCGTGGCGTCCCGCTACCCCAAATTACTACTTCTTTGGCCCCTGAAATTTTTGCTTCATGAAATTTACGAATGAATGTTGGCAGAACATGTGCATTTTCCAGATCGTAATTGTCATTAGGGCCATAAAGATTGGTTGGCATCACTGATATAAAATTACAGCCATACTGATCTCTGTATGCATCGCATAACTTAATTCCTGCAATCTTTGCAATGGCATAAGGCTCATTGGTATATTCAAGCGGACCGGTTAACAAATACTCTTCTTTTAGAGGCTGTGGAGCCAACTTGGGATAAATACAGGATGAACCCAGAAATAATAACTTTTTCACCCCGGTTGCATAGGCCGAATGAATAACATTATTCTGAATCATCAGGTTCTCATACAAGAATTGACCCCTGTATGTGTTATTTGCATGAATACCGCCAACCCTGGCTGCAGCAAGAAAAACATATGCAGGCCTTTCTATCTCGAAAAATTCATTGACTGCTTCCTGTGTCCGCAGGTCAAGCTGAGCAGAGGTTCTGGTCAGAATATTCTCATAGCCAAGGTTAGCTAGATTTCGGTGAATTGCAGAACCCACCATACCTCTATGACCGGCTATGTAAATTTTATCAAACTTATTCATGCGCATCATTCACTATAAAACCGGAATCTTTAAGCAGCTTTTCCTTTTTAAACAACTCTACGTCACTTTCAACCATGTCTTTAACCAGCATTGGAAGGTCATACTTTGGCTTCCAATCCAGCTTGGTCATTGCCTTGGTAGGATCACCAATCAACAAATCAACCTCAGTTGGTCTGAAATATGTAGGATCAACTGCAACAACTTCCTTGCCGACTGGAACCTGAAAATCCGGATTATCAGAACCTGTCACATACCCTTTCTCATCAACCCCTTGTCCCTTAAATTCGAGTGTTATTCCAACTTCTGCAAAAGCCATCCTGATGAAATCACGCACAGGGGTTGTTATTCCTGTTGCAATAACATAATCCTCAGGTTCATCTTGCTGCAGAATTCTCCACATAGCCTCAACATAATCCTTGGCGTGCCCCCAATCTCTTCTGGCATCCAGATTTCCGAGGTATATCTTATCCTGCATGCCTAATGCTATTTTGGCAACACCTCTTGTTATCTTTCTGGTAACAAAAGTTTCACCACGAAGCGGACTTTCATGATTAAATAAAATACCATTTACAGCAAACATATTATATGCCTCTCTGTAATTTACGGTTATCCAATAGGCATATAACTTAGCCACTCCGTATGGAGAACGGGGATAAAAAGGTGTTGTTTCCTTCTGTGGAACCTCCTGAACCAAGCCATACAATTCAGAAGTAGAAGCCTGATAAATCTTGGTTTTCGCTGTTAGTCCCAATAACCTGACTGCCTCCAGTATTCTCAGTGTGCCTATCCCATCAGCATTTGCGGTATATTCGGGTGTATCAAAACTAACCTTAACATGGCTCATGGCTGCCAGGTTATAAATCTCATCAGGTTGTGTTTCCTGGATGATCCTGATCAAATTGGTAGAATCCGTAAGGTCACCATAATGCAGTGTAAGCTTTATGCCTTTTTCATGCGGATCTTGATAAAGATGATCGATTCTGGCAGTATTAAAAAGGGAAGATCTGCGTTTAATACCATGTACAACATATCCCTTACTCAGCAATAATTCTGTGAGATATGCCCCATCTTGGCCATTTACACCTGTAACCAATGCTACTTTTGCCATTTAAATTTGAATTGTTTTATTTTAGTTAGCGGTTTCAAAATTAAGGTAAATAAATGAGGTTTAAGTTTATTGACTTGCCATGCTATCCTGTCTTCTTTATTGGCAATTAGTCTGGATTTAATGTCATTATTACTTATTCCACCAGATCTCATAACAACAAGCAAACAATCCAGATACCCCACATCAATTTTAAATTTTAACAGGAACCGTAACATAATTTCATAGTCTGCTGCAATACTAAAACGTGTATCAAATAACCCATATTGTGAATATAAATTTCGTTTAACAAAAAAAGTGGGGTGTGGTGGACTCCATCCCCGGTAAAAAGCATCCCGATTATATTTGCCTGCCCGCCATTTGCGGGTAACTTTAGATAAATCCATTCTGTCTACACAGATCAAATTACCATAAACTGCCTGGCATGATGTCTGGATGAACAACCCAGCAACTTTCTCAATAACATTTTTTTCTGCATATAAATCATCTGCATTCAAAATCCCTACTATCTCTCCTGTGGCCATAGCAATCCCCTTATTCATGGCATGATATAAACCTTCATCTTTTTCTGAAATCACCCTGGAAATATGTGGATACGCAGCAACAATTTCAAGCGTATTGTCATCAGAAAGTCCGTCTACTACAATATGTTCAATATTAGGCCATGTCTGACTGGCAACACTTTCAAATGTATCCTTAATGGTATCTGCTGCATTCCTGCACACGGTAATGATAGAAATCTTCAAAATCGTTTTCGCTTTATGATTGCCGGATTACCTTGATATACCATATTTGATTCCATGTCTGCTGTAACAACGGAACCTGCTGAAAGAACCGATTGCTGAGCTGCATGAACACCCGGACAAACAACTGAACATGCTCCAATCCAAACACCGTCTGAAATAACAACTGGTTTAGCTATAAGCTCAAAATCAGGAGAGGTGAAATTATGGTTCCCCGTACAAATAAACGCTCCCTGTGAAATGCAACTGTTACTGCCAATTGTTACCTGCGCCAAGTTGTCTATCCAGCAATTCTCTCCTAACCAAACATGATCACCCATAACAAGCTTCCATGGGAATTTGATTATCACACCTGGTCTTATACGTGGAGCTTTACCAATCTTTGCTCCAAAAAGCACTAATACCATTTTCCTGAACCCACTGAACGGAATCAGCGGATTGCGAACAAAAACAGTACTGCAAAAAAACCACAAGAGCTGCTTCAAGTATGAAGCACCAATGGATTGCTTATAAGCCATATTCTGTTCATCATATCTGCTCAAATCAACTTTCATCAGCTCGAAAATAATTTATCATAATAATATGCCACCTGCATCTCTTCAACATATTGCTTTGCTTTTTGCAAAGCTCCCTGCCGGAACTCCTGCCAAAGCGAATCTTCAAGGTTTACAAATGTATGGATGGCATCAAGAAATAAATTTTCCACTAACGGTAAATCCATTCCTGACTTACATTTCAACAAATTTCTCCAGGGAGTTTGATCGCTGACTAAAACAGGACATCCAACTGACAAAGCTTCATAAATGGAATGTCCGAAACTTTCACCTTTAGTTGGCAAAACAAACAAATGCACTTGTTGCATAAGCTGTAATACTTCGGAGGATGTTAAATCAAAATGCCAAGAAACTTTTACATTTTTAGGGAGTTTTTCAGCCAGTTGCATACATAACCTAAAATACGCAGGATCATCCCGGATAACAGCTATCACCAACTCAACTTCAACTTCCACATCATTTAAAATGGTGAGTAAAAAGGAGAGGTTTTTAATAGGATGAAGACGGGCGGAAAAAAGAATGCGGAGATATCCCTTTTGTTTAATTTGAGGATACAACACATTTGTAATTTGAATAGGAATATTAGGTGCAATAATTACACTTCGCACCAAAGGAAAAATTTTTCTTATTTCAAATTCCTCTACTCCATCTGCAGCATGAAAGGTAACGTATTTGTCAATACCCAAAATGCGTAAAAGCAAACAATATACATTCTTTTTCAAGGGTTTGTGCGCAAGCGCACTTGCTTTCAGCATCCCTCTTGGTGCAATGATGACTTTACCAAACTTATATGCCACCCATAGAGGAATAAACATATTTGAAAACATGGAATTAAGGTAAATACGGTCTGGATTTACAAAATCAATATTTTCCCTTACAATCCCCAAGGTCATTTTACCTGGAGAATAATAATACACATTGATATTACCTTGTTTCTGCCACTGGTCTATAAGTATCCCAGAAAAGGCTGTTCTCACATGAAGGTCCCTATCTGATGTAAAAACATATACTTGATGTGAAGCACTGAGGTGAGTAACAAGGTTGATGATTGATCTTACGGGGCCTCCGGCTCTGAAAGCAGGAGTGAACCAGTCTGTAAAAATCAGGATTCTCAATTGATGTTATTTTTTTGCAACCAAGCTCCTAATACCACAAAAGACCAAATAGTAGTCCACTTTTCAGCTGAATGACCGCGGGAAAATTGCTTCCAGGCAGTAATTAAATTCTTACTATCAATAAAATCATAAGTTGAAAGAGACCTTATAGCCTGATCGCAAATATCAAAAAGTGATCCTCGCATCCAACTATCCATTGGTAAAACAAACCCTTTTTTGGGCCTGCGGTTAATTATGTATGGAAGCAGTGGACTCAAAGTATCTATTAGTAATTGCTTTGGGTATTTACTCTGTTTACAATCATCAGGCAAACCTAACATAAATTCTACCAGCTGCTGATCAAAAAAAGGCTCCCTTATTTCTAAACTGTTTGCCATTCCCATCTGATCATTATCTCGCAATAAAGTATGAGCAGCATAATTATTAAGTTCTGCCAAACTGTACTTACTGGTAGAATAATTATCCCCGAACTGAAGGAAATTCAATTCATCCTCTATTGTAGTTGAATAATTATAATCAAGCGATGTGAACCTACCTACATCAGCTATGCTCATCATTTGTCTTAATGCAGGATAGCAATGCTGAACATGATGTGTTTTTGCAGATAATATTTTATACAATCTGAATGCGATCGGGGACTTTGAACTTTTAAGAAATGAGGAGATACTCATCCTCAAATACTGCGTATTATCAAACAATAATTTCCATTTCCTTAAACACTTTGCATACCTGAAGCCGGGATATCCTGCAAATAACTCATCCCCACCAAGACCTGAAAGCATCACTTTCATTCCGAACTTGGCTGCAGCAGATGAAATTAAATAAGTATTCAACCCATCTAAAGAGGGACTATCCAGTTTTGATAAAAATTCTGATACCTGATGCTGGCAATCATCAGGATGAATTTTAATTGAGTGATGATTGGTCCTGTATATTCTGGAAAATTCTTCTGCTTGCTTTGATTCATCATATCTCTCTTCTTCAAAAGTCAAGGTAAATGTGTTCACAGGGCTTGAAGTATGGAAAGATGCTAAGGCAACAACTGCAGAAGAATCAATACCTCCTGATAGAAATGCACCAACAGGTACAACCCCCTGCAACCTACATGCAACAGCTTCATTCAGAATACGAAAAAGATCTTTCCGTATATGTACAGGATTCAATGTTTGCCGATTACCATTGTTTTCAGGGTATAACTTATAATAAGTAGTAAATTCCGAGCCAAGCTTCGAAATCTTCGCATAATTGCCGGGGGGAACCTCTTGAACATCCTGAATAAAAGTAGCAGGATATCCTGCAGATTGATACTGAAGATACCCCGAAACAGTTTTCTTATCTATTTTATAATCAACAAGTCCGCTAGCCAGCAAAGACCTGATTTCAGATGCAAAAACACATGTATTATGATTAATGCGAAAATACAATGGCTTTACACCCATTCTGTCTCTGGCTAACCACAAAATTTGGTTAATCCTATCCCATAAAGCAAATGCAAAAATGCCATTAAACTTTTTTACACAGTCAATACCCCATGCAGAAAATGCAGCCATGAGTACTTCTGTATCCCCCACTGAGGAAAAGTTATAGTTGGGCAATTGCCTTTTAATATCGCGAAAATTATAGATCTCTCCATTGTAAATAAGTATATACCGACCAGATGGATCAAAAAACGGTTGAGATGAAGCATCAGAAAGATCCATTATTGATAGTCTCGTATGTCCCACTGAGATATACGGATCATGGTAAAATCCATTACCGTCCGGACCTCTGTGAACAAGTTGAGTAAGCATCTTAGTTACCCTGCTTGCAGAATCCTCTATATTTCCATTATGCCATATTCCTGCAATACCGCAAATAAAAAATAATTTAAAAAGTTATTTTAACTTATTCATTTTGAAATCAAATCATACAACTCTTGATACTGGCTAGCAATTTTTTTTATATCATACTGTTGCGCCACGACCAAACCTTTTTCACGCAATTGATTAAACTGTTGAGGAGTTTTGATCAAGGTAAGTACAGCATATCTGATAGATATGATTGAAAAAGGATCAACAAGAATTGCAGCTCCATTAGCAATATCAGACATCGGGGGAATATTACTGGTGATTACAGCTAATCCTTGCTGGAATGCTTCAATTAACGGCAAACCAAAACCTTCATAAGTTGAGGGAAAGACCAAACAATCGGCATTTTTATATTCCAATTGCATTGCATAATCAGATAATTCCGTCTCACCGCTATAATCAATGCAATATTTATTCAATAACTCTACTTCTTCTAATTTCAAAAAACCAATTATTCTAAGATGTACTTTTAAACCAAACAAAGCTGGTATAAGATTTTGTAAATTTTTGTTCGAAGTAGATCCTATAAATAGCAAAACTGGAAACTGCGAAATATCCTTCATTTCATCGAGTAAGCCCATCTGACTAACCGGATTGGGTATCACAAATATTTTTGTAGGGTCGCACTTTGTATTAGTCAAAATCTCCTGCTTTGTTTTCTCTGAAACAGTAGTTATATACATACAACGCTTTACAGGCAAGTCTAATAAGAACCATTGCAACAGTATTTTTTTCCAACCTTTGTATGTACTAAGAAATACCAAATCATGAATCGTAAGGATGGTTTTACGCTTTGGTAGTGCTAAAACAGCATAATGGTCATGCCCGGTAATGTGAAAAAAACCATCCCTGAATTTTTTCAGGTAAATCAAATTAAAAAATATATATAAAATGCTAGAACTTGGATACGGTAAACAAAAAGTATTGATACCATATCCTCTAATTTCAGGCATAATCAATTTGAACACTTTTTCAATACTGAAAAAACCCCTTATTGGATGCCGAAAAATATAAGTTAGCTTGATGAAATAAATTTAATCCTTTAAAAGGAAATCATCTAGGTACTTTATCAGATATTTGTTTAGCACCCAAAATCCGACAAAATATGTAATTGACCAACCCAAAAACTTTGTGGTAGGAATTGAAAAACTCCAAACAAACTGAAAAAAAGGAGCTGAATAACATATACCCCAGATTATATTATATCCGTTTATAATAAAATACCTATATAACCAGCCAATCCAGAATCCAAAAAATAATATCGGAACAAACATGTATATCCTCCCAAAATCTATGTAAGATTCTGCAACAGTTCCAAGCGAAAAAGAAGTCCCCTGTTCAGCACCTGCGAATTGTACTCCAGTGTATTTTGAAGTAAGTTCAGAATCATAGATTGGCTTTTTATGTGGAAACAGGAAACGCGGTTTTAACACATGTTCGAAAGCATTTTTCAACAAACCTCCCTCTTCATGAGGAATGTAGTTTGGAACCTGCTTCATAGTTAAAGCAAGAAATTCAACATATGAAATCCGGTGAATCAAACTCTCTAGTCCGGCTGAAAAACTTTTAGTGAAGTTTTCAGATGAGAAATCATCCTTCACTATTTCAATAAACTTAGATATATTATTTAAATGATTTTCCTGAACAATAATCTGTGTGCGCTCCCCTCCTGTTAAATATTTCCTATATTCTCCCTTACTGTAGGTCCAAATAACAGATATAAACAAGGTAAAAATTGATATACATAATACAAGCAAAAACGTCTTAAATGAGAACTTGGGTATAAAAAGAAAATAAGCGCCCATAGCCACGAGTATATAGTCTTTAAAAGCGGCCCAAAAACCGCTAAAACTGAGTAAAATTTCCAACACAATAAGAATCAATACAATTAATCGGGTTGAGTCATCAACCAATGTATGAGCTATCAAAAATGTAAGTAATACCCATTTCATGTAAGTTACTGCTAGAAATAACTGTCCACCTGGAACTAAAATTATTGCCGTATTGAGAAAAACTGACAAAAGTGATATGATAACATAAACTATGATAATTTTTCTACTATTATACCTGTTGAGCAAACTGGTTAAAACAGAAATATCAATTGACCTTACACGAAAAACTGCAAATTGTATGCCAGTAAGATAAAATGCCAATGCAGTCAATCCTATCCAAGAAGCGAGAGAAATATCACTTTTCCCATAAAGGTACATCTGTTGAAGCGGCTTATTCACAATATCTGAATAGGGAATCAATAAAGCAACTACAGACCAATACAGCAAAAGGTTGACAAGTAGATGCTTGCTTTCATTCATCCGCCAGCAAACTTGGAACACATAAAGCAATATTATACCAGCATAGAGAAACAGAAATGGCTGCGACGAAAAGACAGCAAGTAAAAGAAGTAATGATATGAAAATAAACTTATTTTTCAATTAGAGAAATTATCTTGTCTATTGACTCTTTGATAGCGTGAAATGAAAATCCAGACGCAGATTTTGCAGCATTACTGGCGAGAAAATTGCGATGTTTCTCATTGCAGCACAACAACATCTTAGCTTCCAAATCATTCAAATCATCAGACTTGAAGATATAACCGTTTTTGCCTTCCTGTACTATTTCATATGCACAACCACATTGATTACTTACTAAAACAGGTGTTCCAGAAACCAGAGCCTCATTAATGGAAAGACCCCACGTTTCACTTTTTGATGGTAAAATAAACACACTGGCTAATCTGTAAAATAATTTGATGTTTTGCTGATCTTGAAAAGGAAAAAGATGAATTCTGTCGCCTATTGAATGATCGAGGTTAGTAATGTGCTGCTTTATAGCTGACTCGAGTATCCCATCACCAACAATTACCAGACGCACATTTTGATTTTTGATTGCTACTTTGTTAAATGCTTTTACCAATAATAATGGATTCTTTTTGTCGATAAATTTACCTGCAAAAAGAAAAACAGTATCATGAATAGCAATAGCTAACCGATCTTTTATTGCACTAAGACTTTGGTGATCGTCCTCAGAAAATACTGAAAATCTAAAGTTATCTACAGCGTGAACAGACCGGATAATATTCGCCTCTTGTACGCCCGACTTTATAAAATATGAATCAGAGGCGGAACCCGGACTAAGCACAAAATCAACTTTTGAATAAATTAATTTCAAAAAAGCATATCTGAAATAAGATCGAAACGAAAATAACAAAGAATCATCTAAAGTAGTTGAATCACCTCTAAATATAATGGGTATTTTTTTATGGAAATATTGTAATACTGAAAAATGACTATGATATTTCCAGCCATAAATTATTATGGCATCGGGATTATAGCATCGTATATTTTTGAAAATAGATGGATTTTTTATACCCCAATAAGTGAGAGAAGAAGGACGCGAAGAAGTATTCTCAATAAATTCAAAATCATATCCAGATAATAGATCTATGTTCCAATGTTCACGAACGCCAAATCCATTATCAAGTGAAACATTATTATTCTTACCTAATGTATAAAATACTTTTACAGTATAATTAGAATACTTTGATAAGTATGAAAATAATGGAGCATTGTATTGTATAGGATGAGAAGTTATGAATAAAATTTTCAAATTTATTCTTGTTATTATTTTACAGTTTCATCAAACACTTTGGACAGCTGAAATGTGATATTTTGAATTGAGAGATGCGCTGCTGATTGATAATCAAATTCCCAACTTTTATTTACAGTTTTCTGTTTCCAAAGTAGAAACTTATTGATAACCTGAGTCTCAAAATTGATAAAATTAGCATCCGAGTATTCACAAACTTCTCCCCAATTCGTATTGTTTACAATAGTTAAAGCAGTACTTTGCTCATGCAAAATTGCAAAAACTGGCTTATTCATAATAAATGCACTAAATAACTTACTAGGTGTATAATGAGATTCTGAACTACCAACTATTAAGATGCCACTGCTATAAGAAATATGATTCAAAACATTTAGGTATGGGATTCTATCAGGATGTTCAAATACAATATCATTGAATATTTGCATCTTCTGAGCAATATCTTTTATAGTAGTTACAACTCCATTTACTATTTGATGTCCAGTTCCAATAAAATGAAATTCTACATCTTGAAAAAGATTTCGATTTCTTTGTATTACTTGAAAGAATATGGTTATTACATCAATTGCATGGGGCAAGAAAGCACCTGCATAAACCAAAGTATATTTTTTAGAATTAGTAAATCTTGTGACTTTATTTTTAAACCTTTCTACAATAATCTTTTCATCACTATCCCACCCCATTGGCAATGAAAGTATTTTTACTCCAGAATGTGTTAATTTTGGATTTCTACTGAATATTGGTTCAATATACTTAGGGGCAACACTTGTTAACAATGAAACATTCTTTAAGGAGATGGGTTCAAGTAATTTTGATAAAACAGAACTGAACCAATGGCGGCTAAAGATTTTATCAGAACCAGGAAATTTATGAACCCACGGATCCATATAATCTATACCAAATTTAACTCCATGCTTTCTAAATAAAAGATGTCCTAATAAAGACAAATAAAAAGAAGGTATAATAATATATACAAAATCAATCTTGCTGTTTTCTATTAAGGTATTAGCTCGTTTAAGTAATTGAAAAAAAGATCTAATACCAAGATCACCAATCGTTCTAGGTGTTGAATTATTGAAAGCATTTACCTTTTCAACTTGAAGTCCAGCAGGTACAAGAAAGTTTAAATCATAATCAAGTTTTTCTTCGTAATATTTTTCATCTACTGTCAATACTATTGGATTCCATCCATAATTCGGAAGATACTTAGCAAAAAGCCGCCCACGATGCACACCCGCTAAATTAGAAGGGGGGAAATGAGAAGTGATGATTAAGACATTTTTCATCAAACAGAGATAACATTATCTAACATTAACGATATCAATTTCTTTTCTTGCGACTCCCAGGTATATTCTTTTGGGAATAAGAATTTTTCTGAATCAACGTACTTTGATGTTAATAGATTACTTAGTTTAACTTCTACATCTCTTGGATTATGTAGGTCTACAAAAGCAATTCTATCCTCAAATCTGTCTTTTAACTCTAAGTTCCCACTAGTCAAAGTGGCTAAAACATGCATATTTAACTGTAAATAAGTAATTATTTTATTAGTTATCGTATACTTCCTATTTAAAGGATAATCCTGCTCTAGAACCAAGCCAATACTAAATTTTTGCAGCAATTGCATTAACTGATTATGCTTGCATAATGGATGGTGAAATACCTTATGTGGGGTATTACTAATTATTTGAATAAGTTGATTGAAAAATGTTTTTGAACAATTACCAACTAAATGTATCTCTACAGGAGCGGTAAACTCCCTTAGTGCAATTAAAAATGCTTCAATACCTCTACCCGGCCCAATTGTTTGAGAAAACCAAACCATTGAATCAGGAATTATCTGCGTATTATTTACAATTATATTGTCAATAGGAAATGAATTAAATACAACTGAAACTTGACGATCAAGTTTATAATATTCTTTTAAGGCTATAGACATTGTCTTTGAAGGACATGTAATATATGCAGCATGATTTAAAGCATACCGCTCGTTTACCCTAAACAAATCAACAGACCTGAATTTATTAAAACTTTCTTCTGCGTACCAGTCTTCAAAATCGAAAGCAACTTTCTTTCCCTTTTTTAACAGTTGTACACCTAGTAATAACCCTGCTTCTTGATGACAAATAAATAAATCTGCAGGAATAGCGAGTATTCTATTTAACTGAACGCGGGGAAGATAAACTTCTTGATAGATAGATGATACATTGAAACATCTGAAAAAATAATTTGCCAGTTTTTTAATCCCCTTGGCGCTAATTACAAGTAAAATATTACGCCATGAATATATGAGCGAAAATGAAGGAAAATAATTGATTGAGTTTAGTATCAATTTTCTGTCATCTGTTATGAGTAACTGATTATACCAAGTTGTATATATTGTAACTAAATAGCCATGAGAAGCGAGCGCATTAGCTTCTTTCCAAACCCGTGGATTGGCGGTAAGGTGTTGTCCTGTTACAATAGTAATACGCTTAGTCATGCCTAGACGTTTACTGAAACATTTGAAGAATTACTTACAAAACGCTTATCGAGCAAGTTATTATAAAGGGAAAGATATTGCCTGGCAGTTGCTTCAAATGTATACACCTTGTCAGGCTTTGTAAATTCAGAAAAATCTAATAATTCATGCTGAATATGCTGAAGTGCGAGCGCAAGTGAATGAACCGTATTCTCCTGATAAGTGTGAGCATTCTTGAAGTCAGACAAAATCTCATTGTTTCCCAGATTACTGGAAGCCAGGATAAACTTTCCCATTGCCTTTGCCTCATTTATGACTAAAGGTGACATCTCAGTGATCCTAGTAGGTACAACCACTACATCTAATTGTGCAATTGCATCTCTTGTATCATCTGGTTGAAAAGATTTACACCAATGCACATTGGACAAAGATCTTGTTTTATTAACCAAACTGGAAATAAACGAATCATCCAGATTTGAAAGGTCGGCGTATATCTTTAATTGATTAGGATTGTCTTTAATAGAAATAAATGCATCTATCAGCAGGTCTATTCCTTTATCCGGAGTCAACCTTCCTAAATATCCAAATACTAATCCAACATCATTTACTCGGACTGAATGTACTTCCATTTCAAAAGCACCTGTCTGTATAAGATGCAATTTACCGAATGGAACTATTCCCTGCAAAATTGCATGATACCATTTTGTGATAGCTACAATAGCATTGCTGTAGGTGATAATTCTATGCAAATTCTGTATGTGTTCGAAAACAATTGAATAACTGTTAAACATAGTATCAAGTTTTCCTGAGAGAAAACCGAATCTGGCATTATTTTTAAAAAGATATTCAGATAATAAAGTAACAGGATCAGTAAATACACCCACCTTTTTTCTTGTAAGAAAACATTTCGTGCACTTCAAAGCATCAGGCAGACCATCACAATTGGCTTTACCCATGTAACTGAGATCTTGCATGAAACATGAGTAGCGTAATACATGAAGGGTAGTTACTACTGGAATATTTTGATTTCTAAAATATTCTAAGTCCAAAACAGTAAATCCGTCAGGACCTGTTAGCTCGTGAACATGTAAAATATCAGGTTGCTCATCACAAATTACCTTTTCAAGCATTTCAAGCCTTGCTTTTATACCAATAACGGAAGAAGGTACAGTATTAATTTTGATGCCCTTATAAATATAGGTTGAAGTAGTTTGCTTAGGAGAACTGTTTAAAACAAAGCAGGATATATTGAACTTTTGTAACTGACAGATCAGTCGGTAAACATAAACTTCAGTGCCAGCAGTATGCGTGGGAAGAAATGATGAAAGCAGAAATCCAACCTTCATCAGGCAATCAAAGCTTTTAGAAAATCGGAAAAACGATAATCAACTGCCCTAAATGCCTTCCTAAAAACACCAAATGAGCTTTCTTTAAAAGCATATGATATGCAATTTAAAAGAAATCTTCTTTTTGATTTATCTATTAACAGTATTCTCTCGCTCTCCAACAAAGGAACATCCTGCCTCGAAAGAATATCTTTGAAATAGAGATAACCATAAATCAGGTATTCATATGCTTTATTGATCTCCTGTCCTGCATGTCTTCTGTAATTCAAAAAATCATAATCAAGCAAAAGCACATCAGAGTATGCAGCAGCAAAAAGGTTGTAGTACATATCTCCTGCTACACCATAGCATACAGGAAAACCACCGATTCGCTCAAAAAGTTTTCGCGAAATCATTGTGCCACCCGGACCAATGTGCAAAATCGATTTTTCATAGAAATGATACCTATACGCCTCATTTGAACTTAATTGTCTACACCCATTTGGCGAAGACAATTTATTGA